>Ga0194135_10002307_pt1 | contig 11566 bp, 7 predicted proteins | sample LitLau_LLRF_2013_FD_134024 | JGI IMG/M metagenome (GOLD analysis project Ga0194135, IMG submission 134024) | Freshwater sediment microbial communities in response to fracking from North America - Little Laurel Run_MetaG_LLRF_2013 (version 2) | ecosystem: Environmental > Aquatic > Freshwater >... | reverse complement strand
TCCACTTATGCTGGTCAAGCAACGAGCGTAGATATTTGACCGTTGACCGTCACCTTAGTTTGCTTACGGGATTGAAATCTATCCAATTCTTAGCCTCTGGTTGGAATTGAATTGGGTTGATCGCATCTACTATATGCTGTTTCAGTAAATTAAAACGTATTGTTTTTTATCAGCAGGCGATGATCGTTGTGCTAGTGTAATGCAGCTGTATTGATAGCTCTTACGGATATCCCTTGTCGCACCCTTCCTCAAGCTTTTCATTCTGCTCGTTAAGGACAAAGTTGTTCTGAGAATGATTTAATACCTAGGCCGATATTTTACTGAAATATATGTGACCAAAGAGCTCGTTGTATAAGAAGAATTTGCAAGATATTGCGAATATTACGAGTAATTGGATACTGTACCATTTGATTTTCAAACATGGCTTCAGAGCAATCATCACAAAAGGGAGGTCCTGATTTGTCCTCAGAAACTTTATCATCACAAGAGAATGATGTCCAGATATATGTCTACGACCTTAGTCGAGGGCTGGCTAAGGCTTTGTCGATGTCTTTGATTGGTAATTTGTCTTTGATGTCTACTTATATATTTTAGTAGTTTTAGATTCTGCTAATTGGTGTTGCTGAATATTTCTTTTTAATTAATAAATATGAATATTTTAATTTTTACAGGACAACAACTGGAAGGTATTTGGCATACAAGTGTTGTGGTATATGGTCAAGAGTATTTTTACGGTGCTCAAGGAATCGTTAACTGTATACCGGTAAGAGTTTATCTTTAAGTTGGTAGCAAAATTCTTTGCTTTAATTTCATTGACAGGAGTATCACTTGAAAATATATAACGTGTATGCAAACTGTGTATGCGTACTATTGCGTACTTGCGTACATGTACTTCCAGGCAGGAACTAAAAATAGCTCGAAAAGCTTCGAACTCGAAGCGTCACTGTAGTTGTGTCATGAAGTTGTGGAGTTTTAGGGCGTTTGAGTTCAATATTCCTTCAGATCACCCAGCTTCCGCTTATGCCAGTCTACTCTACACGTTTGCAATAGGAATCGCTTCTCTTTCGAACTGTATCTGCATTCTGCAAAGCTTTTTTAGACACACGCAGGTTGTATTTGTATCGGAATTGTACGTGTAGGGTATCGAAAGGGAATCTGCTTGTGATACATGCATGTATATACAGTAGTTAGTATATGAGTAGTTTATTAAGCAGACACATGCAAAAGATCCATAAAATGCCCTATAAAGTCGAAGTCTTGTTGTAGGAAAGTATTTCAGAGATTGTGTTCTAAAATTCACTAAAATATATATGTTAGGTATTAGAAATATCAGGATATAATCTTTACTTCTGATCATCCTGCAGTTTTGCACTTATTAGTTACTGCGATTGAGCATCCCAAAGATTCTCGCGAAGTCGCTCGATTGCAGTCACATCAGATAATAGTATCAAGTAGTTTTGAGCCGCTGCTAATTAACAGTATCTGATTGTTAAAGGAGATTGTTTAGCCAATGAGGTGAGACTTTGCTGATATTTAGTGGCTAAGAATAAGATCAAGAGTAAAAACGGCAAGTAGATTGCAGATAGACTCAGTTCAGTACAAAAGTGATAGTGAACAGGGAAAAGGGAATGACAGGGATACTGGACTGAGTTTGTCATTAGCGAATGCAGGGACTCCTTGAACGGTTGTACGATTTCATGACGAAGTGTTTTTGCTATTGTCTATTATACTTCCTGCTTGATTTCTTACTCCGTGATTTTGCTCAGCGGTGGTAGTACTTTAATCTTAGGGTAGGGTGTGGCCAGTGAGTTTTACTTGTAGGATCGTTTCCTAAGACAAAATTGGACGAAATAGTCTTATTCTCAAAGATATAATAATGAATGGTGTGATTATTACATTGAAAGCCAATCGTTGGGAGTTTTCGACACAGTAATACACATTCATATAAGTTTTTTTATGATCTCCTTAGTGTGGAACTATTTTGGGACGTCCAACACATATTCATCCTTTAGGGAGAACTGAAATACCCAAAGACGTATTTCTGTTATACATTCAAGAACTCGGGGATTCTTCGTTCAAAGGAGCATCATACGATTTGTTTCATCGCAATTGCAATAATTTTTCCAACGAAGTTGCTCAGTTTTTGAGCGGTCAAAGTATACCAGAGTATATTCTTAATTTACCTGAAGCTGTTTTAAATACGTGAGCCAACTAAATTTTAATTTGAACTTCATTTTAGGTAATGTTACTGATGTAATTTGTGTGACAGGCCTTTAGGACAGCTATTGAAGACATTTGCTGACCAATCTTTGCTTAGACAAAGAGGAGGTTACGACCCAAATCCACTGGAGGAATTCATTCGTGACGGGGTCTTGAAAGTCACAGGTCTCAGTAAAGAAATGGGCGATTCATCAGATGAAGGCACTCCTCCACCCAGGAAGCCTACAAAGACCAAAAAGAGGGACGTTGTTGCCGAAGTGGAAGAGGAAGAAAGGAAAGAAAGAGAGGAAAAAAAGAAAAACCGAGAACCTCCCATTGTATTTAGGTAGCTGTGAATTTAGTAAATATATTGTAAATTAATAAGAAATCATGTAATGGTGTCTGTAAAAAAAACTATTTATTAGGGATATATGCAGTTCAATAGATGAATTGCTAGACGAATTGGAAAAGTCATTGGCCAAAGTGGAATTAAACGAGGAAGAGATGAGATGTCTGAAAGAGCTGAGAGAATATTCCGTAGGTGATGAGGGGTCGTGGGTATTGTCAGATGACTTTCTCGGACTTATTGGTAAGTTGCCAAAAACGGGTGACAGAATGATTCTTGTGTTTGTATTATGCAAAATATATATTTCTTATGCAATAGCGTTGACCAGTTTACATATTAAGTATGTTGCATCTGCATATTTAAACTATAATAATAAAGTACATTAATTAGTAGCAGTAGTAAGTAGGTTGGTCAAATCGATTGATGTGGCTGAAGATTTAAATCATATCAATCAATAATGAGCTTCTGATTGATATTTCGTACATTGTGAATCTTTGATTATCAAAGTCTATTATACGATTTAAGCTTCAGTAATGTTTCATAATGTTTACTTCTGTTTTTGTTTCAATATTGTCAAAATTGGCTTATATTTAAAATATTGATTAATATAGTGAGTGTACATCTTTTACAGTGATTGTATCAAGTTGACTATTATCATAAAATGAAAACTATATTTACTATTATTACTATACAAGTACATTAACTAAAAGTACTAATTGTTTCTTTCTATTTCTAGCTCGAATTCTCTTAGGAGGGGAACCTGGTATCGGAGATGACAGTAGACAGTACTGTCTCAAAGTTCTTGCTTGGTTGGCTGTAAGTCTATTGAAAATGGTACTCTTTGTGCAAAATTTGAACCTGAAATTTATCTCACAGGTCACTAAAGACGACGTCATTCTTGTTCTGCATCAAGACAGGAGAGATCACATAATCATGCGGTATGCTAATAACATTGACCAAATGAGTCCCGGGTGTCAAGAAGGTGTCGCTCTGCTCTTGTGCAACCTTTTTGAAAATCTGTCAACTTCTGAATGGCTGCTGTAAGGAAAATAATGAAAATTTTCATTGTTAAAGCAATATAGCTTTATTAACTGATCTCAAATTGCTTCCAGTTATATTTCTGAATGGGATAACGAAAATAAAGGACAAACTTCTAATATCAGAGTTACAACTAAAGTGGGAGTTCACGCCTTGCTCTCCAAAGAATATAAAGATGTTGGGTCAGCACTAATTTATAACATGGTCACTAAGGAGGTAAAAACGGCGGTCAGTGAAATCAATCCACCATTCCATACCCATTCGAACACACTGACATGCGACACTAACAATGTTTTCAGAATTTATATGCGTCAGTAGAACTAGGTTTACTTGTCATTGTAAGCGTAGACTTTTTAAATGTATTGAATTTTCGCTTGCACATTAGATTCGTTAACTTTACGTTTTTGATTCTATCGAAAGTATACGATGAGCCAACATATAATTTGTTTTATTTTGATTATTTATGATGAGGAACACGAGACTTTTTATAATAAATCTTCGATTGGCAATTTTCCACACCACCTGCACACAAAAAAAATCTTGCATGACGAACCAATTACACTTACCCATAATTACAATATTCTTGTGTGACTAACATCGACATTGCTCTAGTTTAGCCCATTGCTTTAGCCATAGCACAAATTTTTATAGAATACTACAGTTACTTCAATCCTCTACAACTTCACTGGTTACTTACTAATACTTTGGGCTGGCTTTAAAAAATTTAACTCAAATTATTAATTGTTTGTATGTGGTTTTTTCTTTTTATCCCAAGCGTCTTGGAGAAACATCCTTGGTGAGGTCAATTCTCCCTGCAAAATCTAAATCTAAGGTGTGATTATTAAGGGTTTTCACTTATTTTAATATGACCAGGCTGCAAGCTGCAAGTTTATATTTTGCATAGTTTTCTTCAGAACATATCCATAAGGAAATATTCTTAAAAGTTACCTGCTTGGTTTTTTATATTGTGTGCCTGTTTGAACAGTCTTTGAGCAAGAGTGTTTTTTTAATTTTTACATTCGTTAAAATTTAAAAAAACTAAGTATTGTATTACGCACTGCAGGTGTTTGATGATGTGGCTGTCGAATTAGCCATGGCCATCCTCCAATTCTTGTCGGAAAAGCCCCCAGAACCTTTAATCTGGAGAAGTCTCAAATCTTTGCTACGCTGTTGTCAACTGGCTCGCTCAGAGGTATTTATTGAAGTAGATTATTTATACTCTTATTGAAGTAGAGTTTTTTATACGTAGATTTTTTTGAATTTTTATTTGCTTAACAGGTACCAGGTTTGGTAAAAATGGTTGGACCTCCCCCGTCAAATTATAAAGGAACAAGTAAACGATGTGACGAATTGATCACTGAAATCGATGGTCTTTTAAAGGGAGCTTAAAATTTTACCCTGCTGGTAGCTCGAAATCAAGTTATGCATTCTAAATTGTGAGTATATATAGATGCTGTAAACTTTTTTACAAGTCCTTATTCTGACGTTAAGCTGGTCAGTATAAAAAGCTTTTTGACTTCAGTCGAAGATTTTAAAAATTATTTGTCTTGTATTAACATTTCATTTCGAATATACAATACTCAAATTACTAGAATACGTCAATGAGGCTACTTCAATCGCTGTCATTCGTGTTCATCTCTGAAAAAATCATGTGAAAAGCTGAGAACGAGAAGTGTTTTGGCTCTTTACTAGATGTGATTGATTGAATAAGTGAAGTCATGAAAAATCTATATCAATGCCATTTGTTGATAATCTGTTGTAAGAACTAGTCTATCTACTGTGTAAGTAAACATATATTATTAGTGCTTTGTATCAAATTTTAAGTTACCAGTATACTATTAACATTTTGATCTAATTATTATAAAGCAATAAAATTTTTAAATGTGACTGACATATTGTATATTTACTGTAAACAGCCGTAGAATAGTCGTGTACCTTTACACATGAGAATGATAAATGAATTCATTATCCAATAACATCACCACAATATATATTTGCATTAACTTAGTGCAAACAACTATATGCAATGGATCACAATCAATCCACTTCCATGCCACAATCGCAAAAGCCCAGTGCGTAGTTGCTTCGTTGCATAGACTAGTAAGAAATGCTATATCACCTTTAATGTAGTTAGTTTATGCAACGATTGATGTTGTGCCTTCTTGCTAGCTCATCATCATCATCATGGAAGTATTAAAAGAAAACAGAACTATCGAGCAACCGAGCAACTATCATAAAATACTACTAATCTTCAATGCTAAAGTTGCTGAATTCATGCTAATTGCTAAAACTGCTTATAATTCATAGAATATATACACTGCTCTCTTGCATGTATGTTAATTATGTTCATATGATAGAGTGGTACAGAATGTATGTAGACTGTAGACTATCATACAAAAAGTTGCTAGATGATATAGTACATGTGATCTCTTTGTTATCATGATAATATCATGGAGGACGACGGAGTGTTGTAAAGAATACGATGCCTGTCTGTACTACTATTTAACTATTTACTCACACCACCACAGGATGACGATGATGATGTCGATGATATAAAAAAGAGCTGTGGTGGTGGTGGTGGCTAAAAAGAACTTCGCATTTAGATAGCGACATCGAGCATGTTTTTAGAACAAAATAGACTACACGGTGGTGGTGGTGGTGGTGGGGGGGACGATGGTGGAAAAGGCATGGATGGCTATGGCTGGCTGGAGGAGCTTGATCACTCGATCTCCATACTCCGCTTTGTTGCCATCAGCAGTCTGGTCTCGTCCTCACTCTCTTCCACACTCTTACTATTCCTTTTTCTGTCCCCTTTGTAGTAATTAATTAATAGGCTCGTAATTACTCCTTGTGCTCTTACTTATCACCGCTCCATTTGCGATCTACCTGTTCACACGGAAGGAGGAAGTCACTCGGTGAGAAAAGTGAGTGTGTGGCGACGTTGGATTCAAGAAGAAAGAACCACCTGCTGTAATCGAAGCAACGACGATAACAACAACAATTAACGGCAAGATGAGCGCTTCTCCAGTAGCCCGACAAGTGACCCAAAGCCAAGCGATTCCGTCCAGGAGAATTGTGATCAATAGTGCAAGTCAACTTCCAAATGACTATTCGACTACCCCTGGAGGGACCATTTATTCCACTACACCTGGAGGTAAGAGAGATGGTTCTTGCTGTTCTTCTGGTGGTGGTGGTAGTTTTCCAGAACATTCTTGGTGGTTTATGTTTATGTAGGTCGGGAGGGTTTGAAGAAGGACAAGGGGTTCTAGCTAGAGATGGTCCATAAAGGTCACGGTCACATATGCGCATCAATTGTTGTACATGGAAGCCTGAAGTAACTTGAAGTAATAATCAGGGAGTTATCAGAGGTCGAGTGCAGCAGTTTAGTATTATTATGCATGGTCTGGTATGGTTGGTTAGTTTAAGCTAACGCGAGTAGCTTGGAGGTTGGAAGGGCTGTTTTGGATGCTGGAGATGGAGACGATGGTGATTCGTAGATTCTGCTGGGGCAGTAGCAGTAAATAATTTATTTCATAGAAGTTGGAGTCGAAGGCTGTGGAAGAACCGGTACTGCCGGCATTGTGTTCCATTGTATGAGGAAAAGGAAATATAATAGTTGCAATAGGTTAGCAGTGTTAGCACGTGTAAAGCGTAATTGCTCGAGCTCACTCATTTATGACTTTAAAGTTTGGAGTATTCAGTATTTATATTGCATTGATGGTAATGATGATTCTGAACTGTTTAAAATTCAATTAATAGTTTTGTCGAAAGAGGGAACTGTACAATTTAATGAAGTATGGTTGTATCATCTCAGGTGAAAACTTCTGAAGTCATTCAGGGTTCTTGCGATACTAAAAAGTATTTAGCCTTATTAGCATAAATTGCAGTGAAACATGTTTGTGACAGGAATGTACACTTTGTACCTATGCAAATGATGATAAGAAAAACAATTTAATGTCTCATAGATGTCGATGAGTATAAATAAATGCTATTTGAAATGAAGTATGATATGAATGATGTACTATGCCATGCGACCGAGGAGGCGTAGATGACAAAAAACGAGTCGAGGGTAATCTCATATAGATTTTGAGAGTTGTTTTTGTTTGTCTCGAGGATTCGAACAAAGGTGTATTGTCGACAAGTTAATGAAAGTGTAATGAGAGATTTTCGAGCGAATAAATGCGACGTTATAGAGGCTGTAGACGACTTTTAGACGTAATAGGCCCCCACACGGCCACACTTCTCTCGTGTGATGCAAAGGAACTTAATATATACTAAAAGAAAAGTTGAGCTAATTTTGGATTTTACTTGAGAAAAGTCCTTGCTTCTTGTTTGCTTGGCTCGTCTTTCTTACATTTATAGTGAACACAACCACACCTACCTATAGATAGACTTACTAGTAGCCGCGCTGCACGACGCAGACATCACGTTTACGAGTAGCAAGTGATGCCAATATTTATGTATTGAAGGATGAACAACCTTTTTTACGATTTATCTTTCGAACTTACCAATAATAGCTGGTTTTAAACTGCGGAGATTCAAATTTTTAATTAGGCGATCATGATAAAGTCATGTGTATCAAAATCAAAGCAAATGCATCGATCAGTTAAAACATTTGACGTTTTTAAAAAGTAAATTAGGAAAATTAATTTGCATTTTAGTTATAATAACAATTTATGATGAACACGAGGGAAATCTACAAGGCACAGGCATCCGTCAGGTGAGAACAGGAGTAATATTATGCAGATCGAGTGTCCTGAAAACGAGAATACTAAAATATGAAATGGGACTGATTACTGTAGGATGAATGTAATGTAATTGGAAGTAGTTCTAGGTATTCTGTGTTTCAGTTTCAGTAATAATTATTTGGTCAAGTTTGTAAATAATGTGCGCTCCAGATTTTCATGCAATTCTTATCCCACGCAGTCGGTTTCAGTTCTTCGACATTTGTTGAGCCCGTCTCCAGCATGGACCAGAGAAGGCATGATTGAGAATTGCAATGATGTCTGGTTCTCCAGATCGCATTCTAAACAAAATTCCAAGCGAAGAAAAAAACTCCACGACAAGGTCATGTACTGAATTATGCTAAAGAAAGATATAATAAGATAGATCGTCATTGCAATATCTCTCAACCTACCTACCTATCTTCTACAATAAGTGATGCAATAATTGCAAATGAAATCAAGAATATGTTTACTTGTGTTTGTAGTGTGTATTGAAATCAGTCGAGTTCTGTACTATTTTTACAGTAGATAGGCTTCAAGTCAAAAATCTCGAAGAAATGTATTTTGATTTAAAATAATATATTTATTATTAGCCTAGTCTGCTGTACACTCCGGTTATCAAAATCCCACTTTCTCTTCACATGCATTAATTTTCAAATGATTTTCTAAAACTACTATTCAATGCACACGATCATGAAATTAACAACGCGATTTTTAAATCATTATTTATATTATTAGTCCTTTTTTAATTTTTTGTGTTGCGCCAGATTAAGCATTTCATCTACGAAAGATATTTTGAGTTATTTAATATTTATTCAGATGTTACACTAACCTTAACTTTAAAAGTATCTAACGACATAACCCTAGCGTATATGTGCATGTGATGTTACTTACATACATGTGCACTTTCTTTATATTTATACTCGTGAATTGAATCATTTATTTGGCACGGCCGAAAAGGTTGTCTACGGTTGACGGTCATATAACTCCATCACTTCATCTTCCAACTGAACTTGAGCCGAGGAGGTTTCGAACAGATTTGAATTCTATATTTATAGTTCTGAAGATGACGGTGACGACGGTGAGTGGCGTTTCGGTGTCTTCTTCGTTCAAGGTTAAAATTTATAGACTCTTTGACTCGTGTAGTAGATCTACGACTTCACTGTAGTCCACAGTCCAGATCTTTGATCTGAAATTCGAGTAGTCCCTTCACAACAGGCACAGCGACTGGCAAAGTAACCACGAACGTCTAGTTTGATTTTTTGAATCAATTTGTTTAGTAAATCGTACTTATCATGTTCTCTATCAGCTGAGTCTGGCACGCATTAAGTCGGTGGTTTTAAATTAATATATACGATTCAAATCTGAAGTACGATTATTTCAACCTTGTTCAGACATTTTCAGTGAATTGAGTGATAAATCATAACTTTTTTAACCCAAGAAACCTTAGTATGTAAACCAAATATAGCGGTTATAAAATAAACTAATTTGTTTCTGGTATAGTCAAAACATTTCGTAAAACAAAGGTGTTAAGTGAAATCAAACCTTTCAAAATGATAGACATAGATGGATATTGTATAAACGTGACCGTTTTTGGATTAAAATGTCAAGATTTTGGTAAGACGCAGACTTTGTAGTTTACTGTTCTTGTTTGATAAGAAGGTTTTGAAGACAAATTATATTCATAGACAGTTTTCATGTCTTCAGATCTTTAGATCGATATTGAAGTTACGCCATGAAGTCATAGACTCATAGGTTTTCATCAAGACCTAAAAGTCTTCTTGTATTAAAAGGTGGGACAATTATGACAGAGTAGTATGTTAATCTTTGTGTATTTTGTAATGGCGTACAACAGCTTTCAGATGGTATTAGACAAGTACAGTAATAAACTAAGAATACATTTCGGCTGGGTGTGATACTTCAGTTCATCGCTGTATTCTGGAGTTGGAACAGATTGTACCTACATTCAGACACTACCAGATATTATATGTAAAATTCAAGTCGCAGTAAGAGGTTGAGTTGGAGTAGTGTGTGTAATATGTATCTGAACAATCTGAAGGTCATTTGATATGTTGTATTTACTTGATAATAGAGATTCAGTTTGCGTACTTGCATGCAAAAACAAATGTAGGTGAAGCGGTCGAGCTAAAGTGGTTAGCGACAGGCAGACAGGTCGAGGGAGTGTGACTGCTGTGCTATCAATCTGGAGTTGGTCTCTGTGTCGTTTATGTTAATGTAGCATCTTCTGTATAGTTAACCCAAGATGAGAACAAAAGATGAATTACGGATTTGCCACTTATGTAACTTTCCTTTTATAAATGCAATTTGTAATTTTGAGCGAGAACAAGCTCCACAGGTCGTTTAATTTTCGAATTTCAGGTTATGAACATAAACAAATAATTAGCAGCAATTATGTCGTAAAGGCAAAAACATATTTGGTATCAAGAACAGGAACGATCATAATTACTAATGCATAAAAATAAAAAGTATTTCACCCGAGTAGAGGTTGTTTCCGCCTCATAATTGATACAAATTGGTTTTGTCAGAGTTGAGAGAGTTGTAATCATAATATTTGGATCATATAGTCACTTGCTTTGTAACTTTGTGTGAAAAGATTATTTAAGAAGACACACGAACGAGCCAATTCTGAACGGTACTACGGGATAGTTAGTAATTCGTATCTTCTTTGACCTTAATAAGGACCGATGACTGAAAATTCTGTTAATAGTTAGTAGTATATGCTAGTAGTATTTGTAATTGTCCAGCTCTCCAGTATCATGTTACATTGAGATATGTTTATTATCAGTAAAATGCGCAGTTTCATTAAAGTTGTCTGGGACCGGAGTCTGCTGCTCGTAATGGTCGTGCACTCGTGCGAGGTGGCTTGACTCTGGGGAAAGGGAGAAGAATTAATGCATGCGAGCTAATAGGTACTTACTATACAATGTGTTATGCTATTTCACATAGTTAATTGTGCGGATTTGAGGATACTAAATGGCCTTCAAGGTATTCGAGTTCACAGAGATGTATTTGCTGTTCCAATGAGATAGAATTTATTTACATTCGTTCGTATGAAGTTTTGAGTAGTGCGAAAAATAGGTTGATACTGGTCAATTTAAAAGGAAAGCATGACTTCTGATTTGTTGTAAGGATCTTACAACACAGTGAGGTCAATAATATGAGTCGAAACTAATATATCAGCTTGTAAGATGAGAACCTCTTCTTGTGATAAAGTTAAGCACAAGAAACTCTCCATGGG
>Ga0194135_10002306_pt1 | contig 11567 bp, 8 predicted proteins | sample LitLau_LLRF_2013_FD_134024 | JGI IMG/M metagenome (GOLD analysis project Ga0194135, IMG submission 134024) | Freshwater sediment microbial communities in response to fracking from North America - Little Laurel Run_MetaG_LLRF_2013 (version 2) | ecosystem: Environmental > Aquatic > Freshwater >... | reverse complement strand
TTTCCTTCCAGCAGTGGGTCTCTCTCTCTCTCTCTACAAAGTCTACATTGCCAGATTTCAGTCACATCAACTTGAAAGAGTGAGTGCAGGTTGGCACGCATTCCTAATATAAGTCTCTACACTCTCACAGTAGTCGGCTACTTCGAGTCACTTGGCCCTCTTTTATATGATTACTATTATTGGCGGAGTGTAAAAGGTAAAGAAAAGCTAATATGTATGTCTGCATATATAGCTATAGTGTATAATGTGATAGCAGTGCAGTTGCTATTAACCGGAAAACAGATAGCAGAACGATATACTTCGGAATATTTCTCTATGTATAGAGTGTCTAAAGGTATTTTCCTCGTACTATTTAAACCTGAGTCGTTGCCAGAAGTACGCTATTCACTCGTTGTGTTAAGAAATTGTGGCGTGGGTCGTTAAAAATAAAGAATCTGCTTGGAAAGGTCATTATTATTAGGAGAAGTTGTTATGACACATATGCATCAAGAGTGATTTAGAATGATGCACAAACTCACACACATACATAGAACTCACTAAGTGACACTTGATGTAGAAAGAAATTATAGAAAAGTCAAGAATAATGGATGTGGGGAGAGAGCTCATTAACATCGGTGCTCGTAATGATTAGCAGTAGATTGGAGCAGTAATTGGTGTGGCGGAAGGAATTCTATTGGTAAGCAAGGAGGGAAAGTATATATGTCGTCGTAATAATAAACCGTTGAAGGATATGGGCAGCGAAGTGGTTCTTATTATTATTATTAATGCATTAAGGGAAGCAGAAATAGTCGAGGAGATAGCTAGAAATGTGGTGATGCCTCGTGGTTTCTTGTGTAGAGACATTCTGACAAAAATTCATATACATAAGTACACACGTACACGCGACAATAATAAGACTGAGCTGAGGTATGTGTATTCCCGTTGGTTGGTGGGTATTTTGGGTGTCCTCTCCTTTAAGCAGTAAAAGTGTCTTTCTAACAGTATCATTCGGTCTTTAAGGGAGAGAGAGAGAGAGAGAGCAGAAGAAGCGTTAATGTCCGCATTTCATTTCCGGCTCGATGACCTGGAAACTCGCTGATAAGGCCGAGTTAGATTTATCATCGTTTCCTGGTAGCTTGAAATGTTTGAATGCTAGTGCAAGTTAAGTTAGTAGTGTGCATACAGATTTGACCACATTGCGGAGTCATGAAGCAGAAAGCAGTGTGTGTGTAGGCAGAGAAAGGGTGTGTGTATTATTGGTTGTCTTTAAATTCTCTTACTAAAGGTTTAAAGGCGGCGTTTGGAGTAATGAAGAGCTATATTGAATGCATGAGTTTGGGAGAAAGGACTATATAATGGGGATTGGAGAGAGAGACTGCAGAGATAGTTGAATGGGAATAATAATAATACGAAGGGGAAATGAGCAATGGTTGGCGAGAGAAAGCTCACCTTCATCTTTCTGCTCCCGATGGGTCACTTGCTACCAAAACGATTTTGTGCATGGCAACAGAGAGAGTTTTACCAATTAAACTTTCCTGCTTTCTGCGGTCTGGCCAATTTCTGCAGTTCTGTTGTCCGTAGTCAGTGGTGGTGGTAGTGGTTGTGATGGTAGTGATGGAATAGAAAAGGCTGACTCTAGATTCTAGAACGGGTAATTGCACAGAGAGTCCACCGTGGAATGATTTAAAGTATCAGTTTTCAATTACGAGAAAGCGCACGGACAACAGAAAGCAGGCTTGTCCTTCATCTTCCAAATTGTGTAATTATGCTCAGCTTAATTAGCCAAGTTTTGTAATTAGATATGCGCTGAATGTTTCCCCGGATGTTGGCTGAGAGAGTTTAATAATGCCCCAAGAGTCTTGTGTATGGGAATTCACTTGGGCTTTTTCTTTCCCGGAGACCTATAGTGATGGTGGTGCTGTTTGTATATACTACAATGCAGGAGGATAACAGGGTGTAGCAGGCTGTGTGGATTTGTTTGCATAATGCGTGATGAGTTAGGGTGACGCGCGACTGGAAGATATAACTTGTATACAGAAGGTTTCAGAAGGAAAGTGTGGTATGAGATATGCTTAGTTATGTATCGGTGGGTAATGACGCTTTGATGGAAAGACTGCTGACGCATTCGAAGGAGACTCACAGTGTGATCAATTGATCATTGACACTTTTTTTTGAAGATATAGGTAGAGATGGGTTCAAAGTTGGAAGGAGAGACGTATTTCCGAGGTGTCCGTTAATACTTGTAGTTGATGCGGTGGACCAATCCATCTTAATTCCTTCTCCTTGTCTTCATCTGGCGACTTTGTGAATGGAAGAGACTTTGTTCGGTTTGGTGACCCGACACGATGTCATGCCATGTCGTTGTGCATTGACGTGAGATGACACGAAGGCGTTTTCCAAATCTTTGCTGCTGACTAAGATTATGATTCGATGGATGGTTCTTGTATGAGGAAGATTGAGAAGATATATTCAGATGGGTAGAATAGAGAGAGAGAGAGAGAGAGTGTGTGTGTATGGAGCGAGAGATGGATTTTTGGGTTTGGCGAAAACAGTGAAAGCACCCGGCAAGTCAGAAAATGCAATTCCATTTTAGAGAGACAAACCTTCACCTTCTTTCCATTATCTCTTTTACGCTATTTGCTTCTTCTTTTCTAACGAAATTGCTCAACTCATAGATTATTACACGCCATCTCTTCCATTCTTCTTCTTTTGCAGAAGTTACTAACACCACTTGGGTTTCAAACCTTTTTACATTACTTAGTACCCTTTACTACTCCTCTGAATGTGACTTGACTACCACTGTCAGCCAAATCTGGGATCCTTCATCCTTCCGTTTCTCTCAGTGTGGTTCCAATGAAGGAGCATGGATGGACCTTGGGGAGGACACGCTTGCGTTTCACTCTATCTTCTCCTATAATACACACATACACAATCTTCCCAAATTGCAAAAACTTATAGCAGGCGAAACCTCACCTTCCTTTTTATCAACCGGTTCCTTCACGCTGTATTGGATTCATGCTTGAAAGCCATTTTACATAAGGCTGCACAGCCATTTCTCCACACATGGGTGACTCCATTCCTCGGTGTAACTAACCTATTCAAATGGGGAGTTTGATATTTTCACTCTAATTCAATTTGTCTCGATTCTTCTTCTGGACTTGCAATTTACTTATTTCCACCTCCTGTGCTTTCTTGCTCTGATAGCTTTATTCACAATGCGAGTCCCATTATCTGAGGATCCATTAGTAGAAACGAAGAAAAGCAGCGAGGCCAGAACTTTGTATGCTTTCTTTGAATAAGTGTGGAATTACACAATATGAAATAATATGACTGCATCGTATTTGGTACGTGCTCCGAGCTGTGGAAACGATAATAAAACATCAGCAAATACCACGTGTCTCTTTTATGATAGTCATCATCATCATTTATTCATTCATTTGTTACATTGTTTTCAATAATGATTATTTTGTTGTCTACTGAAAAAATCTACTACCTGTTTCTTCGTTTGTATTCCTTTTTATTTTTGGGAGATTTACATTGAAATATAACAAGATACGAAGCACACAATTTTGTTGTGTGTTCACAGTTGAACTGAACAATAAGTGTTGACAATCGCCAACACTCGGTTTATTATATCTGTTGGCTCTTAAGAGAAGAGCTTCATCTTCACTTCAACACTTTCTGTTTACCTCGTCTACTGTGTCTTTGTGTAACACACACCCATGAAAGTTTAATGTTAATAATAACACCAATGAATCAATGGCGACCCATTAAATTTTTATACGTTTCCTTTGACTCCTCTTCTCCCTCTCTGTCTACTCTATAATATACTTTGTCCCTTTACAAGTTGCTCATTTTTGTCAACTAGGAAACAACTTTCCTTCCTCCTTAAACGAAGCTTTCTTACTCACACAGCTCCCTGCTGCACTCAGATTAAACTTATTCAGAGCAAACATTATCAACAGCATTGGTACACGCGAATCTACTTCAAAGACTACGATTCTTGATCCACTACACTTTGGCTACTACACATTTTGACTATGACACTAATAATGAACTACGTATGTACAAAATGGAGCTGCTTCAAGGAAGAGAAGGACAGACTAGAAAACAAAAATGAGACCCTTGATCCGAGACAACCTCCAAGTTATAATATTATGATTATTACATCAGCAGTAAACAATATTCTGGTTTACTGCTCCTTATTGTTAAATATAGCGTAACTTAAGTGGTTATCTTGTCCGGATGCAATTTTTATCTCTATCCTCTATTATTACTTCCATATTATTGCTTTCATGAGGAGATAGTCAGAGTTTCTTGTAATTTTTATCAAAGAAGAGTATCTGCGTGTAGTGGCATCCTGAAAAGGAGGCTTGTAATAATTATACTTTCATAGAAGTCTCAAGAATGGATACTATCGAGACAAAAGGTAGATATTCCGGATTGTATATATTGTTTGGTAGGTATTATTAGTAAATCACGATAATCCTTACTATATTTATGAACCTGGATTCCCTACTCATCTCCTCTAACTCATGCATAGTTTTCCAAAGACAATAAGGATCTACAAATATTACTTTTCTTTAAGTCGCATCCCTGCTTGCCCGATGATAAAAGTTCTCTAATATGAATTATATGAACTACACTGAGGAATACTAAACAAACTGGCTTAAAATCTAAATGAAACATCATGTCTTTGAAAACACGCATCACACAGTGAACCTATCAATTAACTACGACCCATCTCACTTCAGGTTGTCTTCAGCAGTCCACAGTTAAGTTTGAAAATACTGATGATGATTTTCCTATTTCAAAGATTCGAGTACAAACGACAGAGAGTTTTATGAATTACTCTTCACAATATATCTGACTTTATTCTAAAGTGCAAACTTAAGTGAAAAAGATGACTCTGGAAGAAATTTTGAATTCGATGGTAAGATCTCAGAAGACGGAAGAGTTCGAGAGTATATGAAGAGATAAATGCAGAGGGTTAAGATTACTGCCGAACAGATTTCAAACGGTTTATTGATTCTCTGGTGGACTCTCAATCCAGTGTAAAAATACAGAGTGTAAGGAAAGTGTTCTGGTTTCTCTGCATTTACCACATCACAACGGGACTCAATCGATTTTCCCCAGAACTTTCACTCTGCCCGTATACAGTGCCTAACTAAACTCAGCAGAAAGTGGAAACCTCTCACTCCTAGTGGCGTCACAAACCCAAAGCTTCCCATCATCATCATCATCATCATTCCTATGTGTTTGGTAGGGCATATGGAAGGTATATCAGAGTTACACCTACATATATCCTTAATTTGGACTCTAGAATAGTCCGAAATTCCTATCTTCTTGTGATATTAATGGAAACAATATTAAAATACAAGTAGAGACACAGCTCTGGGCCCTATTTTGTGATTGCAACGCAACTGGGGTTTCGTTAATGTGCCATCAACATGACCAAAATGCAGGAGACAGTGAGAGAAAGAGAGAGAGAGTCTCGAGTTGCAAGCTCTTTCCCCATTTACTAGACACAATAGAATTTCATACAAATGATGTGATGAGATTCATTGCTTTTCCTATCTATAAGCTTAAGTTACAAACACTGGAATTACTTCCCTAAAAGAGAAATAAAATATGTTTGGATGAAACGGAAAGCAGAACGATGTCTCTTTCACTTCCACTCGAGTAATAAATTCATTTTGTTGAAAAAGCAATAACAGTTGTATCCAGATATCTCTCTCCAGCTCGTCCCTCCATTCCCTCACCCTTTCCTTCAAACATTCTTCATGTGTAATAAATTCAATTCAATCGTACCTATTTAAATTGTAAACCCATTGAAGAGGAGTATTGACACAATCGAAATAGACGAAATATGAGCTTACCAAATTCAAACTGATTTCACGTGGACCCAGATAGAGGTCCGTCAGACATTTCAAAAGTATAGCAACATTAGCTGTAGACTCACATGGAGAAACCTTCCACGTGTCTGGGTTAAAAGATAATTTTGTTGTTAACCAATCCTCACTACTATATAGTCCAGAACTAAAACAAATGGCGTGTATAACATTACGCAAGATAATGTCTAGACTTAAAATTCGTACACTAGTCGGCCTTCCTTATACTAATAAAGATTATCTTTCAAGTTTGATTTGCTAAAGTTGTCTTGTACTTATTGTGTAACTGACTCTTTGCACTCGACTCACATTCTCACATTTCTGTATCTAATTTCAGATATAACTGTTATATAGTTATACTACACTTGAAAATAATGACAATCCTGTCATACTTACGTATGGTGTACAATTTGCTAATAGATATCTACTTACTTTAGTCCCTTTCGTTGAGTTTTATTTCCCAAACGATGAACGAACAAAAATAATCTAATGAAAATGCATAGGGTATGGGTTTTACAACAATCAATTATGTGTAGACTTAATACTATAGACTGAATAGATTGTAAAATGTTGTATTTCTTATGCAAAATAATGATTTGTCATTTATAAATAGTGACTTTTGAACAACAAATTATATGATTTATAACACGAGTTTATGTTTTTGGTATTGGGCTGTATGATTGGTTGGTTATACGAATAAATATTACTTTTTGAATGCATGTCTGTATTACTCGGCTGCATTTTGTTTCAATACCTTCTTCCGCACTCGCTGCGTGTACTTTGTCAATGCATAAATATTGTTTGTTGCCTTTACTGGAATTAAGAATATCATACTTAAGGTTCGACTTGTTTTCTTTTGTTGGCGGAGGCACCCGTACACTTAAAAGTTCTATAAGTAGAATACATATAATCTTATGTTTTAATATTGGAAGTTATATAAATTATGCAATTTTCGTACTTTTATGTTTAAATGGCATATCATACACATATAGTATGACCATGAAGTAGACTCTACTTGTAAATAAACCTCAAATCACGTTGAAACTAGCTTTCATGTCCTAAAATGCGTTTAGTTGGTAGAGTATAAGATTATATGAAGGAGGGTAGCAGGGCAGGAGAGTATGTCTTACATGTGATCATCTTTTAACGTGTATGTTTTCTACACAATTTGCAGTACATTATATCTACCATATTCATCCCTGTGAAAAAGGAGAACCTGAATGTGTAATTATAGTAATTAAAAGCCTAGTACAATTATTAAGTGTGTACATAGCTTGTAATTGTCTGCATGACACCGGAGAAAAGAAACATGTCAGTTTCTTCTTAATCGGATGTCAATATTATTCACTGGACATGTATATGGGTACACGAAGCTTTGACTATATATATACTTATTTCACCAGGATGACAAAAGAAATAAAAAAGTGAGTGTGTAAATAAAAATAAAAATAGCTGCCGTCAACTCTACGCGTCACGCACAATAGTAAATGTGCAAATGTAATTAAACAACCGTCGTTTCAGTGTATAGCTGTGTAACTAATCAATGGAGATCCGTGTTATTCGTTTCATATTCGTACTTGTTTTTCAACAATGTAGGTACATCGCTACGGCAGTCAAAGTTTCCTTCTGCTAGAGGAAGATCACGACCCACACTTTATATGGAGTTGCAGTTTGAAAATTACAATCCAACACACTACGGTAGAACCTACTTGATTGCTGTGTTAAGTTATAAATCTTGGTGATTGCTTCATTTCATATAACGCACCCTTTAAATATTCATTCCTTTGGCTTGTACGTCCAAAGAAGAGCTATAACCACGCATGAGAAACTGCTACATATTTTGGGCTAAAATATCACATTTTGAATCCCGTAAATTTCTTCTTCGTCTCAAGAACCAATCTAGTGCACACTGCACACATTATACTTGTATATATAATATATATGTTCGTCCTACAATGGAAAACTTCAACTGATTGCACTGATGACTATACAACCTACCCGTGTAATATTTTTGCTCTGCGACTGAAATTTACATCAAGGTAAATTCATATTTGCCTTCGTTTAGGATTTCAACATCCGTACGCAGTCATATCTTCAGTTCTTGCATTCCTTTTCTCAAATCCAAAGCTACTTAACTCCGCATGATGAATGGGTAGCATGAACTATAAATAGGTTATGGATTAAATCCCTTTACGCCCTTCCACAATTCGCTACCAAGTGCATTTTAATAAAATTATTGCAACTTTCTCCTATTCAGTTCCAGTTTGTTTAGTTCTAACTTTCTGGAAGGGATTTGTTTCCTTCTAGTAACCTTTATTCTTAAAATATTCTGTAACTAAAATTAGCAAAGCGCGTGACAAAAGTAAGGAAATACACACAACACTGCATAGACGGACCGAATAAAAAACTAAGTTTGCAACATTGCAACACATTGTGAGTCCTACTAGTCATTGCTGTCATTGCATCGACAAAAATTTTGATTTTTTCTACTTTGGTTGTGGTAAAGTAACTGAGGTAAAGATAAAAATTTTTAGAGGTCCACGGATCATTTTAATTTACGTAATAATACTGTTTGGATTCGTTAAAAAAACAAGTAATGCGCAGGTAAGCATTTAATTCTTACGTAGGGAAGACATTCGATAAGTCTAATACGAACTTCAACATGGACTTTCACTTGATTAACTGTAAAGGGAAGTTTGTAACATTTGCTGACACATTCAGCTAAAATTAAACGTTCCAGTCTTATTGAATTTCCACAGATATTGAGGAATAACATATAACGCCTGATGCTGTTTCTGTGTTCAGTAGTGTTCACTGTTCACTCTTCTTGGCTGGATGCCTTTTTGAGAAATGCTCGACAAAAATTAGTAGATCAGTGTAATAAGGGAACATGAGATTGGAAACTGTGAGACTAAAACAGTTTGAGAGTACAAAATATGGTAAAATAATTGCATATTTGTGCCGGCCTTCTCATTAAATCATGTAAAACATTATTTACGGTAATACGTTTGTAGCAAACAAGTGTTGCAGGGGAACACAATTATTATTTTGAGGTGAATAGAAGTTTGAGGTAAGGTTCCATGTGTGCTGTGTGTACTGAAGGACTGGGTAATCCGCTTACATGGTAAAATATAGAGATTAGTAGTTCTTGAGTAGAATGGATGGAAGTGGGAGTGCAATAATATACACCTGGATTTCTCTCTCAGTATGTCTTTGCATGTATCGAATCAGAGTTGGGTTGGATAAAAATACCTGATGACGGTGGTAATCTGTCTTTATGTAAAGCACGAGAGTCCCATTCCTGGATCCCTGGGCTCCAGCATCTCTACACTTGTGTCTTGTCATGCCTAGCAGTGGCACACAGAGAGGTTTTATAGCATTTGGAGTTCCCATGCAGTATAGATTTTAACAGGGGAGAGTGAACGAGAGATTCCCACAGGGGAAAGTAGGAGGCAAATGTAAGTGAAAGCAGCGTAGACTCTCGAGACTCTCGACTTGATTCCAAAGTAGTGCTTGAACCTCACTTCTAATCCGAGTAGACTAGAAGCTAAATCCCAGGTCACCACCACCACCAACTCTATCCGAACCTCTCCCATCCGTTCATCAATACTACCGACCGAGTCATCCCCAACTTTCTTTCCTTCCTACGTTTCTACACAAGTCTTTTCCTCCCTCGGGGAAAGCAGATGGCACATCAATAATATTCAGATCTACACACTGATGTCCAAGATCCTGCATCAAATTGTTCCACCACAACACTCACTCTCCGCTACCTCATTCTAAATCCATCCCTGCACTACTATACGTTGTATACTCTGTATCTCTACGAATCGTCTGCTTCTTATTCACTGTCACCTCCCTGTTCTCAAGGACTTGTTAAGATTTTACTTTGGAAGCCCTTTGGTCAACAACTCGTTGGCATAACTCGAACAGTCGTACAATCCTGTAGCTGTTATGTAAAAAAAATTACTAATAATGTGTCTCACAAGATGGAAGTTCATCTTTAAAAAAACGTCAGTATGATGCTCGAAATGTCAATTGAAAGCCAACTACAGTTGACAGTAGACTATACTTAAATGAGTTTGCATTTCGTAGGAAAAACATTATGCATTTACCTCGAGCGTTTTTCAAGATTGCATCGAAAAATGTGACGGAAATTCATCATTATTCATTATTAGGTACGCTTGGTATTCGGCTTAGCTGCTGATGCACGTGTCTAACATTAATACTCTATTGATCTACGACGATATTTTTGAATTTGTAATGTATAGAGTGTAAAGATACTTTTCTGGAAAAGTGAAGTGCTTCTTTCAACATCTCGCCATATCTAACATCTATAAGTTATACAGGTGTAAGCAGAGTAAGTTTGGGCTTCTTTAAATTCAGTAACGTTTCCTAACAGGATTATGGAGCATTCGGATTAAATTCGCTGTTTGTAGGTGAAAATACACACGAATTCAGTTCAGAGTCAATGAATTCGGTGTATTCGAATGAATCGTATAGCTGCCATGAAATGTTCTAATACGTGAAGTGAGCAACTGTGTATCTCTGATATGAGTGCTGAGTTTGTTTGTAGGGTAATCTTACACTAGGTTAATTTTAGTTGAATGAGTGAGTCTAATTATGTTACGCAACTATACAGTTTTCTTCTTACTCCGCTGTTGGCAACTCATGATCCTCGTGAATGCGACTTGTACACTTCATCTCGTTAAGTAAATGTATGATGCTCACATCAGATCATACGAGCTTAGACCAATCGCAAAGGAAATAATAGATTCACGCTTGAATGTGACTTGATTTCCCAGGTAGGGCTTATTGAGTGTTGTTATGTGTGTATAGCTGGATCTGCATTACAAACAGTTCTACATATTTTAATGCAATCGACATAAACAGCAGCGCAAATGGGAGCTAAAGTCAGGAAAAAGTGAAGCGAATTGAGTGAATTAGGTGCTCAAGATTTCAATTTCACTCCGTTGCATTTGTCTCTGGAGAGGACTCAACAACTGACAGAGAGATCTCTCTCCCTCATGATGTCATGATGCTCACTCATCCGCCTACGTTCCCTACCATTCCGAGTTCCTTTAACATAGTTTCAGTTTTAAATGTGAGCCGACAAACTGAAGTCATTGATACTTATATTACCTAATTTTGGTAGTTGTTGCCTTGATGGGAGTTGAACTTTGGTATACATAATTATGCTTATCGATTGTTTCGAATTTTATCAGATATCTGATCAAAATTATGATTGCTTACATTTTAAATAGAATGAGGAATTGCCAATAGTGCCAATAAACTATTTCTGACTATCGACCAGCCACCTTAAATACCTTTTGTGTGCCTAAAAACGCTACAAATTACGATGAATGAGAAAACCCGCTCAGTTTATAATGAAATGTTGTATATTGCTTCCTTCAAGAACTAGACAGAATGTAAATTTAAGTCATTTAACTGTAGGATGGATTAAAGGTTATCGAGTTCGACCGCGTCTTATCGTTAGGGTTATGGAACGTTGTCATTTTGTTTGACTGTTTTCAGTCATTGCACACGTACACTGCCGGAGAGCCATATATAAACCGAATCTCTCTCAAAGATACGTGCTTCAACAGCATTTCTCAAATCATGATTCATGAGTCCTAGGACAGTCCTCACTTATATTTTGATTTTTATATTCTGCAATATAATATTATTTTTAGGAAG
>Ga0194135_10002305_pt1 | contig 11570 bp, 9 predicted proteins | sample LitLau_LLRF_2013_FD_134024 | JGI IMG/M metagenome (GOLD analysis project Ga0194135, IMG submission 134024) | Freshwater sediment microbial communities in response to fracking from North America - Little Laurel Run_MetaG_LLRF_2013 (version 2) | ecosystem: Environmental > Aquatic > Freshwater >... | reverse complement strand
TTTAGGCTGTTGTATTGAAAGGTTGTATAGCTGGGAGCTTTGTCGTTAGTAATAAAGTTTGTGTAAGGTTTTGGGAAAAACTCGTGTTTTTAATTGTTCCGGAGGAACCCCATCATCTTCACCACACCCCAGTCATCCATACTTCGAAGAGTCGAAGTCACATCGTTGCATAGGGCAACAGCTACAGAAGAGTAACTAGTGCCGATATAGAACTGTTACATACTCGTCTCATCTCAAATTTGACAGACAAGGAATTGGGTACGTTCTCGAGTGCCCTTGCAGTTTTTTCATTCAATGCACTGGTTGTTGCATGGAATAAAAAAGAGGTTTTATCTCTTGGAGAGTCCACACATACAAAAGTGCCAACGAAGCAAAACAAATATCCTCCTGTGCCAGAGACTGAACAGTTGCTATTGTGTTGATACGCAAAAGTTATTTTGACAAAAATGAAGTGAAGTGAAATAATTTGAACGTGTACCACTTATGTAACGGAAGCCGAGGGACAGTTTACCATACACAGGTGGACAAGAAATCTACTTTACCTGCGTATGTTCTCGTTCACTTTCCATAATACTCAGCACCAGATTGCATTGTTTGGGATGGGCTTTCTTTGTTTCCTGTTGTGCCTGTCAGTGAAAATTTTTATAATAAACAGTTTAATCTAAGCTATATGATAAAAAAATTCCTCTTAAGCTCGGATTCAGCATTACAGTGCACGAAGTCCAGGGACTCAGTCTGCCTAAAGCTATAATTTACTTTATTTAGAGCTGGAGACGTTTTTATGAACAAAACATACGTTTGTCTCTCCAGAGTAAGCTCCCTAAAGGATGTGGCAATTTAAGACAATAACTTGTCGCAAATAACAACAAATATTTCTCAACATTATACGGAATTTAAAGAGAAACTGAAATCTGTGAACTTAACTCAGGAATAAAGTGAAGTGCACATGTTGAATTGCAATGAATTAAGTTTAAAAAGTTAAGAAACTCTTTACTGGGAGAAAGAACTTTAAACCCGGGAAATTAATTGGATCGATTAAAAAAGGTTTTCGAAATGCTACTTTAAATTTTAAAAGAAGGATCTAAGACAAATTAAATAAGCACACGCTTTTATTTTAAAAGTGCAAACTGTTACATCATCTGTTACAAATTGAAATTCTAAGTCACTGACGCAATAAATTATTTCAAAAGATTCCTCCGAATGCTTAAAGAATACGATAAAGTTGATTTTGACATTACACGCGATGAGTTGCTTTGAGTCTATTCCTCCCTGTCTACCTTAAATAGAAGTCGTTTTTCCCGATAAAAGACGCCAAGGAATTGCAAGGCCTCTTCCCCGACTGTGCAGATGCAAATATGCAAATTGCACGGCAAACTTCTCCAGATTTTTTCATCTTAGCATTCATTAGGTGCAAGTATGAAGCAAGAACGTGCTTCATGCGGAAGATGTTACGAGGAAGTTACTAATCATACTTGCAAGTAACAAGGAGCAGGTTTGCACCAAACAAATGAGAACTTGTCGCCAGAAGAGGTTGACTCCGGTAGGTTTATTTTAAGTGAAATTATACAAAATGGAGGTATGTATGTTTTTGAGAAACAAATCGGAACCCAAAAAGCTTGATTTTGTTTTTTTGCAAGTCTGTACATTATGAGTTATATAAAATTTCTGATCAGTACATGAAGATATTCAGAGGAATTAAAATATCTTTGACAGTTGACACCTCTTTTTTACGTCTTTCGGACAACAAGAATCCAGATAGAGGATTTATATCACCTTTCGTTAGAATAAACCACAAGCGGTTTATTACTCTTAAGCTTTCTACTTTGTTTGTTTATTTTTCAGTCTCGTTAGACTTGTACGAGAAGGAGGGATCTGGCTCGACAATAAGCCGAATCACAAAAGTGACTAATCCTTTTTCGTCCGATGATCAGAAGACGCAGGGATGCAATTCAGTCTGCACCGGAAGGCAAGGGAAACAATCCAACTCCAGACTTCTTAAGATAAAGACACACACTGATAGATGCTTCATGTTGTGTGTGTGTGTGCGCGCACTTTTATCGAGATACCATATTTACATGATGCAGATATTGTGACGTATGATCGACTGGATGCAAATCAAAGAAAACGATTAAAGAGAAAACTATAAGACCCATCGTCTTACGATTCATTCTTGTGTTCGATGAGAAATGAGATTGACTTTGAAGGATTTGAGCACACTGTAAGCCTCAATGACAGACGAATTTGAAACCCGAAACCGGATTTCTGTTGACGTATTTCCTTTAACTATAATGGGGGTAGGAGAAGTTCGCTGAACTATTCTAGGTCGACAGATACCTTAACCCTTAGAGGGAGGTTAGGTAATAAGAAAGATTTAGATGAATGGGAAAATTCCACCGTTCGATTTCCCGCAGTTATCGAAGGAGAGTATATTCCCCTCAACGAATTGTTCAATACAACAGATAAAAGAATAGAACAGTTTGCTTAAGAACGAAGAGCTTCATTACAAGCTTCTGGAAACAGTAACAATAATCGAGAATTTGCGGCTGAAGAGCTCAAAGTTCACATTTCTTAACGAGGTAGTACAACACGAATTAAAGTTTTTGACACCTCATCCTCTAATAGAAAAGCTGTATTATCATTTTACCATGTTGTTGAATTAAATTATAAAATACGAAGTCACGTTTGTCATATTTCATGTTAATTCATGTTTCTATTTTAATAATAAAAGGAAATTGCTTAGAGGGAGCAAGAAGATTTTATTTGCTACCAGTTCTCTGCGTAACACCAAAAAAACCATAGCGTGTGACAGTAGAGTGGATGCATGGTTTGGAAGAACCATAACATCAGTGTCATATACTATGAGTTGCCAAACTGCCTCGGAGAAGGGAGGTCAGCATCTCATGACGAGAAAATCAAAAGATTCATTCCGTTTGTTCATTCAATTTGTCGCGGACATTTGCACACTGCAAATATTTGATGAACTGTTCTGAATCCTTTGATACATGATGTTTTTGTAACATGAAGTTTTATTTATTTCCATTAATATTCACATTAATATGCACAATAGACTAAAAAATTAAAAACTGATATGATTTCGTTCTTTTATATTTCTGATAAATAATAATACTATAGATTATGTAATTGAATAAAAGATTTAAAGAAATACGAAATCATATTTTGTGATATTCACATAAATTGAAAAGTTTAACAGAAAGTTTAAGAGAAATTGCTTCATGGACAAGACATCAGCCTGGTTCGGGTATACTCTGTTTTCTAGAGCACAGGTGCTCTCTGAAGTTACTTCATAAAACTTCGTAAAGTTTACCCCATCCTGCTGTTGCTGAATGTTGCTCCTGTTATAACTGAGTGATAGCAATTTGCAAAAAAACGCTCCATCCGTCAAAGGCCTATTAAAAGCAGTTTGCAGATCCACTTTGCTCGCCGTTGTTTCAAAATGCCTGCCGGGTGAAGCAAAGTGCTTAAGGAAAGCTTTGAACAAAGAGCTGTGTCAAAATAATGCAGTTCTTCTCGGTAATGGTCATGAGGTTCCTTGACGCCTTTATTACAGCTGCTTTGCTAATTTAGCTATGACACACAGTTAGTTCACCTTTATCATCTAATCACAATTCTTTCCATTTTCATAATGCGGCCTTCAGAAGGAAAGCTTCGAGTCTGCGACTGTTTCCAGAAGAAGTACCCGGGGAAATTATAGTTAAGTTTGTTTTCTACCAACTTAAGCAGGGAAAGAATTCAGCATACTTTCTCCTTCGAAAAGAAAAGGTTATGGAGATTCATTTGTTTGCATTTTCATGTATATTTGCACTCACTTAAAGAAGAAGTTGGAGAAAGCCATGAAAAATGAAAGCAAAGAATCACAACGAAAAACCATAGTCGTAAGCATAGCGAAGACAATTGATCAAACACACAAGCTTTCGTAGTTTGAATTTTTTTGGTGCCAACATCCCGATCGAGGACGAATCAAGGAAATTTAGTTATTTTTAAGATTAAATAAAGCAGAAGAATTAGTAGCCAAAACTATCGTTCTGATGTTCAAACGTCGAACACTGCTTATGGAGTCTTAGTCATCAAAAATTACCAACGCAAACAGTAAAAACTTTAAACTGGAAATCTCAACTGAAAATAACTCAAAAACTAAAAATATCGATGCGACATAATGTTGCGGGAAGAATCACTTTTAGTTTTATTGGTAGCCAGAAGTCCATCAATAATTTTGACTTTGATTAAAACGTTATAATTGTTTCCAATATTTTGGATGATATGAGAGCATTCATATACTCGAGTACTTTTTGCAGATGCTACATGTGAGATATCTAATCAACAGTGTTTGTCTTTGAATTCTTTTTCCAAAGACGACGTGAACCAAATATTGGATCATTTACATTGGGGCAGAGCCTCTTGTATTCCGCATAACACTCCGTAGGATTGCCGTAGATGTAAAAGCATCTAAAAAGCCTTTTTGAAGAGCTTAAATTTATTTAAAAAGTATGTTAATGAAATCCCCTTCCTTTTTTGATATAATACCCGAATCTTTTAGTTGCACAGAAAGAATTTACGAAACTTTTGCTGCAGTATAAGCAAGCGTTGTTTTTGCAACTTTTGGAGGACGGTACAATAAGTAAATGACTTGGTGACCTTTATACAATATGGATATTTAATTAGAAAGTCTACCTTTTTTCTAGAAGCTTCTTTAGTTTCAATTTGACGTTTGAGACGTCCCATTGCAAATGCAGTAAACTTGTTACAGAAAGTTTTTGCACCTCCGTTTTCTTGTCCTCGTTTTACCGTAGAGTTTTTGTCTAACCGCGTCTGATAACATTTCATCCTGTACAATCAAACGTTTCTTAAGGTTATTCAAAGCTGTCATATCATTCCTATTGTCACTCTTGACTTAAATAATACTATTAAGTCTTACACCGTCCCGTGATTTCAAGCTACCCTTCTTCAGGTTTTCCATTGGTTATTAAAAGTTCATGGATTCACGGACTCTCAAATTTCAGTTGAACACAATATCGTAATTCACTGATTGAATTTAAATCGACAATTTCTCGAAATTCAGAATTAGGTAACAAGAGAAACCCTCACGGATGCGTTAAATTCTCCTATCCAAGACTTTTCTTAAGGAAAACAGCCATTGGTCACCTGAATCATATAAATACGGTAAAATACCTGACCTGCATCCAGTTTGTAGAAGGTTTGCGACCGAGAGTATAACAAATATATGAATGACTATTTTAGAAGAAACCGCATTGACATTTTCCCATTTACATTATGATGCCTAAATTTATCTTTGATCGTATCGGGGCTGGAAAGTTGATTATCATGGTCCTTCAAACAGCTGGAGTAGGTCCATACTGAGACAAGCGTAAGGTAGTACCATGATCTCGTTTATTTGGTTCAAATCCTAATCTAAAGTTGTTTCAGTGTATTTTTGAGTATTCTGTAAAGGTTGAAGAATCTTCATTAAGTCCATCAAATGCTAATACTATTAACATGCCCTTTTACATATTTGGTTAATGGAACAAGAATGGAAGAGTCAATGTTTCTAGACGGAGACCAAAAGACACCAACAAAGGTAAAACTGTTATTGATGTACTATGGTGACGCCTCTAAAAACCTGCTGAAAAACTTGGTGTAATACATAGGTAAATACAATTTGTAACCTATAACCTCACGGTCTCGAGATATGCACTGCTCAACACAATTCCGTGTTGTGTTTCCTAGAATGTGAAAGAAATTAAATACAAGCATGTGATAAGAAATATGTGTCAGTTGGTTTTTAAAACTTACGGGAGATTCAAGCTTCCAGCTTCAATTTTCCGTTTCAAATCAGTTTTAAACTTTTGAATTGAAAAGGGGACTCCAAGTTCATCATCCTTTAGTAATTATTTTCAGGTATTGTCCATAAGTCCACGTGCGCCTCTATTAACTGTAGCCTTTTCTTCGTCATCAGATAACCCAATATGCTGGATGTTATTATAATATTAATGGTGGCGTGCATAATTTAAATTCAATTCAAAGCAATTCTCTCTCTTCCCCAAATCCTCTGCCCCAATTCTCTTTGGTAGTTTCTAGGTGAGTAGTAGAGCCAGAAGAGCTATAGAAGTTAAATTATAGATAAATCCTAATATCCACATCACTAAACTAGGTGTTCCGAGCAGTTAAATGAGCAGACCTAAATGACGAAGAAATGCGAAGTCGATCTTTGCCGTATGGCTCACGCGGTTGTTTATTAAGGACTTCGTCATGGCAATTTCGAAGAAAAAAGTGCTTGAATAGTGTATGAATAGAAAGATAGCAAGCTCTTCAATTTGCCATCTTTACATCGATAGTTGTCTATCTGAACTACAGATAACACTGAGTATGACAAACTGCGCTGTGAGTGTGCAGTTTCACAATATTAAAACCTTACAAGAGAGTCTGAGTCTTTAATTCTCTATGTCTCTTACTCTCTAATAATGTCTTTCTCTACCCCTCTAAGCCTCTAACTCTCTGTCTCTTCTCTAACTCTCTGTTTGCCCTGTGTTAAACCATCTGATAGCTTGAGAAGCAGATGTTAAAGTTAAAACCATATCTGTCATAGGGAACATTTTTCTAGTGAAGAATCGTACAATACATGTATCCTGAGCGTCAGACGCTGTATGTTTGTGGAGGATGGAGGTTGGAATGATTGGGGAAGGGAAGTTGGGGGATTGGGGGATTAGGGCTACAAAAAGGCATGTGAGAGTAGTCTCACATGCAGGCTCACATATATTGTTTGTTCTGTCTCACAGTGAGACAGAACAAACACTGTATGACGTACGGCTACCAAGACCGGCCCCCAGAAATATCTGGGCCGCATCCATTACCCCTGATATGGATCAACCACAGCTCCTCCACAAACTACTTCAGGTGACCCGCGGGGGTCATTAGAATGGGTCAAATCGGCAAATCTTTTTTTTAAAATAAATAACTGTAGAACTAAAAGAAGGCCCACTCCCAATTTGAATTCAATGCACAATATGAGATATGTTTTCTGAATGCGTTATATGACCAATAGTCTTTCATTCCCGTCCCCAAACCCGTTGAGAGATATGCTTGGGTAGGTTTTTATTATGGTTTACTGTTTAAGAAAATTTTTGGTTTTATACCTTTCTGTTAAAACAGAAATTTTAAATTGCTTATTCCTCAGAAGCAATAGTACGCGAAGCGACGCGAAAACTATTAGGACATGTAAAAAGCTCAAGTAGTTCAACAGAAGTTAGATTTTCTTCGTTAGAAAGTTAAATCATCTCTCAGTTATTTATGGTTTACAGCATAGAGTGCTAAAAAATGGTTGCATAATAAGGATTGCAGTCAAAGCATCTGGAATGTAAGTCGTGGGTGCTGCAGAATCATTTATATGACAAGTCACATACCATCTATTGAATGAAGTAGATCGCGCCTTCAAGTTGGGTTTTTGCGGTAAACAAAACTTAACTTAACAAAGCTTAACTGTCCTCAACTAAAAGGAGTTGATGAAATTCAACTTACCACATTGCTTGAAGGTGCACTTGAATCGAGCGGATGAAGTTTTTTGCAGAAATTTTGCGGCATGGTTACTGGATTTAAGCCGATCGAGATCTTTATTTGGCTGTTGCAACAGTTGTTTGTGCTTTTCTAGTTTTTCAAGTGCATAATTATAGTTGAAATTTGTCTTGTCATGGTTTTGTTTAAGTTTCTTCAATTGTTCAAAGGTTTCACCAATAAATTGATGGTATTGTCTCCTTTCCCTAACAGCGGTTATATGGAGTGTTTTTATAGTTGTGTGATGACTCGAAACTGTTGAACATAAATTAGCGTTAATTTTCATTAACGCGTCCAATTTAAGTTGCAAGTTAGGAATTTGAAGCTGTGACATTTTATTGAAGTGCAGGAAAAGGTCTAAGGGCAACTGAATATGAAGTGAGAGAGGGGTTTGTTCTTGTTGTAAACTGAGTTCTTGTGTTCTTGTTCTGAGTCATTCTGTCTTCTGTCTCTTGTGTGTGAATTTAAGTGTGTGCTTGAATAGTTAGTCATAGCTTTGTTGAAAGCTATAAATAACTATTCAAGCCTATGAAGTCTAACAAGTCTACAGAATGATTCAAGAATCATTCGGTAGACTTCATAGGCCTTTTAATACTGTCTGCTGGGATGGCTTCGATTGGATGTAGATGTAGGTGGTTTAAGTGGTTTAGCCATAGATATATATATAAAGAATAGATGGAAGACTCAATCTAGTAGCCGGTGGGGTAAGGGCAGCGCCATGATGGGTACGCCAAAGGAACGGTTCTCATAGCCTGCGTGCAACAAAGTCAGTGTGCGCGCCATCTGTCGACTCCCTACCATTTTTAGTTTTTCCTATCTCTACTATTGTAAAAAGGATGAAAAAGGGTAGCGAGTCGTCCGATGGCGCACCTACACACTCTGCCACTTATTTTGTGTGAGGGCTTATGGAAGATCCTACACATTGGGTTTAGATAAGATACTAGTAGCATACCCGTGTTTGGTATCCTAAGAAGGCTCAGGGATTTCCTTAGACAGTAAAAATATCCGATTGACCCTGTGACCTTTGGGTCATGACCTGTGACCTCTAAAACCTCATAAGTGTAGCGGGGTTTCACAAGAAAGCTTCCGACTTCTCAATAACCTAAAATAAGTTCTTAAGGCTGATGGTAGTTTGAGTGGTTCAGGGTGGTTTTGTGTTTACGTGTTGTAAATGCATTTGTAATTCGTAATTTGATTTACACTTTATGGACGAAGTGAATAAGCTCACAGTGGTTTTAGTGGTTTCGGTGGTTGTGTGCTTATCTGGTATTGATGGATTTTGTCTTCGTAATTTCGTGCCAGAATTGAGGTTTATTGATGCAGTGAGTAGACTGATGGTAGTTTAGGTGGTTCAGGGTGGTTTTGTGTTTACGTATTAAAAATGCATCTGTTATTCGAGATATGATGCTAAGGTTCAACTTTTTTGATGAAGCTTCAACTTTTTTGTAAAATGTACCTGGGGCTTAATGTGACTGTTCGTGTTTAAGTAAACTGGATCCAGGGTCTCTTGCTGGGTGATCGTCAATTTTCCTGTATCGTAACAAAAAATAAAGTAATTAGCAGTTATTCCATATTTGATGAATAACAGATGAAGGCCGAATATCGAAAAAAGTAAGTGCATATGCATAATAATACCTTGGTTGTAAAAGTGGTTTCCGTCGATTGGTGGAGAACAAATGTCGTGTTTGGGCAAGGATCGGTCACTCCTCCAATTGTCACATTATTGCCAAAGCAATAAATGTAATTTTGGTTATAGTGGTTTTTGATTTGTATGCAATCCCATGCATTATTTTGGTGGCGTGGGTGACAGGTTCCAACCGAGAAATATTTCGAATTATTAATAGTTGTTGGTGATGGTTTACAAGGTTGAGATGGAGCCAAAACTATGTCTGTTGTTTTTACGTTGATCGAGTAGATGCAATTCTGCTGGGAAGAAATCAATACGTTGGTAGGACCTGAATACTCAATTGAACATGTATCGTTGTCCGTTTGATGCATCATCTTGAACGGATCAGCTTCGGCCATTTTCATGCTTTCATTGATTATCGGGAGTTGGAAATCATCATGGGCGATTAGTATTTGAACTAGCAAGGTAGCTGTCAGCTTCATCCTGATACACTGAACTGCAAATAAACAACATATTCCGATCCAGTAGTTTGTTACATTGTAACATGATGCACGAAATTCAATATCTTCAAATGTAAAAGAAATGGAAATTGTTTGTACCTGACACTAATGACGAACACACGTATGGTTCCAAAACTTCTTTAGATTTACACGATTATGGTTAGTCAGTCGATGAATACCCGGGAAGACCCGATGAGGGAAACCCGTGAAACAGTGTTCTGGTTTTAATCGATATTCCTGTCTCTCGTTGGATTGCGGATTGTAGAAACATTTCGTCTCATATGTGTAGAAGTTCTAAGTACGGTTTGAGTTATTTACGTTTTAGTTTGGGGAAGAATGTATGAAAGAAATGTTCGGGCCCAAAAAATTAGTGAAATTTGTATTGACTGAAACGAATTTTGTTTGTAAACTTTAGGATTGGAATATTTGGCTATGTCTGTGGAGGGACCATCGAACGAGGATTTTGCTAATTTGGGAGGGATCGTAATGGGACTTTTCAATGGATTAGAAGTTGAAAGTTTACAACTGAAATACTTAAAGCTTGTTAACTTGTCATCACTATTCATTGTTAAGCTTAAAGTTAAAATACAATATACAAAAAGAATCATAAGTCTGTTTAGCTAGAGGTATGTCTTGTTCAAATCTAACACAATTTTAAAGACTTAATTTGTGGGATATATTGTTTGAAGTCTTTAGGACGGGTTACTCGCATTGGAGAACCTGAGCAGCTTGAAGCGAAGTAGACGGCTACAAAAGGTCCAACACCAGGTTTCGTAGGTAAAGTCCATTTAACTTCCTTGATGGGACCATTCCACCAAAAAGCTTAACTCTGTACTCTTCCATGTGATAAGTAACCATCTAACTCCATACAGTAACACATTACAATGTTTCCATTCGTCAAATGATGTACAAGTTACTGGATCCATTTACCACTTTCTTCTTCTCTCCAGAAACACTGGTTGCAATCTGATATGCCTCTGCACCTCCAAAATGCATAGTCAGGATGCCAGTCTTATGAATCTCTGGCACAAACATCAATGTCTCCTTGGTGAACCACTCCTGCTCACGAACGTTTTCCTGGTACACTTGCTGAAATTGCATGAATTATTAGCTTTGAATTGTTTAAGAGTGAAGACTCTACAATACTCAATGTTGGTTGGATAATCTGGCTCTCGAACTGTATGGGTTTATCGTAGCTCCTATCAATGTTGGAAGCCCCGGTAGGACACTGTAGGTAAGTTCTAGGGCTAGTGGTCGGCTGCGAGTCCGTGGATTTCATGCCAAAGAAATATGCGTTCACGCCGTGAACAATGCTCTCTGCCGCCGGTAACAAGTTTTGGCAAGTGTAAGACCTTAAACAATGAAATGCATTTATTTCACAAATACGATTATAAAATTCGTACTGTTATTACTTACAGGTTTGTGAACTTATTTGCAGGCATGAAAGATCTTCTTTCTTTTCTGTTTGCTTCTGCTCTAAAACAAAGAGCGAGTAAGCCGTGGGCATAGACTCCGTGTAAACTTTGTATAGAGTTGTGGAGCTTCCAAATGATGAAGCACACCTGTCGCCGACTAGAACGAGACACGACATCGAGTGTGTATAGTGCGGGAGTTGGGAGGTAGTTTGAAAGGGAAGACGGCGTGGGAGGGGAGAAGGAGCGGACTCGAGTACGAGAAGAAAGGAAGAGGAGAGAGCCTCGAGACGCCGCCGAGTGAACATATACACTAGATAGGGGACGTGTGTCCAATAATTATTTCAATTACAATTAGTTTCCGTAAACCTTAGTTAACCCCAAATAAATCTACTGTTGTTAACTACAGGGACAGGCCCTTCGTTAGTGTAGAGTTTATTCGTAGAGACTAGGTCAATACAGGGGTAA
>Ga0194135_10002304_pt1 | contig 11571 bp, 9 predicted proteins | sample LitLau_LLRF_2013_FD_134024 | JGI IMG/M metagenome (GOLD analysis project Ga0194135, IMG submission 134024) | Freshwater sediment microbial communities in response to fracking from North America - Little Laurel Run_MetaG_LLRF_2013 (version 2) | ecosystem: Environmental > Aquatic > Freshwater >... | reverse complement strand
TGCATTCACTTTTGCATTTGCTGAAATGCGTAGCGCTTTAATGCTTTTGCATTCACTTTTGCATTTGCTGAAATGCATTTGCTAGCGATACTTTTGTTCCGCACTACCGTGCATTATTTTTGCACCTTTCGATTTGAGTCTGTGATTTTATTTTTTACGTTGAAGTTGAAACATCATTATTAAATAGGTATAGGGAGGTAGTGTATTTCTCTCATTCGCCACATTCGTTAATCCATTTAATTTGCTCGAGTCTATTGAATGGCTACAATGTATAATAATGATATTCTACTTCCGTAACTTAGAGCAAAAACATCAAATTCAATCTTGTTCTCGCCAGATTGCTCATTTACACTTCATACACATATACACTCGATCTCAATAGACACGCTGCGTCTGATGATTATAAGAAATTTCGTTGGTAGTGGTTTTTGTATATAGTTGGGCTTTGCAAAATATTCAACATTGTGTACGTTACAGGTTTCAATTTTAATACTCCTTTTTTAATCATCAGCACGAGTAGGTACATACAAACAACAGGATTCAGGTTTGAGACTGAATGAAAGGCTTAATTTTTTGCCCATTTTAAAAAGTATTTACCTGAATTATTAACAAACAAGTGAATGAATAGGTTTTTGAGTTGAGGAGAAAAAAATTAAAAGCTAGCAATGCTCTTTCATCCTTAAAATTTAATAAGGTAAATAATACACATTGCAGAGTGAATGCTAAAAAGGAAAAATTGTTAAAAAGGGAGTTGTTGCAAATGAAATACATTTCGTATGATGGAGGTGAATGCATCAGTGAGTTTTGATCCGGTTCCGTGTGTATAAGTGTATACAAACGAATGAATGTGTATATATGTGGCTTTTTTGCTCCTTTAGTATTTTTCTGGTGAGACAATAGCAAGGTTACTCCACATCCGCATTGATTACTCTGGTAATCTGATTGATTAGTGAGTAAAGCTCAAGAGATGCAAGGTACTGCGGGTACTGGGAATATTTGTAAATTGCAATGCACATTGCACTGCACATTACATTGCACATTTGATAAAGACTTATCATGCAGAAGAAGAAGTAGTTCTCTTTGACAAGGATATAGTTCAGTTGCATTACGAGAAGGGATATTGGTTGTAATTCTCACGTCTCCCCGAAAGCTGAAAAGTAGGAAGAGACTTATTATCACTCTTACATTACTCTTACATGGGGATTATGATGAATGAGATGAATTTAAGTGTAAAGAACGCGTGAGACAAATGGATTAGCTTAGATCTTTCATGAATAATTTGAGATTAATGGGCCAGTAATTGGCTTTGCCAATGCCAATACGATTTGCAAGTTGAATGGATGGATGAAAAATGAGTCGAAAGTATGGAAGAATATAAAGTTACGAAATGAATAAGAAAATAAGCTCGTGAACATTACATTACAAATGTAAGAGCAGATATTATAAAGGCGTGTCACATATTAGACAGAAGAAAGAGATGTTTAGAATTGATTAAGCAAGGAATTGTATATAAAATTCATGTGTGTTTTTTGCTCCATACAGATGCACGCACAGACTACGTGTTCCGAGGTAGTTTCAGACGTCAGGACACATCGTCGCCCTTCCAACCTGCCATAAATCAAAACCATGGAGGAAATTTCCAACGGTACTATCAGCAAGTTCCGGATACGGAATCAGCATCTAGTCTCGCCTATGCGCCTTCATCTGGAACCATTTCCAGAGTACAACATACCCAGAACTATGGTCACATTCCTTTAACAGGTCCTCCACGGTCGTTTCAGCAGACTGTGACAGGACCTCTTACACCCCAGAGAAGTAGGAGTATTCTCCTCCCCAATTACTTGTCACGACAAACTCCTACAAGTGCTAATATTAATCAAGCACCAGCCTTGGTCTCTAATGCCCAAGATTACGTGTATGAGTATTCTGATGAATCTGAGCCATCAGATTTCAAGAATCCTCCTCATTACGAGGAACTAGAGGGAGGGAATAATGATAATAAGTCCCCAGCAGCAGTGTCTTCATTGCCTGCATCTCCAGCAGCCTCTAGGAGACCAACAAGCCTTCAGTCCCTCCAGAGACCAAGTGGAAGGTCAGTTGCGACTGGCACAGGCCCAAAGGGAAAGAGCAATTCACTTCCTTCGAGACCTCTTAACGCTCTTCTTAGACCGACCATACCTTCTGCACAAGCTTCCAACAATCAAGGAACGTCTCTAGGTAGCAATAGCATCTCTAGTACTAATGCATCGTCTTCCTCTGCGAGTTCAAGACGAGCTGCACTTGCTGCATTAACGAAGCCCTCAAAACGACCTGCTGTTCTCAGAGGTACGAACAGACTGACTTCTTCGACAACAGCCAAGTCTGCAGAAGACTTGTTAGTTCGAAGTCCTTCCTCAACTTTGAGACCAAGTCCTTCGGTGTTTCTCAAGTCATCTCATAGATTCCAACCTTCATCATCACGGGGTAGTTTGAGCAGTAGTAATTCCGTGTCATCGTCAACTCCTGCTGCTGCAAGTAAGAGTAAAGACGAAGACGACGAATATACTGTAGAGTATGTTGAGTACGTCGATGGTGAGGATGAAGATGGAAGTAGCAAAGGAACAAGTGGAGGAGGAGGAGGAGATGAGGACAAGTCTGAATACGAATTTATTGAGCTCAGTGAGGAAGCAACGAAGAAAGTCTTGGCTAATGAGACTCTCGTGAGACACTCTGTGGCTAAGGGAAAGAAACCAGATGTCCCTGTAAAGAAGACATCGTCGACATCTTTAAGTTCCTCCAGCAGTAGTAGCAATAGTGGAAACAATAATAAGTCAAAGTTCGTCTCCAGACCGAATATCACCACATCTCCATTTTCCCACTCTGAAGAAGACGACCAGGAAGATGAAATCGGAGGAAAAGGACAAGTGGTGATTTCAGTAGCGACCACAAAGTCAATTCAAAAGAAGGAAGAGGAAGGAGACAGTAGTAATGTCTCGGAAGGGAGCAGCGAAGGAACTGTCGTTCAAGTCACTCCAACTCCCACCCAGAAAGTGACATACAGTCAAGTCACTGGAGCGTCTGTGGTGAAATCGTCTGTTCAAACGAGCCGGAGTATTTCAAACTATTCTCCCAATAGAAGACAAACTACAACTACAACAGTTTCAAGTATTAAAGCCACACCCACCACACCGGAAGTTGTTAAAGACTCAATTCCCTCAGGAGCTGAGAATGCTCCAGAGTATTACGAGGAAGAATATTCATACCAAGACAATCACCCGAACTTCATGAATGAAGGAAATGACGGAGGCTCACCATCATCCTCTACAACTGCTGCATCTCTACCTGAACAGTCTTCCGAGGAAAACGCATATAGAAAAGGTTTAGAGAGTTTTTACAAGCCTAAAAATGAAGAACAACAAGAACCATCCCAAGAGAACTCAGCATTAAATTCATACGAGCCTAAAGAGGATTTAACTTCGAAACAAAGGGAGCTAACAGGAGAAGACGAAGAAGAAAACGAAGAAATTGGGGATGAAGAAGGAGACGAAGGAAATAATGGAAGTCAAATTGAGAAAAGTGAAGAGAAGAAATCAATTGAAGATGAAGAAGTGATTAGCAAGAATTCAACTCCAATTCAATTTGCAGAAGAAATTCCTTCCGATTTACTACCTCCTGGATTTACTCCACCTCCACAACGAGTAGAATCGTCGACCACAAGTACAACAACTACAACGACAACAAGCACAACGACAACCACAACGACACCTCCTCCACCTTCCACAACGTCAACTTCCACTAAGCCTCTCATTAAGTTTGACGAAGTACCTTTAGACTTCCTTCCTCCGGGATATAAGAAACTTTTGGAGTCAAAAGAACCACCACCACCACCTTCCGTGACTTCTGCACCTGACAGTGGTGTAGTATCTTCCACATCAACTTCAGAACCAAGTGCCCCAAGGTCTTCCTTTTCAGGACTTCCTTCTTCTATTCCGTTAGATGATATTTCCAAGTTGCTCCCAAAGGGGTACAAACCTCCTTTTAGATTCCCTAGCGAGTCTATCACTTCTACGAGCACAACACCACCAGCTCCTCCAGCTTCCAGCACAACAACAACTGTAAAAAGTATTTTTCCTAAGATTAAGTTCCAAGAGATCAGCATTGGTGACTTTTTACCTCCTGATTACAAAGCTGAAAGTATACCTGACTCTTCACCGAAAGTTGTCCCAGTGTCAATTTTCCCCAAAGAACTTCTCCCATTAAATTTCTCTGGTGAAAATTCCCCATTAGCTCCAATCACTATTAATGCTCCAGCTAATCTCTTGCCTCCAGGATTTGGTAATAATGGATCTCCAGAAAAAGAGGTCAATGGTCCAAAAATCGCCTTCCCTGCTCCTGAAATTCCAGCAAATTTGCTTCCGGCTGGATTCAATAAGCTATTCTCTGGAAATAAAGGTGTGAGCAATAATAATATTTCTTCACTGACTACTACAACGCCTACCCCGACAACGACGAGGAAGAGTGGTGGTGTAGTTTTCCCCACGAAACCTGGAGGATTCAGAGTGACCAGACCAACGTCAACAGAAGGACCAAAGGCAGACACGCCCCCTCCTCCCAGAGTAACCATCTCTCAAGGAGGTTGGCCCACAAGGAAGACCACAGAGTTTACAGGATGGCCAACAGTTTCTACAGTAAAAAGTATAATTCCCAGCACCACTCCATTTGTCATCCCTACTCCTGCAGAGACAACGACTACAACTACGAAGCCCACAACGACAACGACCACACCCGCTCCTCCACCTCGAGGAGAGCCGAAGGTGTGTCCACGGGAATTGTGCAGAATGAGTGCAACTCTTCGGATCACAAATGGAGTTGAATGGAAGCCAGAGTTGGGAGATAAGAATACCGAAGAGTACAAACATCTCGAAGTCACGTTGAAGCGAACGGTAAGCAATGGCTAACCATATACACCGATATACATACGATTGAAATGGAAGGGAAGTAATAAAACTGAATATGATTCTCATCCTTATATATTAATTGTACAGCTGGATGGAACGTACAGAGCAAGTGGGCTAGCTCCTTGGTACAAAAGAGTGCAAATAGAAGGATTCAAGTATGTTCTCCTCGTGATTTCCATTAATTTTGTGAATGACTCGTACACAAATAAACTGACGTGTTGTTTTGTGTATGTTTAGCTCAAGTCGAGGAATCTTTCTGGTTGATTACAACCTTGAGTTGGAGAAAGTGAATAAGGAGGTGACAAACGCAGAGGTTCTTAGTTTATTCCACAAGAAACTGTTTGATGCAGATCCACCTTTGGCTAATGATGAAGATCCTGAAGCAGACCCGATGGGTCATATTCCTTCAGAAAGCTCTCTAACCTTTGGAAGGTTTACTATTGATCCAAGATATACCGATTTCATTGGTAAGGACTTCTCCGGGGAATTCTCAAAGTGCCCCAATGTGTATAGAGGATGCATTAGTATGCATTATGTGTGTGTTCAGGTGTGTGTGGTCAATGTGGTTTTAATTTTGTGGTTACTTTATATCATGTGTACAGTCTTGCCTAGTCGAATTGCTGCTAACGATGCCCACAGTCAACCAGACGGAATACTCCCACCCTGGGCAATTGCTGTGGCTGTATTGGGAGTGGTCTCGGTGGTTATTATTCTTATCCTTGGAATATCTGTGGTAAGTTAAAAAAACAAGGAAGATAATCCTAGGAAGAAGATTTTTGCATAAATACACTAACATGATATTGTGGTTTCTTTAGCTTATCAATCGCCGCAAGAAATCTGGCAAGAAGAATAACGCCTCATTGACTCAAGAGATGTTAAACCAGTTCAATAATATTAACATGGGACGAGGAGGTGAGAAGTATGGAGCAGATGGACTCTATAATATGGACGCTGTGTGGAATGATGATCAAAATTACAGAACTTTTGATCGAAGACCCACAAAGGCAAGCATTTAATCAGATATACTACACATTAATCCTATTTAACCTTGGCTTTGAGTATCTTATGAACATTAAGAAGTATAAAACTGACGTTTGTGTTTGTTGTTTTTCAATGATACAGCGTTCCCAAGGGTCAAGTAATATCGGTGGAGGAGGATTACCTCCTAATTACAACATTTATGACAGTTGGAAGACTGAATGGAACGGATACTCAGAGAACAGCCGAAATCCTCACTCAAATAATTTCATGGATGCGGAATACTTGCCAAGTAGAAGGCGGGTTGACTACGATCCAGAATTCTAAAGAGCTCATTACTTATTATTATTAACATATCTAAGATTATGAAGAATTACTCTATTAATTTTAAAAGTATTCTGTTATATATGCGTGTGACATATTTTTCTACGAGAAAAAAATATTTCTGCAGGTTTTTACGAAACTTTGACATTATATCATGATCATATTTGTGTCAGGATGACAACACTTTTATACTACAATGAGCCATTCAGATAATCTCCAATAATGAAACTTTTAAATGAGTATATATACAGCGAAGAAGCCTTCACGGAGAGAGTGTATTTGTACAGAGTATGTACGGGTTCAGACATACATATTATAATGTTCCGTGTGTGATCTACTTAAAAATTCACATGCATTAATAATTACACGTACGGGGATGATTGAAGTTATAGAAGGATATGATGATGATATATATATATGTATGTTGAGTTGTATCTAATTAATTTTAATTTAACGCTCAAAGGAATCCTCCTTGAACTTGAAGAAGAGGCTTCTCTATACATGATAAGATGTTGCGGATAAAATGTCATAAATAAGTCTGAATTTGGAAATAAACGATTTAAAAATTGAACAACGAATAATAATACTTTTGAGGATTTTAAAAACTTTTATTCATCACAACACATAACAATTATACACATATATATATTTATCTTATCATCACTCACAAAGTTTGTTTCGTAGTAAATCTTAATGTTCATCGTAGTATCAATATAATTTAAACTTTTTAAACTACTCAAGAGATATAGTCTACTACTCATAAATATTTTCTTCTGTGCCTTTTTAAATTTCCATGCTACTCCATTCTACGAGGATACACACATAGTTATACACACATATAATTGTCAATTCCACCTTTTAAATAATATGTTCCATCATCGACAATAAAGTCCCAACGATATGTATCCGTATTACATGTTTTTTATCAGAAATCTTTTTCAATCCGAGTATTATTAAATATTACAGTCGGTGCCAATAATAATGATAATAAAATGCTCTTCATGGTTTCCTTTAATGTTAACCTTTAAAAAGTTTTGGGGCTACCCAATAAATATGCAATTTGTTTTGTATCTAGTCAAGTAGATCTTTTTTCTCTCTCTTTCTTGTGTCTGTGTATGTAATTGTGCTTGTGAACTTTAATTCAGAGATTACTAGATGAACAATTGAACAACAATTTATATATATACATATTATGTGCTATCGCATGTTTCCATAAACAATTAAAATACTTGTTACTTGTATCCATAAATTTATATTCATTTATAACACTTGTTTTTATATCGCATTTCATTCTTAACATCATTTATGGTATTATATACATGTGCTACTTTCATAGTACACAAAAGTACGCTTGTATGTAATCTAAAATTTTTAATCGCGTTCATGTGTGTAGAATATAAAGTTTTTTGAGTACGATATATTGAATTCTAAAAAGAGATTATAAGTACAATATTAACAGAGTGGTGTTCTGTGGTATATATATATATAGTTTTCTATGTAGTGTTATTATTATTTATATTGATAATTGTGATGATGTCAGTTGTCAGTGGCATGAAAAAAATAACTTATATGGCTTTTATTATTATTATTATTTATTTGATCCTTTATAATTTTGCTGCAAATACTTCGAATGCAGTGAACATGAAAAAGCGTTTTTGCACTTTGGTTAGTTTACTTGTTAAATCAATTTTTTGGTTTTTAAGTTTATTATTTTTGATAGTTGTTGCTTGAGTGTAGAAATTATATTTGAATTTCAAAATACACAATGATAAATAATTGAGTGACATAGGTGGTGGTGGCACGTATAATAAATAACAGCAAGCTATATATATATATATGCAATATATTGATCTATTGGTAATAAGATTTAAAGATTCGTGTAACACGCTGTTTGGTGCATATATAGATATGATACTGAGAATAGATATGATAATGTAATAGCTTAATTGCGTGATAGTATATATATATATATACACATGTCAAAGTGAAATGTCCAAGAACAAATTGATAGAGTGTGTCTTAATAAGAGAATCTTAATAGAAACTCAAGAGGGTTTTGTTGAGTTTTGGTATGTTCACGATTAGATAAGGACAATCTTATTACAGCGTGGTAACCTTCACAGCAGCAGCAGCTTATTAATTGTGTGTGCACTGTCTGTGCAGTAGTAAAATATTCAAGTAGTACGAAGTCTTGAGTATTAAATAGACAGGTAATCCCACGAAGGTATATATGCACAAATTTGCTTAATAGTTTTGGATGTTTCTGACATATACTTACTATACACATGCATTTCAGCAATGGCAGGAGGAAAACATTTCGCCAATTTTCGAGCCAGCCAACCTCATCTCTAGTGGCTTTCTTAAGTGTGTGCGTGTACTATGTGGATGAGTACACAAAAGAGCAGTGTGGAATAATATTTTGCGCTGGAGAAGAATTGCCATTTCCTGTGACACACAAGTTGAAGGTTGTTGTAAAGCGGAGCTTTCTCTTTTCTCTTGTGTTTTAAAGTTTTATGCCTTTCGGAATTTGTGACTTGAATGAAAGAAATAAAGCCAAGTAATAACAACGGGCAAACTGCGTGTGCTTTCTCAGAGTTTAGTGTTTTCTCTGAGAATATCGGAAGTGAGTCCGGATGAAGAAGATTCACGGCTTAAACAGAGGATCACGTAACAGGAGTGCTGTGTGTTGTGTATGAATAAATCATGATTTTGTGTGTACAACAGTAGAGCTTTATGTTGTTATTTGAAAATTCTCTTGGATTGTTCTTATTTGTTTTGAGGTTGATTATGTTGTGTGATATTTTGGTCTCTCAATGCATTCATGATGATAAGCAACTAACCGTAACAAGTGAATGTGAGTGTGTATGTATAAACCAGGGTAGCTGAATACTTTCTGATGGAGACTCATATATATATTTGGATAGGCAATATATAAAGAGTCGTGGGACGACTTCCTGGACGACGTGCTAAAAGGCTGTGGCGATTCTGTAGATTCCGGTGTATCCACAAAGCCTTGCCCGTAAGGCTGGAAGAAGTTGGGCAGCGGAATTGACATTCTCAAGGAAATTGGAGCATTCGCACAGGAGGAGGTACAATTTGTCACCCCGGAGGGCAGCCGATTTGTGGAGAGTGATTCTTCTGAGGCCAACACTTTTTGGTAGGTGTCTGTATAATGTCCGAGCTCCTATATGGACAACAAAGAGACGCACAATGTGTTAAGTAGGTAAGTATATAATAGATTGGATTGAGTGGCGTAAACAACGTAAATACCTGTCCAGTAGAGCCAGTTCCTTTCTAACTTTTCACGGTCATCGCCATCAAAGACTCGGAAGATTGAGACGATGTATCCCGTCGTATTTGTGCCTTTGGGTTTCTTCCCATTTCCTTCTGGAGGGGGCCGAGCTATTGTTGCAACCTATAAAGGGAACAGCATTTGACTTTGCATGACTTTACTGAAAGGAGGAGAAGGCACTCACTCAGCCAGGAAATGAGATGAGGTCATGGCAATTGCACAAAAGTTTTATTGCAAATGCTTGTCAATTCGAACAAAGGATGGAAAGAATAAGAAGTTCACAGGGGAATGGAAAAAGTGAAGCGAAAGCATTCACAATGTTGAAAGGACTCACCTCACGACACAAATGAAAAAAATTATCTCCACAGTATCCGATGTTGGAAGGATCGAAAGTTTCCAGTGCGTTTCTTCTGGCATTCTCCAAGAAGTCTGTGGCGTCTGTCCGGAGTTTGGGAACCACGTAGAGAGCCATGAGTGGAAAGTCCGCTAAAATAGTAATGGTAATAGATAAACTGAAAGTTAAGCTATAGCATCATTGGCCTATTGTCAACCAATTCCATTGAGGATAAGCTCCGACCCAGTACAAGACTTACTCAATTTGTAGTGTACATTCATACGAAAAAACTTTACGTCAATTCCTACCTAAAAATATACTTATAAGATTTTTAGATTTTGAAGCTGAACAAAGTTTATTTTTAAAATGTCTTTTTTGTTCACCCTGAAATTCATTAATCAAACTAAGAAAACAACCCTGTGTGTTTTATGCAATGAAAATGGAAGAGACAGCGAGCGAGTAAGAGATTGAGAGAGAGAGAGTTTTGATGGAGAAGCATTATCATGCCATTAATTAAAAGGTTCATAAAGCTGAGCTTTCGGGATATGAGAAAGAGGAATCCAATCCATGTATAGAAGCTTATGATGAAGATAATAAGAGAAAACAGAGAGACAAGGACAGGCATTGTTTCTGAGAAGCTTTAAGTGAAATTTGATGGAAGGAGAAGAAAGCTTTTTCGTAAGACGAAGAGATGTGGAGTGTCTAAATCTACGTACGGATGTGTCTTGATGGTAACCACCACGCTAAGTAACTTCAATATCTTAAGTGTAGGCCTGTCTGGTAAAGAAAGGGACGAGGATTACTGTAATAAACATCTTGAGATGAAGGTTTGTGTATAGGAAGGAACGAGGAAAGCCTGTAGGGTTGTCCTCTCATCTAACATTAAGACAGATAATTTGTTCAAATACAAGACACTTTGACAGACATAGCAGCAGCAGCAGATGATAATGATCGGATGATCGAACATTGAAGAGAATAGACTCATAAATAGAAGTAATGATGTAACATTGATTATGTGAATTAGCATACAATTTTATTTCAATTGACCTGCCCACCTTATATTGTCGTGCAAAGAGAAGAATGAAGATTGACTAGGTGATGAATACATTGTATGCTTGAAGTGTCTGTATTTGAATGCGTGGGATAAAGGATATCATTCACTTGACCCTGATGGGATTTCAAAGACTACAAGACATTCACAATGTCTCGAGGAGGGGGTAAGATTGATTTAGCAATTAAATTCTCGTTTGTCGTAGGTGTCGATTCTTCCACATAGACTTGATAAATATAGAACTCACAAAGCAAACATCTCTGAAGAAATAGATTGCACCTCTATAATTTGCTTCAAGACTCATTTCGAGTAAAACGAATGTCTGTACATGTGCAAGAACAGATGAAGAGTCCTTAAAACAAATTTGTCGGCTTAAACTTCAATTTAGAATTGGAGTTTGGAGTGGAGATTTGGGAAAAGTAAACTTGTAGAAACGGAACTTTTTAAAGAAAGTACAACTTCGCAACTTTTGGTATTTGTAGATTTTTATCTCCAAAAGTAGTAATACTAAAGACTACTGGCAATGAGCTAGAAACCTAGAGTAGAAAAATGTGTGTACTTGTAATAAGACGCATTTTGCGAAAGCCTTATTGTGCGACACACTAATAACCAAGAAGAGGAAGCCAAGTAAAAAGTGAAAGTATCCATGTTAAGTG
>Ga0194135_10002303_pt1 | contig 11572 bp, 7 predicted proteins | sample LitLau_LLRF_2013_FD_134024 | JGI IMG/M metagenome (GOLD analysis project Ga0194135, IMG submission 134024) | Freshwater sediment microbial communities in response to fracking from North America - Little Laurel Run_MetaG_LLRF_2013 (version 2) | ecosystem: Environmental > Aquatic > Freshwater >... | reverse complement strand
TCGCTCGGTCCGGCCGAAGACTGCGTGGTCGACAAGATCGGGCAGTTCGCCGCAGAACTCGGCAACCCGGACACGAGTGACGACGAGCGGCGCATGGCGCTGCAGTTCCTGCTGCACTTCGTGGGCGATCTGCATCAGCCGCTGCACGCATCGGACGATCATGACCAGGGTGGCAATGCCAAGCTGGTCAAGGCCGACAAGCTGTCTGCGGGCAAGCTGCACGGCTATTGGGATACCCAGTTCGTCGAGCGACTCGGAACGGATCCGGAAAATGTAGCCCTTGCGCTGATCAACATCATTACGCCGGAACAGATCACCGCATGGCAACGTGGGACCGCGGTTGACTGGGCCGGGGAGAGTTCTGACCTCGCGAAGCAGCAGGCCTATGCCAAACTGCCGACAGCCAGTGCGGATGGCACTTACTTGCTCGATGCAGCGTATGTCGACAATGCCACGCAGGTCGTCACCCAGCAGTTGGAGAAAGCGGGCGTGCGGCTGGCCATGCTGCTGAATGCAGCCCTCAAGACACCGGCGCCCGTCGCCACGCTGCCGGGTCCTTCCGAGTTATTGGCGAAGGCGACACCGGTCACGGCTCATTTCACCGGCGCGACGCGCATCGCGCGTTTGCCGTCCAAAGCCGTTGTTTTCCAGTCCACGCTGCAGATCGATTCCGATGGCTCGATCTACTGCAAGCAGGACGCCAGCGGCCTTCGAGAGACCTCGCTGCAAATCGCGCACAGCAGCGGTGTAGATGCGGATACCGTGCCGTATTTCGTGATTCCGCTGAAGTCCGCGTCCGTTTTTCCCGGTGTCGCGGCAGGCGATGTCGGCGTGCTCTGGTTCCATGATCATCGGGTGTACGCCGTGGTCGGTGATCGCGGCCCCGCGACCAAGCTTGGCGAAGCTTCCATCGCGGCCTTCCGCGCGCTTGGAGAAGAGCGTGTCGACAAGTCTTCGCCGCCGGGGAAGACCGTGTCGGCATCCTGCAAGTCGATCATGACGGACGGACACGAAGGCAAGTTCATCAACAAGGGTATGGCAACGGCCGCGGACCCGGTCACGACGCTGGTTTTTCCCGGCACGCGCAGCAAGATTGATCGCAGCAGCACAAGCGCGCTGATCGACTCCTTGAACACGATTGCTGAAGCGCACTTGACGCTGGAGGCGGGCGGAGTGCCCTGAAAGCAGCTTTCTCAGCGCCAAGTAAAGGAATGGGGTCGATGTGTCGATGTCGCCCGCGGAGCTTGCTCGAATCATTCGAAATTAACCGTCGGCTTTGGGTGCCTGCGGCTGTGACGAGTGGCCTGCTGGCCGCGACTTAGGCTTACTGGACCACAAGAATCGTGAAGGTATCCGGAATCATCGGCGGACGGGGATGCGGCTGATCCGCCGTCGGTTCCGGCGCAGTTGCGAATTCGGCGGCCGCCAGAAAAATGCGGTTTCCCTCAACATCCAGTGCCATCGTCCTCGCACTCTTCTGCGTGGTGATGGTTGGCAAGCGGTGAAAGCGGGCAGGGCCATCTACGCGATAAACGCTCAGGGTGCCGGCCTGGCCGTTGGATGAATAGAGAAGATTCCGCTTAGGATCGAAGGCCGCGGCGTCAGGACCCATATCGATCGGCAGGTTCGCCACCACCTTTCCGGTACGCGTGCTGAGCGCAACCATCTTGCCGTTCTGGCAAGTAGAGAAGGTAAGACCCAGCGCCTTGTCGAGCGCAATGCCGGTTGGTTCCTCACAGTCTCCGAGCGACCAGGTCGCAATCACCTTCGACTCTCGGGTATCGATCATCGCGACGGAACCCGTGCTTTCGATGTTCAGATAGACATGGCCCTCGCCGTCAGCCACTGCAAACTCCGGCGTCCCGTTCAGCGGTATCGTCGCCACTTCCTGCTCGGATTCCGCATCGATCACGCTGACGTTCGTGGTCTTGGCGTTGAACGTCAGCACATGGCGGCTTGCCGGGTCATAGAGGATCGCGTCCGGCCGCTCGCCACTCAACGCAATCTTCTGCCGAATCTGCAAGGTCAATAGGTCAAAGACCGTGACGGTATTGGTCTTGCCATCACTGGTGAAACCCTTGCTGAACTCGGGCGCGATCGCAATGCCGTGCACACCTTCCGTGCCCTGGATTTCGCCGGACACAGTGCCGGTATCGGCATCGATTGCCCAGACCCGGCCACTGCGCCCAATGAAGACACGGCGGCCCGCCTCGTCATAGCTCATGTAGTCCCAGCCGCCGGCCTGGCCGAGCTGATAACGATGCAGAACATGCTTTTTCGGGACAGCCGGGCGCCCGGCTGCAATGGCAAATGAAGAAACGGCGGAGAGCATGACGGCGAGACAGATCTTCAGTGCGTGATTCATGGACGGGTTCGGCGGGAACGGAGAATTGAATGTTGCGATGTCACGCCGAGAGGCTGAGCTCTGCGGCTTAACCATTACTTACGTCGTGCCTGCGGATATCTCTGCGCGAGAGCAGCAAGGACCTCAATGTGTTTCAGGCCAATCTGCCGATTGGGCTCGCGGTGGACTGCCGGTCCGGGTGGTTCGCAAACCTGATCACATTCGGCTCGCCGATTACGCTGCCGTGCTCTCCGAGGTCTCGATTGACTTGCGACCCCTCGGAAACCCGCTTTCGGGCCTTCCAAGCCCGTGGCAGGGCGCGCCTGGGCGCCTCGGATGACTGTGTTAAAATCCGGGACCAGAAAACTCGTCCGCAACCGAATAATCGACCGCGCCTGGCGCGAGCCCGAAAAGACTGCGCCGAAACCCAGCGGACCTGGTCCGTAAGAGCCTCGAAATCGCCTCGAATGACTGAGTTCGCGAAAGAAGTACTGTCCGTCAATCTCGAAGACGAGATGCGTCGTTCCTACCTCGATTACGCGATGAGCGTGATCGTCGGGCGTGCTCTTCCGGATGCTCGCGATGGCCTGAAGCCGGTGCATCGCCGCTCGCTGCACGCGATGAACGAGCAGGGCAATCATTACAACAAGGCGTATCGCAAATCGGCGCGAATCGTCGGCGACGTGATGGGTAAATACCATCCGCACGGCGACTCCTCTATTTACGAGACGATCGTGCGCATGGCGCAGCCGTTCTCGCTGCGTTACCTGCTGGTCGATGGGCAGGGCAACTTCGGATCGGTCGATGGTGATCGCGCAGCGGCCATGCGTTACACCGAAGTCCGCATGTCGAAGATCGCGATGGAGCTTGTTGCAGACATCGACAAGGACACGGTCGATTTCATTCCGAATTACGACGGCTCCGAGCAGGAACCCGCTGTCCTTCCGACGCGCATTCCGAATCTACTGGTCAACGGCTCGTCTGGCATTGCGGTCGGCATGGCGACGAACATTCCGCCGCACAATCTTTCGGAAGTCATCGATGCCTGCGTCGCCTTGATCGATAACCCCGATCTCGATCTGGCCGCGCTGATGAAGCTCGTTCCCGCGCCGGATTTTCCGACCGCGGGTCTCATTCTGGATGCTGCCGGCCTGACGGATGCCTATGCCACCGGCCGTGGCCGCATCGTGCTGCGTGCGCGAACGCATATCGAAGCCTTCGAGCGCGGCGGCGATCGCCAGGCCATCGTCGTGACCGAGCTTCCCTACCAGGTCAACAAGGCTCGTTTGATCGAGAAGATCGCTGAGCTGGTCAAGGAAAAGCGTATAGAAGGCATTACCGATCTGCGTGACGAGTCTGACAAGGACGGCATGCGCATGGTCATCGAGCTGCGGCGCAACGAGAACGCCGATGTGGTGCTCAACAACTTGTATCAGCTGACCCAGTTGCAGACCGTCTTCGGCATCAACATGGTCGCGCTGGACGACGGCCAGCCGAAGACGCTGGGACTCAAGCCGCTACTCGAAATCTTCCTGCGTCATCGTCGTGAAGTGGTCACGCGTCGCACGCAATACCTGCTCCGCAAGGCTCAGGATCGTGCTCATGTGCTGGAAGGTCTCGCGGTTGCGCTTGCGAACATCGATGAAGTCATCGAGCTGATCCGCCGCTCGCCGAACGCTGCCGAAGCCAAGGCCGGTCTGACCGGACGTCTGTGGCGTGCCGGCCAGGTCGCCGACATGCTTGCCCGGGCGGGTGCCACCGCATCACGGCCGCAGGATCTCGGTGCCGAGTTCGGCCTCGTCGACGGTCTGGAGGGCGCCGGCTATCGTCTGTCCGATATTCAGGCTCAGGCCATTCTCGATCTGCGCTTGCAACGCCTGACCGGTCTTGAACAGGACAAGATTCACGACGAATATCGCGAAATCCTCGAAGCGATTCTCGACTACCTGGACATTCTCGGCTCTGAAGCACGTCTGCTCAGCCTGATTCGTGGCGAACTGCTGGAAGTGAAGGAGCAGTTCGGCGACGAGCGCCGCACCGAGATCACGGAATTCGCGCTGGACATGAATCGCGAAGACCTGATCGCGCCGCAGGAAATGGTCGTCACCTTGTCCAAAGCCGGATACGTCAAGGCGCAGCCGCTTGCGGAATACCAGGTGCAGAAGCGAGGCGGCCGCGGTCGTACGGCGGCAGCGACGAAGGAAGACGATTACGTCAACGGCCTCTGGTCCGCCCACAGTCACGACTGGCTGCTGTGCTTCAGCTCGCGCGGACGCATGTACTGGTTGCGCGTGTTTGAGCTGCCGGCCGGCGGTTCGGGCTCGAAGGGCAAGCCGTTCAACAACCTGCTGCCGCTGGAAGATGGCGAGCGTGTGAGTGTGGTGCTGCCGATCAAGCGTTTCGATACCGGGCAGTTCGTGTTCATGGCCACGCGTGGCGGCACGGTGAAGAAGACCTTGCTCGAGGATTTCTCGCGTCCGCGTGCAGCCGGCATCATTGCTGTCGATCTTCGGGTCGACGACGAACTCGTCGGCGTCGTGCTGACTTCTGGCGACAACGATGTGCTGCTGTTCTCCGACGCAGGCCGCGTCATCCGCTTCAACGAGCGTGACGTGCGTCCGATGGGCCGTGGTGCCACCGGTGTGCGTGGCATGCGGCTGGTCGTCAAGGCCGGTGCGAGCGAAGACGAAGACGCGGCGACAGCCGAGACCGAGGGCGAGAGCGAGACGGCCGAACCTCTGGCCAGCGGCGCGAAGCTGATCGCACTGATCGTCGCTCAGGATGGCGACATCCTGACCGTCTCCGAATATGGCTACGGCAAACGCACGCCAATTGCAGGCTTCCCGCTACGCGGTCGCGGTGGTCAGGGCGTGATCGCGCAGGCGCTCAATGACAAGACGGGCAAGCTGCTCGGTGCGCTCGATATCCATGACCGGCACGAACTCATGCTGATCTCGGACGCGGGCCATCTGATCCGCGTGAAAGCCAGCGAAATCAAACAGCTTGGACGTAATACTCAAGGAATCCGTATCGCCCGACCGAGCGAGGGCGACCGTCTGGTCGGCCTGGATCGCATCGAGCCGGAACCCGAGATCGTGGCCGATGTTGCTACTGACGGTGGCGTACCGGAATCGCTGCAGGAACCAGGTTTGGATTCGGGCCCCGATTCAGGCGCTGAGCCGGGCATTGACAGCGACGAACCGACGGCGTGATTCGACTTTAAAGTCTCGAAGCAGCACATTGAAATGACTAGAGTATTCAATTTCAGCGCGGGTCCTGCGATCTTGCCGCTGGAGGTGCTAGAACAAGTGCGGGACGAGTTGCTGGACTGGGGCGGAAGCGGCATGTCGGTGATGGAGATGTCCCATCGCGACAAATACTTCATGGCCATTGCTGAACAGTCAGAGAAAGATCTTCGCGAAGTCCTTGCGGTCCCAGCGAATTACAAGGTTCTATTCATGCAGGGCGGCGCCTCGGCGCAGTTCTCGGCGGTGCCGATGAACTTGCTGGCCGGCAAAACGAGCGCCGACTACATCGTCAACGGCGTCTGGGGCGTGAAGGCGGCCAAGGAATGCCAGCGCTACGGCAAGGCCAACATCGCAGCTCAGCCGGCCGTGTTCGATCATGTTCCGCCGCGCGAGACCTGGTCGCTCGACCCGAATGCGGCCTATGTCCACTACACCCCAAACGAGACCATTGAAGGCGTGGAGTTCATGTCCGTGCCCGAGGTTGGCGCAGTGCCGCTGGTTGCGGATTACTCGTCGACATTCCTGTCACGGCCGATCGACGTCTCGAGGTTCGGCCTGATCTACGCCGGTGCGCAGAAGAACGCCGGGCCGGCCGGCGTGACCTTCGTGATCGTTCGCGAGGATCTGCTGGGCCACGCGTTACCGATCACGCCGTCCGTATTCGACTACAAGGCCGTGGCGGACAACGATTCGATGCTGAATACGCCGTCCTGCTTTGCCTGGTACGTCAGCGGACTCGTGTTCAAGTGGCTGAAGGCGCAAGGCGGGCTGGTCGAAATCGGACGCCGCAATGAGCGCAAGGCGAGGCTGCTTTACGACTATCTGGATAGCCAGGATTTCTACAGCAATCATGTGAACAAAGCGGATCGTTCGTGGATGAACGTGGTGTTCCGGCTTGCCGATGAATCGCTGAATGCCGATTTCCTGAAAGCGGCGGCAGTGGCTGGATTCCCGGGCCTGAAGGGACACCGTATTGTCGGCGGCATGCGCGCTTCAATGTACAACGCAATGCCGGAGGCTGGCGTTGCGGCGCTGGTCGACTACCTGAAGGAATTTGCCAGAACGAGGGGCTGATCGGCGGTCCTGCCCGCAGGCTTGCCATCACTTCCGGAACCGCTTCCCGAGACCGTGCCCATGAAAACCCTGGCCGATGCCCGTGGCGAAATCGATGCGCTTGATGCCGAGTTGCAGCGCCTGATCTCCCGCCGTGCCCGCGTGGCCGAGGAAGTTCGAGAGATCAAGGTTGCCAGCGGCGCTACCGGTGATCATTACCGGCCAGCCCGTGAGGCGGAGGTGCTCAAGCGCGCGATGGAGCGCAATCGCGAACTCGGCGGTCCGCTGCCTGACGAGGTCATGGCGAGGCTCATGCGCGAGATCATGTCGGCCTGTCTGGCGCTTGAATCCCCCTTGTCTGTGGCCTATCTCGGGCCCGAAGGGACCTATACGCAGGCAGCCGTCTACAAGCAGTTCGGAGCCCAGGTCGCTGCGCGCGCATTGGCTGCCATCGATGAAATCTTCCGGGATGTCGAAGCCGGTGCAGCCGCGTATGGCGTGGTCCCCATCGAGAATTCGACTGAAGGCGTCGTGAATTCCACGCTCGATCTGCTGGCAACGACGCCGCTGTCGATCTGCGGCGAAGTCTGGCTGCCGGTACACCACCAACTGCTGACGCCGCACGAGAGGCTTGCGGATGTGAAGGCGGTTTACGCTCACGCGCAGTCACTGGCGCAGTGCCGTCGCTGGCTGGATGCAAAGCTGCCCGGCGTGCCGCGCGAAGCCGTGGCGAGCAATGGCGCCGCCGCCAAGCAGGTTTCCGAAACCGGCCAGGGTGCGGCGATCGCCAGTGCGGCGGCCGGCGAGCGCTATGCCCTGCACGCGCTGGCGACCAACATCGAAGACGATCCGAACAATACGACGCGCTTTCTGGTAATCGGTCGCCAGAACCCGGAAGTCACGGGTTCGGACCGCACGTCGCTGGTTTGCTCGGCCCCGAGCGGCGGTGAGGCGGGTGCGCTGTTTCGCCTGCTGGAGCCATTCGCCAGAGCTGGCATCAATCTCAGCAAGATCGAATCGCGACCGAGCCGACGCGGCATTTGGGACTACAACTTCTTTCTCGACGTGGAAGGCCACCGTGCGGATGCCATCGTCGCCCAAGCGCTCGATGAAGTCCGTGTTCGGGCGGCGTTCTTCCGTATCCTTGGCTCCTATCCCCGCGCGGTCGTATGAACATGCTCAACGAACAGCCCTACATGAAGCGCGCATTGGCTGGCGTGCTTGCCCTTCAGCCTTACTCGCCCGGCATGCCGATCGACGAATTGCAGCGTCGACTCGGGATTGCCGACGTGATCAAGCTCGCCTCGAACGAGAATCCGCTTGGTCCCAGCCCCCTTGTGCGTGCTGCACTGGCTGAGCACGCCGCGTCCGGCAACGTGTCTCTGTATCCGGACGGCGGCGGTTTCCGGCTCAAGGCCAGGATCGCTGAGTTTCACAATATCGAGCCGGAGCGCATCACGCTCGGCAATGGCTCCAATGACATCATCGAATTTCTTGCGCGCGTGTTTCTCGGACCGGGCCGCAAGGCCCTGTTTTCGGAATATTGCTTCGCGGTCTATCCGCTCGCCACACTCGCGCAGAATGCCGAGGCCATTGTTGCGAAGGCGCTGCCTGCCGACGATCCGGTGATGCCGTATGGCCATGATCTGAATGCGCTCGCCGATGCACTGACCGACGAGGTCAGCATCGTCATGATCGCAAACCCCAATAACCCGACCGGTACCTGGCTGCTGCCGGACAAGCTCGAAGCCTTCATTTCGCGCGTTCCGGCGGCGACGCTGGTCGTGCTCGACGAGGCCTACATCGAGTATCTCGACGGCTCGCAGAAGCCGGATTCGCGCGGCTGGCTGGAGCGCTATCCCAACCTCGTGATCACGCGGACGTTCTCCAAGGCGTACGGCCTGGCCGGGCTGCGCGCAGGGTATGCACTATCGCACCCCAGCGTCGCTGACCTGCTGAACCGCGTTCGGCAGCCGTTCAATCTCAACATGCTGGCGCTGCTCGCGGCGGAAGTCGCATTGGGTGATCAGGCGCATGTCGAGAAATCGGTGCAGCTCAACACGACGGAAATGGCGAGACTGCGTGCCGAGATGCGTGCCCTCGGGCTGACTGTGCTGCCGTCGCAGGCGAACTTCATCACGGTCGGCTTTGGCCGCGAGGCGGCGCCAATTCACAAGGGCCTTCTCGAAAAGGGGGTGATCGTGCGGCCGATGGCGTCCTACCAGATGCCGCAGCACCTGCGCATCAGCATTGGCACGGAAGCCGAGAACACGCGGTTTCTCGTCTCGCTCAAGGAAGTGCTGTCGGCGTGACCGACGTGTTGCCGAAGCCAGGTTCGATTCGCTTAGCGGTCGTCGGGCTTGGCTTGATCGGCGGCTCGCTGGCGCGGGCACTGCGCGAGGCCGGTTCGGTGGCCTCGATCCGCGGTTACGACAGCGATCCCGCGCAGCTCAGGCTGGCGCTCGAACTGGGCGTGATCGACAGTGCCGGTGTCGATGCCGCAGACGCTGTTCGAAGTGCCGACGTCGCGGTCATTGCAGTACCGGTGCTGGCCACGGCGTCTGCGCTGGCAGCCTGCAAACCAGGGCTCCGCGAAGCCACCATCGTCACCGATGTGGGCAGCACGAAGCAGTCAGTGCTGGACGCTGTGCATGAAGTTTTTGGCAGGACTCCACCGCGTTTTGTCGCGGCACATCCGATTGCAGGGACCGAAAAAAGCGGTGTTGCGCATTCCAAGGCGGACCTGTTTGCGGGCCATCGTCTGATCCTCACGCCACATGCGACGCAGGACGATTCAGCACTGTGTCTGGTGGAACGGCTCTGGCAATCTACTGGCGCAAGAGTGGTGCGGATGGACGCGATGCGACATGACGCGATCTTTGCCGCAACCTCGCATCTTCCGCACCTTCTGGCCTACAGCTTTGTCGACATGCTCACGCGGCTGGAAGGCGCCGATGCGGATATTTTTCCGAATGCTGGCGGTGGCTTTCGTGATTTCACGCGGATCGCCTCATCCAGCCCGCGCATGTGGCACGACATCCTGCGCGCCAACGCGAAGCCGGTGGCCACGCTTTTGCGTCGTCAGATCGAAGAACTGCAAGGCTTGCACGGGATGATCGAGCGCGGGGAATGGGATGGCCTTCGTGCAGTATTTGAGCGCGCCCGTGCGGCCCGCGAGCGGCACCTCACTCGAATCGAATAAGGCGACATGAGCGCGACAGACCAGCAGCGGATCGACTACGTGGTGCAGCCCGGTGGACAACTCGCAGGCTCACTGCGCGTGCCCGGCGATAAATCGATTTCGCATCGATCGGTGATGCTCGGCTCGCTCGCTGACGGAGTCTCCGAAGTCACCGGCTTCCTGACCGGCGAAGACTGCCTCTGCACGATGAAGTCCTTCCAGGCCATGGGTGTCGACATCGAAAAACTGGGGCCAACCCACCTGCGTATCCATGGCGTGGGGCTGAATGGCCTCACGGCACCGTCAGCGCCACTGGATCTCGGCAATTCGGGGACGTCGATGCGTCTCATGTCGGGCCTCATGGCGGCGCAGAAGTTCACGACAACCCTGATCGGCGACGAATCACTGTCGAAGCGGCCGATGCGACGGATCGTCGGGCCACTGCGTCTGATGGGCGCGCAGATCGAGACGACGGAGTCAGGCACGTCACCGCTGCTGATTTCGCCGGTATCGTCTTTGAAGGGAATTTCCTACCAATCGCCGGTGGCGAGTGCGCAGGTGAAATCCGGAATCCTGCTGGCGGGCCTTTATGCGGATGGCATCACCGAGGTGCACGAGCCCGAGGCATCGCGCGACCATACCGAGCGCATGCTGCGTAGTTTTGGCGTCGAGGTGGATGCGTCGCCGGGCAGGGCAGCCCTCCGCGGGGGGCAAAGTCTGCGCGCCACGAATATCGAGGTTCCGGCCGATATATCGTCGGCCACGTTCCTGATGGTCGGTGCTGCCATCGTTCCCGGTTCGGAGATCATGCTGACCGCCGTCGGTGTCAACGAAACGCGTATCGGTGTCATTGAGATCCTGCGGCGTATGGGAACGGAGATCGAGTTGACCAATCCGCGATTCTTCGGCGGTGAACCGGTCGCCGATATCCGGGTTCGTGGCGGCGCACTGCGCGGAATCGAGATCGGTGGCGACCTCGTGGCCTCGGCCATCGATGAATTTCCAGCGGTGTTCGTGGCGGCTGCCTGCGCGCGCGGTGAAACCGTGGTGACGGGAGCAGAAGAGCTGAGGGTCAAGGAATCAGACCGGATTGCGGCCATGTGCGATGGCCTGCACGCGCTCGGAATATCGGCGATCGCCAAACCAGACGGTGCCGTGATCACGGGTGGCCGACTGCGCCGCGGAACGGTCGATTCCAAGGGCGATCACCGCATCGCCATGAGCTTCGCGATTTCCGGGTTGCGTGCCGAACAGCCGATCACGATTCTCGACTGCGCGAACGTCAATACCTCGTTCCCCGGCTTTGTCGAGCTGACGCGGAGCGCCGGCTTGCGCATTGGAATCCGCACTTGATCGCCCGTGTCCGAGCGTGCCCGGCGTGATGACACTTCCGCCCGTGATCTCGGTGGACGGCCCGAGCGGCGTCGGCAAGGGCATGACCACGCGCTGGCTGGCGTCCCGTACCGGCTGGCATCGGCTGGACAGCGGAGCGCTGTATCGAATCCTGGCGCTGGCCGCGACCCGGGCCGGCATTCCGCTCGATGATTCTGATCGGGTTGCGGCGATTGCCGGCAGTCTGAAAATTGGCTTTCTCGGCGAGACGGAAGCCGACGAGGCAATCATGGTCAACGACGAAGACTGGACGCACGAGGTCCGTTCAGAAGAGGCCGGCGGACTGGCGTCGCAGATTGCTACGGCGCCGCAGGTCCGGGATGCCCTGCTTCAGCGTCAGCGCGATTTTCGTAC
>Ga0194135_10002302_pt1 | contig 11573 bp, 5 predicted proteins | sample LitLau_LLRF_2013_FD_134024 | JGI IMG/M metagenome (GOLD analysis project Ga0194135, IMG submission 134024) | Freshwater sediment microbial communities in response to fracking from North America - Little Laurel Run_MetaG_LLRF_2013 (version 2) | ecosystem: Environmental > Aquatic > Freshwater >... | reverse complement strand
TGGAGTAGTATCGGTGGAAGGGAGAGAGAGAGAGAGATTTGTTCTCAAAATGATCCCAGTGATTCGAAACATGTGTGAAGTTCTCAGATGATCACACAAACTATTCTGAGAGTACACAAATACGCACAAAAGGGTAAAAAGAGATGAACAACAGGGACCACCTTGAGGAGTCTCTCGTTGCACTTTGCTATTTGTTCTCGAGATGGATTGCATCATTATCATTAGTTGACTGTGTGAGTTTCATACAAAAATGCAGAGAGAGCGAAGAAGATGCGGTCGTGTAATGTGTAAAATACACACACACACACCGTTGAATCGTTTCCCCAAAGATCCACCACGAACACCCTCACTGAATCGCGCACCGGCAACACAAACTTATTTATTTTAGCAAGGGATTCCCATCGAGAAAGTTTTGAGAAGGAAAAGGAAAGTCTTGTACAAAGTGAGCCGTATACTCGCTCTTGAGGAATTACTCTCTCGGGATTAACAGAGAGTGAAGTTGGATATTGTGCAATGCTGCTCATCCTCAATACTCCTCACTGTCTCCCATCGTACTTGATGGCTTCTCATCTCCAGAAAAGAGTTTGTGTGGAGATACCACCACCAAACCGTCTCTCATGCTCTCATGTCGAAACAAATAGACAACGAGTCAGCATTATTCGAATGTGCATCTCATCATTTCATCATCCCTTTCTTGCGTTGTCTTCTTCTGGTGGAAATTACCGCAGCAATGGCAGCACAGACTTATGAGTAGTCGTAGTCTCTCTTGTTCATCATTATGTTGTTGTATATTGTGGTGCATCTGGGAAGGTCTCTTCTTCGCTGTGATGATCACCCAAGCACTTACTCGCCCTTTTACACTAGAACATCGTCTATTCAAACTAATCTCAATGTACCAAAGCCTTCCGACAACGCAACGTCTGTAGTCTGCTGTACAATGTACAACAACAATCTACCCTTTAACAGTTTTTAACTCCTGTTGGGAAAGGGTGGAAATAATTTTATTTATCGATCTTTGAAAGATGAGAACTTTGTTGAGTTGTTTTAATTTTAATAACCCTAAAAATGAGTGGAACAGTCAGAGGAGTCAAAGGGAGAGATGACTCGAGAAAGAAACCAAGTACGAGCCATCCCTAATGTGAACTACGTAGACCCGACACTGCTGCTGCTGCTGCTGATGCTCCTCATCGTAATAAAGACAGATTCCTTTGGACTTGATATTTCGAAAGAACACCCTCCTTTCTCCGTAAATATCAAAGGTCAGCTGAAAGAAGAATGTGGAGGAAAGCAAAGTGCATGTTTACACAATGATATCCAACTTATCTTGAGGTATTTTCCCATCTAACAAGATGCACTCTCATTCTAAAGTAAATATCGCCTTCCTTAACTCTCCCGAGATGAAGTCATTGTTGAGCTAACATTTTTCATGAAGATGAGCACGTCAAAGAAATACCATACATCACTTTAAGACTTCTCGCTCTCTCTCTCTCGCTTTATATTTATATTCCTGCCTGCACCAAATCTCAAGTTTTTTCTCAACTTTGGAAATCAGAAGAGATAGAGATGGATCGAATGCATCCACTGCATTCAACAACATTCAATGAGAGTGGCAGTTGGGTCTGCCTCTCTTATGCAATATTATTCAATTGACTGATGCACCAACTTCCTCGGCGTCTCCTCAAAAAGGGTTGCTCTCTCTCTCTTTCTTTCTTATACGTATTTTTCGTGTGAACTCGCAGACTCAAAAGAGTTATACGACCAAATATCTTATACAATTTCCCTTGTCACTTGTGAACAGCGGAACACACAAATATACATGCTTTAGCCTTATATGCTTCCACCAATAGTTCAGTTTAACTCAACGAAATCTAACACAACATCTCTTCTCATTTTAAAAAGATGAGTTTCTCTCTCTCTCCTCATTGCTAAGAATAACTTCTTGGCAAGCTTGCCGTTATAAATGCAAGAGATGAAACAGATTTATAAGGGAAATAGATACACAACATTCGTCTCAAAATGTATTTTTGTGCAGTGGAAATAAACTATGCGTGTTTTTGTCAACTTACTTCTATTCAGACTCATCTACATGACTAGTATAACCTCCTTTCCTAAAGATCAAAGAACTTCACAATTACTTGTGCATTGAATTGTCAAACCAATATGGGGATGTTCGCTGCGTGGATATGTCATGCTCGAGCTACTACAACTGCACTCGGTAATCATTATTGTAACTATCCCGTGGTACTTTATACTTCTCCTTGTGGCGTATAAATTTAAATACAAGAGCATATTTTACAAACAAAGTTAATTGACTATTGAACTATAAATATAAATGATCAGACGAGGGAGAGAGAGACTTGTCTTAACTTGTATCAGTCTCTCTCTATCGATGAATGTCGTTCCCACTCACAAATTATTTGTAAATTACTGTTGAGTTCTTTTAAATTAATGTTGGCCGTGTGAAACGAAGCTTCAGCCTTTCACGGACTTATCATAGTGGCAATTACATTTGAGGTGATGCAATGTGTTTGATGTTTTAAAGTGAGGGGAAGGGTGATGGGTGAACATGTGCTGAATGCTAATGGCTGTAATGCCCATCCATGAGAAATAAATCATTCCACCGGTCCTTGTGTCAATTTTATGTCCGAGAGCATCTGTCATCCTTCCTTCCTATATATACAATATATACATTGCACCCATCCACTCTTTTCTTCCACTCCGAACTTTAAAATTTTAAATCAGATATGAAAACACACCTCACAATAAAAGTGCACTTTGTGCGTGTATGTACATATAAGCGTTGCAAGTATTATTGAGCATTGTGGTTTGTTTGAGTTCCACCCAGTCGTACTAAATTGAATGAACATTCATTCAATATTGGATCGGATACATCGGATATAAATTCGAACTTATTGAGTTTCAAGTAGTGGAACGAACTTTGTTGTAACAATTTACATGTAGTTTACACTTAACACATAGATACATTTGTAATTGATTAGTTTCCGTATTGATTTCCGAAGAATTACATTTGAAACTGTCATTCAAACTATTTCACACATCTGACACAATGAAACACGTGTTCTCTCAACTACATTCGAATTTTCAAACATTCAAACCATGTAATTTTGATTAGTAATAACTTGAGCGAAGTATAGTAAATTGTATAGAATTATTCTAGTTTATGATCTTGAGATATTTAAGTGCATATTAATAATAGTCTCATCGCCTGTTCAAGAACAGTTAATTTGAATTTTTAATCTCGAAAATATTAGCGTAAATACAGTTTGCAGAAACTCTGCGCGGTATGATTACGTGAACACACGTGGACAGCAACGACGTTAGAGCAATTTATTTATTACGAAACTCTCTCTCCCTTCATTGACTTCATTTGCAATTTCTGTAAAACCTGTAATTGAAATACCACACCTAATATTATTACTTAAAAACCTTCCTAGTCTTAAACTTGATGAGTTCATTAAAAACAACTTTTCTGCATAAACTACTTGTGTTATTAAATCTTTACGATATGCATCTCAAAGACAGTGTGTTTAATGTTTACACCTTAATAACAGCAATTCCCATCTCTATCTCTTGGATCTTTCCTGTGGTCGACACACATTAGCTCACAGGAGAACAAGGAGGCTCTCGTTACAACTCTTTAACTTATTTGCATACCTAAAGAACATAAAACAGTCACATTATTTTTCTTCAGCCAGAGAATTATTGCCTTATTCTCAATAACAACAAATACCTCTCTATAAAGTAATTGCGTGCGTATTGTGAACCTGACAATATAAACTAGACAGAAGAGGAGAGCTCCCTACTTCAAAATGTAATAACTTCTGCAAGCCATGAAATATTTGCAAAAGACAGGAAAGGCTTAGAGCTATTAGTCCAATGCTCATCATATCTTGCTCATGGGTGTGGCTTGCATTAAAGCAACTATGAAAAGAATTGGCAGATTCATCTGCTGTGAACTCACCCTGCACATATCAACTTCAATAATTCCTTTTAAAAAGGCGATAGAAGGATAGTCAATTGTAGTGAGACCAGTGAGAGGAACATGAATGGAAAAGTTGGCAGAACGCCATTGCAGCAAACATGTAGTGTAGTTTACCATACTTAATGACACGTCTCGCTAATATTTCGCCAGCCGTAGTAGTTGTTACTACAAGACTAATATATACAACGATCCACGTAATCCGCTTCAATAAGATACTTTTACTTTCTTCCTATTGTATAGCATGTGAGGGAAGATGAGGAAGAATGGAAGGATTAGTTACAGAGGATAATCTAGCATTTTGACTTCTGCTCTCCTGCCACACGGAATGATTGAATTTACCCTTCCTCTTCTACGCTACTCATGCAAAGTAAATTTATTATACCCACGAGTTTATCAACTGGAAGAAAGTGAAAGGATTTCGTTAAGAAAATAAAGAGATTTGGCCAAAAAGACAATCCAAGCACAACGACAGTTGTTGTTTCTCGTGTTGTAAAGATGAGACTCGGCAATTCTGTACAGAAATCATCGTCCCGTTCCAGTTACCTTAAGCTGGATAAATCTCCTGACCCAAATACCTTGCTACGATTTATAACAAACTTTACTTCACTTAACGATCCAAACGGCCTTTTCCTCTAAATTCTTCATTTTCAGGAAGCACGCTAAGACTACTATATCAACTATTATTATTCCTCGCCCTTATGTTTCCTATACACAGACTGAACCAGAATTCTGGCATCTCGTATAACATTCTCTGGTTAGTTACATCAGTTGCTACTTTTTACAATAGAATTTCTTTTTAAAAGCAGCAGCAGCAGCTGACTCTCATAAGAATTGAAGAACACATGCCTCATTGACGAGTAGGAAGCAGGAACAAAATAACATTGAAGTATATGACAGAATAATATGGGTCATCCTCAAGTTATCCCAAATCCCCAATTGCCACTGGTTTAAACAGTTCCTTAAGCTTTTATATTACAAGGCTGTCGTGTATATACAAATTCTTACGCAAGGATTCCACGAAAGGTTACACTTCAAACATTGCAGGGAAAATAGTTCTGCTCGTTCAAAAGACCAACAAGTAAAATTTGACGACCACTATCGCAACTATATACTCCTGTTCCGATATGCTCGGGTGAATCGGGAAGGTAAAAGTACAAAATACAAAAAGGATGAAATACGGGACTGACGGAAACTTGATAAGTGAGTATTAGGACTGATTGGTTTGGTGTGTTCGGCCTGTTTCTGATGTCTACTCTACAAAGATTCAAGTAGATTGAAACAAAATCCGAGAGATACTTAAGAGATAGCAATTAACAAAAGAGCACCTTTCATAAAACCGGCTCCATCCGAGACTCTTCTCTAGAACCAGAAGAACCCTCTCTACTTCTTCTACTTCTGTTACCACTTCGTCTTGTTCATGTTAAGTCTCCGGGACGATCCACTCTCTCGAACCATTAGCACCAAGCACCACACTATATTCCCTCTAAATTACATCCTTAAACGAACGAATCTAATTACATCTACTAATTCTACAAATAACACTCAATATGGAAATTCTTTTGATGTTCCGTGGATCCTATTTCACTACGAACAAGAGAATTGTAAATTGTGTTTATGGAACAACCAGCCAGTGTGAGTTAACCGTACGACGTACGTATATAAGGTTATCTTGATGAGGAAAATGTTTTTGAAGTTCCACAAATTCCAGTTGACAGATGCAAAGAGATCTTCAGCATCAATCCATTGTGTAAGCGAGTGTGCATTTATAGAGAGTGCATGGTGTCCGGTTGGCAGGAATTGCTTTTTACATTCGAGTATGTGTCGCGTCTCATTACCAATTCCTCTAATAGATTTGTCCACTTTGCACAGAGCTATTTCCATTCATTAGGTGTTATGTGCTTGAAAATATTTTGCTCCAACTTTAAGCACCCTTCTTTATGCGCTCCATCGGAAAGTTAACATAACGAACGACTGAAGCAAGTGCTGTTGGATCGAGTGGACACTTATCTCCCAGTGTAATCGTGTTTGTAAGTCATTCACGAACTCCGAGGGATGAGTTGTGTCCCCAAAAGAGTCGTTTAACAATTGAGGACTCTCCAAATGAAAATATAAAAGATGTGGGCTGATGATTTTTATTGTATTATATGAATCCCCTTGATTTACAACTGGTATTCTTTTCTCGTCCATTTCTAATCTTTAACACTTATCTTTGGCCGAGACTATACACATTTTACACATACACACATGCACATGCATCCTGCACGCCAGAAAAAGTTAATCTCGAACCGATCAAAAAGTTTATTTAGTTGGAAGCGCATCTGAAATTTTTCTAAAGCTCCGAGTCCCTTCTATTACTACGGACATTATTTGTTCCTTTCATTCAACTTGATTACATGCTCACAGTTGGTGGTCATCTCAGACCGAATCTCCATCAGACCAACAACGCTCCACTCTCTCTCTCTCTTGGCTGCTTTAAACTTACTCTGACTCACATTCAACCGTTCAATTTAATCTTCAAGAAACGATCTCATTCCACATTTCACCCTCTCAATCATTTTGAGAATGGACAACTGAATCCCAGACTCTCTTTAAATCGACTCCTGCACTTCTGCATAATATGAGAATCGTCTTATTCTTATCTTGACTCAGCTAGACTCTGATCATTTTGACTGACATTTTTAGTTCACTCTGCCTACGAACAAATTGCTTCATGCAGATTTTACATCCACACTGCAATTAGGAATTTAAATTGCGTCACAATGCAAATCCATGTGAACATTTGTTTTTGTACCTTTTATTTAAAATCTACTCTTCCATGTCTGCCTCTTGTCGAAAACTGTCAGTGAATGCATCCTGAGGCGCATATCAGATTTAGTTTGATTATTTAAATCAAAGCTAATTTTTTGCATTCTGCACAGTCAGACTAAACCCATTTTATGCTTTCGCAAGATTTTGCAAATCTTCATCTACTGTGAGTAATGTATGTACGACTTGACTTTCACCAAGTCATCGTTTATTTTTAGCTTTGTAACTACAAAACAGTTCCTCCATAACAAAAACAGAGTTTGTAGTTCGTAGTAATTTGGATGTTGACTGTACATATAACGTTAAAATTAAGACTGACGTGTGGGTAGAAATATGTTTGAGCGAATTAGAAGATGACCTTTCGGGAAAACTAATGAATGATGAAGTCACACTGACAAGTATTCTCGTCTTTTGAGTGCATTAGTCAATGTATGTCAAGTATAATTACATAATTTCTTTCAGCCATCAAATAGCATATTAGTGGAGCTCTGTCAACTATTAAAAGCAACTCAAAGTAGTGTCAGTTACGCCAAAGTGCCGTGAGTAATCCCAAAATTCTGGTTTACGTAATCTCTTAAGCCCCGTAAATATATACGCTCAATGTGAGGCTAATTACATCGCATCACTTATTTCTTCCGGTATCAACTCTTTCATCCCAAAATTGCCTTAGGAAGTTCCAACTAACACACACGAGGAACGAAATCGCCTATACGATTTACGACGCTTTGATTCCTTGCTCGCATTTTAGTGACAAGTGAGTGATCCAGAGTCGAATTGTTCAAACATCAGATCACTCCGGAGCCCCCAAAGACCTTGGGCCGTAGTCTTGCACTCCTACTGTCATTCAAACCCACCACGATGATGCAATCCGACGGATGGAAATTGACATCTGTTTCTATTCAAAAGTTTGGCTCAATTAGCAGATGCACTACGTAGCGTTGCCTTACTCCAGCTTCAGTGACATTCAGCCTTTTCGTTATTGAGGCTTCATTAATTATTCATCTTATTGATTTTATTATCAGAATCATTTCTCCTACAGATACTCTTTGATTTGCGTACCAATTTCTTCAGCTTATTTTGAAAGCTTATTATGCTATAGGGGTATTCTATGCTTCGAAATTGCAATTTGTTTCAAGACCACCGGAAAACAAGCATTATTTACTATTGATGGCTAGTGCTTTGTCTTAGCCAGTGTCAAACTTCCCTTGTGCAGTTGTGAAGAACCCAATATATAAGTTTCCAATTCATTAATTATTCAAAAGCTAAGTGTTCATTATTTGTGTAAACTTGTGTTAATGAATGTAAATACAGATCACTACAAAGACAACAGAGACACGGTTGAAAAAAGTGCCGTATCTTACAAGTGGATTCCAACGTGTGTATATGCGAACGAACGAGTTGCTAAAAATACACAGAGAGACATTTCCGAGAACACACCACCAAAACATCTTTTCAATTTTCTCCCGTGAAAAAGTTAGCTTTTTACACTCATCATCAACTCTTACGCATTTATTTTGTCCATAGTTTCTGGTTAGGCGTGTTCTCTCATGATTTCTTTCCTTCACTCAGTTTTCACGACCTCGCATTCCAGGGATGTAACCTTATTAAAATACTTTAGAGTATTTCATCTCCAACTAAGACTTCCCATTCTTGAGGAAAACACTCTCGCGTATATTGTGGGTGGAAGCCAATAAGTTAATCTGATTCTGCAGCAGTGGCATCTGAAAGCTCTTTCATTACCCAAAGGAAAATACATTGTAATGATGCGTATTATCATTTAGTCCCCATCGCATGAGCGAAGGAAGTAAACTCGACGTCTGTTATTAAACGGATGGAGATAAGTTTTTCTCCGAGTTGGAAACAACATTGACTTTTATGGAAAGTAAATTCGCCGACCTACACGTCGTCGGTCTGACCAAACCTTTATGGCCGAATCGTTGAATGGGTGAGCTATACGACGGTTATGCTATTGCCAGTTAGTACCAGTTCCCTGATTGCATTAAATTGCTATGTCCAATAAATTAAGGCAGAATAAATGGGAAGTTCCACCACTCTCTCCGGTCATTTTCCTAACGAACTTGATATTTACCTAATGATTTCTGGATATACTCTTCTTCCCATACTATCTTTCCACTTACTTTTCTCCTGACTATATAGAGACACGTATAAGGTTCTTCTAATGCTGCATTTCCTTCTTTCATACAGCCTGTCGACCTTCGTCGTACTGCACGGGAATGCAACTTAAATAAACTTGTGGTCATTTGTACTGCTCCTCATTCCCATTTAGTCTTTTGCAGCAGTCGACATTTCCCTGTCATTAAAGTTCATCCTAACTTCGCACTGACTTTTACTACATTGACAATTCCAGTGCTTACAACAAGCAATAAAATGCACCTGCAACCCAATGCACGCAAATTCAAGCCCCACAGAGCGAGCAGTCAATAAGGAGCAAGTTAAAACAAATTAATTCAAGTAAGTCTTTTACGGTCGGACTCAATAAGTAACTTGTCATGTTGTGAACAAATTATTATACAAGATTTCAGATTCATTAGACGGAACAAATAACTCGATTTGTCGTGTAACTGTCCACTGCATTTTCTTTAGCCACACATCATCCTCGGTAAACACAACTAACCAAATGCAAATAAGGTGAAGCCCTACATGAAATTCGAAGATGTAATTTGAATATCCACGCACATGTACGTCTGCTGCGTCGTTGGAGTGTATTCTTGTTACAAGCCTTAAACTTACAAACTGACATGACCCGCATGTGGAGTCACTTTATAAAGCATCACTTTGAATAATTGAGTTATGTACCGTCATGCATTAAGTAATATTTTAGTAGATGGATGAATAATGAGGTGGGAGGGGGTGGTGTTCCTATATAACTTCACATTATTCACCACAGAACTCCTCAAAAGGTGAATCTTCTTCTCGACAAAGAATAAAAGTATACACACACGCGTCTGCATTGTTCAGTAAGATATTCATTGACCATTGTGCTCGGCCTTTATATCAAAGTTTCCAAAGAATAACATTATGTAAAACAATTTGTCAACTATAAATCTTAATTCAGAGGCCGAAAGAAAGATCGAGTGAAAGATAACCATCGCATGAAATGTCCATCCCTTCTTCTAATGTGGTTCTGAACAACTGAATTTGAAGTTGTAAACCATATTTGATGTGCTTCGTGGAATAGGAAACAAAAGCGAGAGAGATAATATGACTTGTTAGTTCAATGGCAAGTTTTATTTTTGGCAGCGTTTTATCTCCAGAGAGAATCTCAACTGATGAGGATAAGGTTGTCTCACTGAGGTGTCAAATCAAGGAGACATGCTCCTCAAGATTGTGTGCGTAATGATGTACGAACTTTATTGCTGCCACGTGGACATATACGTGTGAGTCTTATACAAGCGTGAGAGTTGGGAACCAACAATAATGTATTACACGTAGTTGAGTATCAGTGAACACTTAAGCCATTAAGAAGAACGCCGAAGAGTTTGTTATCTCCGAAGATAAACCATTTTCATCGAATGAATATTTTAATACGCTGGAATTTAAAAGTCCATGTAGCGTAATCTCTTGCCATGGCTTTCCATCCAATTTCTCGTCATATCAAAACAATCCATCTCATCATCAGTCAGTTTCAAAAGAGTCTCATCTTCAATCGGCAGAGTATACATACCTTGAGTATTGTAAGCTCGATTATCTGCTTCGCCGAGTTAAACCTTTGATTCGATCAGTGTCAACTCTAAACCTTGAACTTGTTTCTTATTGCAGCATTATATCCTTCTTCTGTAGCCCTTCTCTCACTGTTCCTTCTAAAATGTACTTGCACAGTGCACACTGAGAAACTTCTCTTCGCGAGTTCCTATTTTTTCTCTCTTCTACGTTTGGATCATACGCATAGCTTACAGACAAATAAACTCAACTATAGCTTTATACAATAAGAAGCCTCTTGTTGTACATGAGCAAAAACCTCCAAGAGTCTCTTACACTCTTAACAGAAAGATAATCTCGAGCCAGGTGCAGATGGAGATTGTTTGTAGTACACTTTTCTCATCTGCTCTGGAGCGACGACTCCTATGTACTATACATACAAGCCTTGCTGCTGCCTGAAGTCAAGAAAAATAGCAAACACTTGAGACATCCCATTGTATACTTAAAATATGAGGGCTGAAGACACGAAATCTTGTAAACGTCTTCAATACGCCGTAACTCTGTACATTCAAGTCCTAGAGAAATGTTCTTAGTATAGTATAGTTTTGCCTTTCTCTATTAAATTGGTTACACACTAGTCGCCCTTCATCACACGGTTCAGTTTCGAATTCAGAAGAATGAAAAATGACGCGAAGAATGAAAACTCAAAGAACTAAACCAGAAGAAGAAGATCTTCACGCAGTATGTGTATATACACACTCGGAGAAACATGTGAACACCAAACATAAAAATGTTGATCTGATACACAACCATAAAAAAAGTTAAGATGAACCAGAAGAAGAGATGATGTTTCTTTCCTGAAAAATCCAACATCTCGAAACTGAAGCAAATGAGACGACGAATAAGTATAAAGAGCATCAGGACCAGATGCATCGACGACGACTTCATTATATGCAAATGCCACACCTATCTCTCTCATCCTGTACACAGCTTTCAAAGATTACCAACGATTTCAGAGTACAAGCAAGGGCGAACTTGATTGTGTAAATTTCAAATGCTCAATGACTAACAAGAAGGGAAACCTCTGGTGAATCAAATTTGTAAT
>Ga0194135_10002301_pt1 | contig 11574 bp, 8 predicted proteins | sample LitLau_LLRF_2013_FD_134024 | JGI IMG/M metagenome (GOLD analysis project Ga0194135, IMG submission 134024) | Freshwater sediment microbial communities in response to fracking from North America - Little Laurel Run_MetaG_LLRF_2013 (version 2) | ecosystem: Environmental > Aquatic > Freshwater >... | reverse complement strand
ACTACCGTTCACCGAGGCCCAGTACCGCTCCTTGAGTGCCCTGACCGAACAATTGCAGGCCGCGTACAGCGCCATCACCACACAACGGATCTGTGGCCATAGCGACATTGCGCCCGGGCGCAAGACCGACCCGGGCCGGGCTTTCGACTGGGCACGCTATCGTGCCGCCTTGGAAAAGGGGGAAGGACAATGAGTTTTCTGGTGTTGCTGCTGGCGGTGTGGGTCGAGAAGTTCTCGGCCTTGCGTCAGCGGGTGCAGCGTGACGGCTGGTGGCTGAAGAACCTGGCGCAACTGGAGTCCAGCCCGCGTCTGGCCGGACACCCCTGGTGGCTGTTGCTGATACTGGTGCTGCTGCCGGTGGCCTTGCTCGGTCTTTTGTTGCTGGTGCTGCAACCGGTTGCCTATGGCCTGCTGGCCTTGCCGCTGCATCTGCTGGTGGTGATCTACGCCCTGGGGCGCGGCGACCTGCTGGGTGGTCTCGGGCCGTTTCGCGACGCCTGGCGGCGCGAGGACCTGCAAGCGGCGGTGCATGTTGCCAAGCGTGACCTGGACATTGGCGCCGACAGCGGCGAGCAACTGCTGGAGCGGGTGCAAGGCTATGTGCTGTGGCAGGCCTTCCAGAGCTTCTTTGTGGTGATCTTCTGGTACTTCCTGCTGGGGCCGGTGGCGGCCTTGAGCTACCGCCTGCTGGCCCTGGCTGCCGAGCACGGCAAGAATCCCGCCCTGGTGGAGCGGGCCGCGCAACTGCGCCATGCCTTCGACTGGTTGCCGGTGCGCCTGCTGGCGGCGAGCTTTGCCCTGGTGGGCAACTTCGTGGCGGTGAGCCGGGTGATGCTCCACGAGTTGCTCAACTGGCACATCAGCGCCGCCCAACTGGTGGAGCGGGTCGGCCTGGTGGCCGCCGAAATTCCGCCGCCCCTGACCGGCCCCGAAGGCATCAACAGCCTGGACCGCATCTGGGAACTGCTGCTGCGGGCCGCCGTGCTCTGGTACGCCGGTTTTGCCCTGTGGACCGTTCTCGCCTGAATCTGTGCACCTGGCGCAGCGAGCCAGTCTGGCTCACTGCGCCAGCCCGGGCCACGGGCTCGATCCACCGCCCCGATCCACCGCCCATGCGCGGTTAACTTTAAGTTACAAAACCTCCCCCGAAATTGCGCTATACAGACTCAGCGCCGAATAGTGGCTATCTGCTGCCTTCGCCTGCCTGCCAATAAAAATAAAAGAAAAGGGAGACTTCTTTGTGAAGAGCTTGCTCTATCCCGCTGTCGCGCTGATGAACCGCCTGAGCTTCGGCATGAAGTTCAGCCTGATCAGCGTGCTGTTCTTTGTGCCCATGCTGGTGACCAACTTCTATCTGGTGCGCGATTCCTACCGCGAGTTCCAGGGCACCCGGGTCGAGCTGCAAAGCCTCGACCTGCTCGGCAGCAGCCTGAGCCTGCGCCGGGATCTGGAGACCCTCAACAACCTGGTGCAGATCAACGCCAGCCTTGGTCAGTCCGGCAAGGCAGGGGATCTGGAGGGCAAGATAGTCGCCCTGGAAAAATCCGTGCTCGAGCGCATGCAGGCTCTTGAGGCCGTTACCGTCGATCCGCAGCAGGTCGAGGTGTTCAACGCCAAGCGTGATGAGTTGTTGGCGGCCTTCAAGGCCCAGCAGGTGGAAAGCTCGCTGCTGAACAAGAGCGGGTTGATCGGCAAGCTCCTGGGCAGCGCGCAGCTGTTCAGCCAGATCATCGCCAGCCAGTCGGGCCTCAGCCGCGACGGCCAGGGCGACATTCGCCAGCTCAGCGAACTGATCACCAGCATCACCCCGCAAGTCACCCAAACCCTTGGAGAAGGTCGAGCCATGGGCGCCTATTCCCTGGGCCAGGGCTTTCTCAACTCTTCATCCAGCACCCGCTTCGACGAACTGCTGGTGCAGATCGAAAAACTCCAGGCCGAGTACGGGCTCAAGCTGCAGGACGCCCTGGGCTCCAGCCGCGCCGCCCACGACGCCCTGGACAGCCTGGCCAGCGCCAGCAAGGGCAGCCTCAAGCAGGCCAGTGAACTGTTCGAAGAGCAGGTGGTGATGGCCGATACCCTGGACGCGCCTTGGCAGGGCTTCTACGACCAGATCAGCGGGCTGATGGCACAGACCTATCAACTCAACGAAGGCACCCTGAAATTCCTCGATGTCGAGCTGCAAAAACGCCTGGCGCAGAACCGCAGCCACATGGTGCTGCTGGTGGCGGCCCTGGCCCTGGTGTTCCTCTCCATCGTCTATCTGTACGGCGGTTTCTACGCCTCGACCCGCACCACCTTGCGCCGCCTGGGGGCGATGATGGACAAGGTGGCGGCGGGGGACATGACCGTCACCTTCACCGCCCACAGCCGCGATGAGCTGGGCGAACTGGGCAGTGTGTTCAATGGCACGGTGCGCAAGATCCACGACCTGATCGAACGGGTCGGCCACACCGTCAGCGAAGTCGAGCGCCAGGCCGGGCAGGTGGAAAGCGTCTCGGCCCAGAGCAATCAGGCCGTGGCTGGCCAGCGCAGCCAGATCGAACAAGTGGCCACGGCCATGAACCAGATGTCCGCCACCTCCCAGGAAGTGGCCCGCAGCGCGGCGGCGGCGGTCAGCAGCGCCCACAGCGTCAACGACGAAACCATCAGCGGCCGCGGGCTGGTGGAGTCGCAGCAGGGCAGCATCGCGCGTCTGGCCAGCGAGATCGATCAGTCGGTGCTGGTGATCAATCAGCTGGCCAGCGACAGCCAGTCCATCAGTCGGGTGCTGGAGGTGATCAAGAGCATTGCCGAGCAGACCAACCTGCTGGCGCTCAATGCGGCCATCGAGGCCGCGCGGGCCGGCGAACAGGGCCGTGGCTTTGCGGTGGTGGCCGATGAAGTGCGGACCCTGGCCAAGCGCACCCAGCAGTCCACCGAGGAAATCGAGGAGATGATCGGCAAGCTGCACGGCGGTGTCAGTGCGGCGGTCAAGGCCATGGGCAGCAGCCACGCCATGGCCAACGGTACGGTGGACCAGTCGGAAAAGGTCCAGCAGGCCCTGGAAAACATCCTCGGCGCGGTGGGCATGATCGTCGACCAGAACCAGCAGATCGCCGCCGCCGTGGAGCAGCAGACGTCGGTGGCCCACGACATCGACCAGAACATCGTCGAGATCAACCGCGCCGGCGAACGTACCGCCGAAGGCGCACACCAGACCGAGGACGCCAGCCGTCAGCTCTCGGCCCAAGTGATGCAGCTCAAGCAGCTGATCGGTGCCTTCCGGGTCTAGACGCGGAAGGCAACGAGCGTCGGCGGGGGGCCTTGTACCAAGGTGCTCCGCCGTCTCGCATACAAACTGTAGTAATTAAAGTCTTTGTCTGCGGCGGATTTCCTGTTTTCCTGCGCGTCCGTTTTTTTGAGCGCCCCGCCTCGGGCGACTCGCCCCGTCGGCCATGACCCTCCCATGGCCTGAGGACATGTAGCGATGACTGTCATTTCTGGAATCCGCGGCCGCTGTGCCCATTGCCAGACCCTTCTCGATCTTGAGCCCTGGCAACTCAACGCCATGGCGTTGCAGGAACCCTTCAACTGCAACCATTGCCACAAACCCCTGAAGCTCAGTTGCCCGGCGCAGATCAAGCGCCTCAAACGCTTCGGCGGCCTGGCCGGGCTGCGGGCGCTGATGCTCGTGCTGTGCGCCACTTTGCTGTTGGTGACCCTGGTACTGGAGTGGCTGGGACTGGTCAGTCCGACCCTGCAGTTGAGCCTGTCGGCGCTGATGCTGCTGAGCTACCTGCTGGTGATGGGCATTGCCCGGCGGCGATTGCGCCAGCCCTTGCTGCTACAGGCCGGCTAAGGGCCAGCCGAACAGTTCGCAGGCATTGCGGGTACTGGCGCTGGCCAGTTGCTCGGGGGCAATGCCGATGATCTGCGCCAGGGCGGCGCCAATGGCGGGCAAATGTTGCGGGCTGTTGCGCTGGCCGGGAAACATGGCGGGGGCCATGTCCGGCGAGTCGGTTTCCAGCACCACGGACTCCAGGGGCAACCCGGCGATCACCTTGCGCAAGCGCAGGGCCTGGGGCCAGGTGGCGGCGCCGCCCAGGCCCAGCTTGAACCCCAGCTTGATGTATTCCCGGGCCTCCTCGCGGCTGCCGGCAAAGGCGTGGATGATGCCGCCGCGCTTGAGCTTGAAGCGCTTCAAGGTGGCGATCACCGCCGCGTGACTGCGCCGCACGTGCAGCAGGGCGGGCAAGTGAAAGTCCGCCGCCAGCTGCAACTGGGCCTCGAACAGCGATTGCTGGCGTTCGCGGTCCAGTTGCGCAAGAAAGTAATCCAGGCCGATCTCGCCCACCGCGCACAGCTGGGGATGCCCCGCCAGCCGTGTCAGCCAGTCCCCCAGTTGCTGGAGGTCGGCGGGTTGATGAGCTTCCAGATAGACCGGGTGCAGGCCAAAGGCCGCATACAAGCGGGCATCGTTCTGCACCAGGTCCCAGACCCGCTGCCAATTGGCCTGATAGACCCCCAGCACCACCATTCGCGAGACGCCCCGGGCGCGGCTGTCGGCCAGCAGCGCCTCGCGGTCGTCGTCGAAATCCGGAAAATCCAGATGGGTGTGGGTGTCGATCAGTTCCACGGTTCAGGCCTGGCGGATGCGCTGTTTGAAGGTCCGCGGGATGGCCTGGACGCCGGGCTGGTATTGCCCTTCCTCGATGGCGGCCAGGGCCAGTTGCAGGGCTTTTTCGGCGATCAGTTGATGCTGCTGGGCCATGGCGTTGACCGGCAGCGGCAAGAAATCCAGCAACTGGGTATCACCGAAGGTGCCCAGGCGCAGCGGCCGGGATTTCAGCGGGAAGTCATGCAACGCGTCGAACACCCCCTGCAGCAGCACATAGGAGGTGGTCACCAGGGCATCCGGCAGGTGGCCCAGGCGCTGCAGCAACTCTTCCATCAACTGCCGACCGCATTCACGGCTGAAGGCTTCGCCCTGCTCGATCAGCACCTCACCGGCAAAGCCTTGCAGGGCCTGGCGGAAACCGGCGGCGCGCTCCTGGCTGATGCTCAGTTCCGGGCGCGCGCCGATCAGCGCGATCTGCTTGGGCTCGGGCTCAAGCAGGCTCTGGGTCAGTTGCAGGCTGGCTTGCAGGTCGTCGCTGATCACCGAGCAGAATTGCTGCGCCGGCATCACCCGGTCGATGGCGATGATCGGCAGGCCCTGGGCCTGCAATTGCTCATAGCTGTCGTCTTCCGGCGGCAGGCAGCTGGCGACGAACAGCGCATCGCAACGCCGCGCGCGAAACAGCTGGAGCAATTGCCGCTCGCTGTCCGGCGCATCGTCGGAGCTGGCGATCAGCAACTGATAACCTCGGGCCCGGGCGCCTTGCTCCAGCAGCTTGGCGATGCGCGCGTAGCTGGGGTTTTCCAGGTCCGGAAGAATGAACCCCAGGGTCCGGGTATGGCGGCTGCGCAAGCCGGCGGCCTGGGGATTGGGGGTGAAGCCGTGTTCCTCCACCACCGCGCGCACCCGTTCCACGGTGGCATTGCTGATGCGTTGTTGTTCGGCCTTGCCGTTGATGACGTAACTGGCGGTGGTGACGGACACACCGGCCAGGCGAGCGATATCACTGAGTTTCAACCCGGGATTTCCTTGTTTTTGGTGCTTGCCCCGACATTTTCGCCAATCCTACCTGATCTGGGCAGGCGACCAACGTCGGAACCGGCCATCGAGCAGAAGGACTTCAAGGCGCCGAGATTATCGAGTAACTTAGCAAACTTGCTAGATTAAACGTTTCAGCAGGCGTATTTTCTAGGCCAGATCATAAGCGGAAAACTGCCCCTGCCCGGTAACAAGTCCCGTTTGTGGCCCTAAACACGCCTACGCTGCTTACTTAAAACAATACCTAGCGCCGCCCCCTGCCGCGCTAAATAGGAGAAGCCATGCTCGAGCTCACTGTAGAGCAGATATCCATGGGCCAAACGGCTGTGGATAAGTCCGCGGCGCTGCATTTGCTGGCCGACAAACTGGTGGCTGACGGCCTGGTGGCCGACGGTTATCTGGCGGGGCTGAAGGCCCGCGAAGCCCAGGGCTCGACTTTTCTCGGCCAAGGCATCGCCATTCCCCACGGCACCCCGGAAACCCGCGATCAGGTGTTTGCCACCGGCGTGCGCCTGTTGCAGTTTCCCGACGGCGTGGACTGGGGCGACGGGCAAATCGTCTACCTGGCCATCGGCATCGCGGCCAAATCCGACGAGCACCTGCGCCTGCTGCAACTGCTGACCCGGGCCCTGGGGGAAACCGACCTGGGCCAGGCCCTGCGTCGCGCCAGTACCCCGGAGGCCCTGCTCAAGCTGTTGCAGGGCGCGCCTCAGGAACTGGCGCTGGACGCGCAGATGATCGGCCTCGGGGTCGCGGCGGAAGATTTCGAAGAGCTGGTCTGGCGCGGCGCTCGCCTGCTGCGCCAGGCCGAGTGCGTGAGCAACGGCTTTGCCGCGGTGCTGCAACAAGTTGAAGCGCTGCCCCTGGGCGACGGCCTGTGGTGGCTGCACAGCGAGCAGACCGTGCTGCGCCCCGGGCTGGCCTTTGTCACCCCGGACAAACCCATCCGCTACCTGGGGCAGCCTCTGAGCGGCCTGTTCTGCCTGGCCAGCCTGGGGGAGGCCCATCAAGCCCTGCTGGAGCGCCTGTGTGCGCTGCTGATCGAAGGCCGAGGCCAGGAACTGGGCCGCGCCACCAGCCGTCGCGCGGTGCTGGAAGTACTCGGCGGTGAGTTGCCGGCAGACTGGCCCAGCGCGCGCATCGCCCTGGCCAATGCCCACGGCCTGCATGCGCGCCCGGCCAAGGAGCTGGCGCAACTGGCGAAAAACTTTGAAGGCGAGATCCGCATCCGCATCGTCGATGGCCAGGATTCCGCGGTATCGGTCAAGAGCCTGAGCAAACTGCTGAGCCTCGGAGCCCGACGCGGCCAGGTGCTGGAGCTGATCGCCGAACCGAGCATTGCCGCCGATGCCTTGCCGGCGCTGCTGGCGGCCATCGAAGCCGGCCTCGGCGAAGCCGTCGAGCCCCTGCCGGCGGCCAGCGCCCCCCGGGAACAACCGCAGGAAGTCGAGGTGCCGCTCAGCGCCCCGGCTTCCGGCAGCCTGATCCAGGCCATCGCCGCCGCTCCCGGCATCGCCATCGGCCCGGCCCACATCCAGGTTCAACAAGCCATCGACTACCCGCTGCGGGGCGAGTCCACCGCCATCGAGCGTCAGCGCCTGCAGCAGGCCCTGGCCGAGGTGCGCCAGGACATCGATGGCTTGATCCAGCGCAGCCAGGCCAAGGCCATTCGCGAGATCTTCATCACCCACCAGGAAATGCTCGACGACCCCGAGCTGAGCGACGAGGTGGACACCCGCCTCAAACAGGGTGAAAGCGCGGAAGCGGCGTGGATGACCGTGATCGAAACCGCCGCCAAGCAACAGGAAGCCCTGCAGGACGCCTTGCTCGCCGAACGTGCCGCCGACCTGCGGGATATCGGTCGCCGGGTGCTGGCGCAACTGTGCGGCATCGAAACCCCGGCCGAGCCGGACCAGCCCTACATCCTGGTGATGGACGAAGTCGGTCCTTCGGACGTGGCGCGCCTCGATCCGACCCGGGTCGCCGGCATTCTCACCGCTCGCGGCGGCGCCACCGCCCACAGCGCCATCGTCGCCCGGGCCCTGGGCATTCCAGCCCTGGTGGGCGCGGGCGCCAGCGTGCTGCTGATCAAGTCCGGCACGCCCTTGCTGCTGGACGGCCAGCGCGGCCGCCTGCATGTCGACGCTGATAGCCACACCCTGCAGCGGGCCGCCGAGGAGCGTGACACTCGTGAGCAACGGCTCAAGGCCGCCGCCGAGCAACGCCATCAACAGGCCCATACCACGGACGGTCACGCCGTCGAGGTGTTCGCCAATATCGGTGAAAGCGCCGGAGTCGCCGCCGCCGTGGAAAACGGCGCCGAAGGCATCGGCCTGCTGCGCACCGAACTGATCTTCATGGCCCATCCCCAGGCCCCGGACGAAGCCACCCAGGAAGCCGAATACCGCCGCGTGCTCGACGGCCTCGCCGGGCGTCCGCTGGTGGTGCGCACCCTGGATGTGGGCGGCGACAAACCGCTGCCTTACTGGCCGATCGCCAAGGAAGAAAACCCCTTCCTCGGCGTGCGCGGCATCCGCCTGACCCTGCAGCGGCCGCTGATCATGGAAGCGCAATTGCGCGCCCTGCTGCGCTCGGCGGACAACCGCCCGCTGCGGATCATGTTCCCCATGGTCGGCGGCGTCGAAGAATGGCGTCAGGCCCGGGACATGACCGAGCGCCTGCGCCAGGAAATCCCGGTGGCCGACCTGCAACTGGGGATCATGATCGAAGTGCCGTCCGCCGCCTTGCTGGCGCCGGTGCTGGCCAAGGAAGTGGACTTCTTCAGCGTCGGCACCAACGACCTGACCCAATACACCCTGGCCATCGACCGTGGCCACCCGACGCTCTCCGCCCAGGCCGATGGCCTGCACCCGGCGGTGCTGCAACTGATCGACATCACCGTGCGCGCCGCCCATGCCCACGGCAAATGGGTAGGTGTGTGCGGCGAACTGGCGGCCGACCCGCTGGCGGTGCCGGTGCTGGTGGGCCTTGGCGTGGATGAACTCAGCGTCTCCGGGCGCAGCATCGCCGAGGTCAAGGCGCGGATTCGCGAACTCAGCCTGACCCAGGCGCAAACCCTTGCTCAACAGGCTTTGGCCGTCGGCAGCGCCCATGAAGTGCGCGCCCTAGTGGAGGCCATGTAATGGCGAAGATTCTCACCCTGACCCTCAATCCGGCGCTGGACCTGACGGTGCAGCTGGCCCGCCTGGAGGTCGGGGAAGTCAACCGCAGCGACGCCCTGCACAGCCACGCGGCGGGCAAGGGCCTGAACGTGGCCCAGGTGCTGGCCGACCTTGGCCATCAACTGACCGTCAGTGGCTTTCTCGGGGAAAACAATCCACAGGCGTTTGACGCGCTGTTCGCCCAGCGCGGGTTTGTCGATGCCTTTATCCGCGTGCCCGGCACCACCCGCAGCAACATCAAGCTGGCCGAAAGCGATGGCCGCATTACCGATATCAACGGCCCCGGGCCCGAGGTCAGCGAGGTCGCGCAACAGGCATTGATCGAGCGCCTGGAGCAGATCGCCCCCGGGCATGACGCGGTGGTGGTCGCCGGCAGCTTGCCGCGAGGCGTCAGTCCCGAATGGTTCCAGGCGCTGTTGCTGCGCCTGAAAAGCCTGGGTCTGAAGGTCGCCCTCGACACCAGCGGCGCCGCCTTGCGTGCTGGTCTGTCGGCGGGGCCCTGGCTGATAAAGCCCAACACGGAGGAACTGGCGGACGTCCTCGGCAGCCCGGTGCTTGGCGTGGCGGTGCAGGCCGAGGCGGCGCGCCTGCTGCACGCCCAGGGCGTCGAACACGTGGTGATCTCCCAGGGTGCCGAGGGCGTCAACTGGTTCAGCGCCGCGCCGTCCCTGCAGGCCTTGCCGCCCAAGGTCAGCGTGCTCAGCACCGTGGGCGCCGGCGACTCGCTGCTGGCGGGCATACTCCACGGCCTGCTCAGCGCCCAGCCGTTCGAACAGACCCTGCGCACCGCCACGGCGATTGCCGCCATGGCCGTGACCCAGATCGGTTTCGGCATCAGCGACAGGGCCCAACTGGCCCGGCTGGAGCAGGGGGTGCGCGTGCATCCCCTCCTAGAACAATAAGAGGGTTGCGTATGAAGTTAGCCATTATTACCGCCTGCCCCAACGGCATGGTCACCAGCGTACTCTGCGCCCGCCTGCTGGACGCCGCGGCCCAGCGCCAGGGCTGGAGCACCAGCGTTGAAGTGCACGACGACGCCCATCCGGAACGCCAACTGTCAGCGGCCACCCTTGAGGCCGCCGAATGGGTGCTGGTGGTCAGCACCGGGCCTGTGGATATGTCGCGTTTTGTCGGCAAGCGGGTCTACCGCAGCACCCCGTCCCAGGCTCTGCAGGACGTCGATGCGGTGCTGCGTCGCGGCGCCGAAGAGGCCCAGATCCATGTCGCCGCCCAAGCCAGTGCCGAGCCGCTGATCGAGGCTGGCAAGCGCGCGCCGCGCCTGGTGGCGATCACCGCTTGCCCGACTGGCGTGGCCCACACCTTCATGGCCGCCGAGGCTTTGCAGCAGACCGCGAAGCGCCTGGGCTACGACCTGCAAGTGGAAACCCAGGGCTCGGTCGGCGCGCGCAACCCGCTGAGCGCCGAAGCCATCGCCGCCGCCGACGTGGTGCTGCTGGCGGCGGACATCGAAGTGCCCACCGAGCGTTTTGCCGGCAAGCGCATCTACCGCTGCGGCACCGGCGTGGCCCTGAAGCAGTCCGAGGCGACCCTGAACAAGGCCCTGGCCGAAGGCCAGTTGGAGTCCTCCGCGGCAGGCGCCCAGGCACCGGCCAAGCAGGAAAAGACTGGGGTCTACAAACACCTGCTGACCGGGGTGTCGTTCATGCTGCCGATGGTGGTGGCGGGCGGCCTGATGATTGCTTTGTCCTTTGTGTTCGGCATCACCGCGTTCAAGGAGCAGGGCACCCTGGCTGCGGCCCTGATGCAGATCGGCGGCGAAACCGCCTTCAAGTTGATGGTGCCGCTGCTGGCCGGTTACATCGCCTACTCCATCGCCGACCGGCCAGGGCTGGCGCCGGGGATGATCGGTGGCATGCTCGCCAGCACCCTGGGCGCGGGTTTTATCGGCGGCATCATCGCCGGCTTTCTGGCCGGTTATGCGGCCAAGGCGATCAGCCAATATGTGCGGCTGCCGCAAAGCCTGGAGGCGCTGAAACCGATCCTGATCATCCCGCTGCTGGCCAGCCTTTTCACCGGGTTGGTGATGATCTACGTGGTGGGCAAGCCGGTGGCGGGCATGCTCGCGGCGCTGACCCACTTCCTCGACAGCATGGGCACCACCAACGCCATTCTGCTTGGGGTGCTGTTGGGCGGCATGATGTGCGTCGACCTGGGCGGGCCGATCAACAAGGCGGCCTATGCGTTCTCGGTGGGGCTGCTGGCCTCCCAGAGTTATGCACCGATGGCCGCGACCATGGCCGCGGGCATGGTGCCGCCGATTGGCCTGGGGATTGCCACCTTCATTGCCCGGCGCAAATTTGCCCAGACCGAACGTGAGGCCGGCAAGGCGGCGCTGGTGTTGGGGTTGTGCTTTATCTCCGAAGGGGCGATTCCATTCGCCGCCAAGGACCCGCTGCGGGTGATTCCGGCGAGCATTGCCGGTGGTGCTCTGACTGGGGCCTTGTCGATGTATTTCGGCTGCAAGCTGATGGCGCCTCATGGCGGCCTGTTTGTGATGTTGATTCCGAATGCCATCAACCATGCGCTGCTGTACCTGCTGGCGATTGTCGCGGGGAGTTTGCTGACGGCGGTGGTATATGCGGTGGTGAAGCGGCCCGAAAGCGTCGAACTGGCTCTGGAACCGGCCAAGGCGGCCTGACCTGTTGCCAACGGCCCCCAACATTCGCACCTGTAGCCGCTGCCGCAGGCTGCGAACGGCTCCGCAGGAGACGCGGCGATCTTGAGGACGCCAGAGGT
>Ga0194135_10002300_pt1 | contig 11578 bp, 12 predicted proteins | sample LitLau_LLRF_2013_FD_134024 | JGI IMG/M metagenome (GOLD analysis project Ga0194135, IMG submission 134024) | Freshwater sediment microbial communities in response to fracking from North America - Little Laurel Run_MetaG_LLRF_2013 (version 2) | ecosystem: Environmental > Aquatic > Freshwater >... | reverse complement strand
GATGAACATTAACCTACATCTGAAGAAGTTGAGAATAAATGGCAGTAAATGGCGAGTGGCAAAACAAGGACTAATTCCAAGATTTACGACCTATGACCAAACCAACCGGTGACGGGAGAAAGGAACCGGTGATGATGACACGGGCAAAGACAGGAAAGGCAGAGTGAAAGGAATCCATAAGAACCCAATTCGATAATCCCCTACCTTCAGAATTACTCATGTCCCTTCCATACGAATCAGCTTACATTTTATTTTACGTTAAAAACCATTTCCCAAATTACAGATAATTGCGAACTAATTTGTTGGAAAATTAAATCTGAACTTAACTGGAAAACAAGAGGATTTAGTTGGAAAAAAAATTTACTTGATAAGCTTCTTTTGCTTGAGAAGAGCATTTCGGAGAGAGGCCTGTTGTTCCTTGAAGGATCGCTTCTTTGTCTTTTTCAATTTATTTCGAACCATCATAAAGGGCTTCATCTTCTGCTTCTCCTTGTCTGATGTACTCGCAAATGGGTTCATTCTTCCCTTTTTCCGATTAAACTTCTCACGACCTTCCCTTCCTTTCTGTAAAAAAAAAAACATATTTATCCAAAATGGACGAGGATCGAGAATTATTGGAATCGTTGGAAGTGATTGATAATAAAAAAGTTTGGAAACTCACCATAACAGTCTCCAAACGTGACTCTCTGTCATGTCGCCGTTTCTTATGGATCATTTCAATACTTGCCAAGTCTACGAGCTCACTCCTGGAAAATTTAAAAGTACGACAAGTTTAAGTTAAGTAACTTGGATAATAAAAAAAAACCCGAACTTGAGGTCGGAACTTTGAATTCAATGGGAACTTACACCGTAGTTGAGGCATAAGGACTATCCGTCGCCTTTCGCTTCTTGGCACTTCCTTTACGAGCTGATAAGACTTCCTTCTGCAACTGCAGAGTCTCAATTTTCTTGAAATCCTCATCCGTCAAGATCCTTGACTCTGTCACCATGGCCGCTAAACCTTTCCGCACGGCCGGGTCAAGAGTCACTCCGCCCTTACTCTCACCGTCATTTTCTTCCTCCTCATCCTCGGAATGGGAGACGTTGACCCAGTCCTCCCCACCATCACTACTCTCATCCTCATCATCCTCATCCTCCCAGGCAGAATCTGATTCAGACTTTTCCTCCTTAAAACAAAACCCATGCAAATTATTAAAGTGATCTGATAATGCTTTATTTCTTCTTACGTTGTCATTGTCTTGACGAAGCAGAACTTCCGCACCCGGGATATAATTCTTAGCATCCAGCTCACCAAACTGCTTAGGTTCCTTTTCCAATGTTGCAAGCGTGGGTTTGCCCTGTAATTAAGATAGCAGTGAGTATCAAATCAAATTGCGGGATGCGTACTACCATTTGCTTTAGTGAGAATCATACCTTGTCTCTCTTTTGGAGCAACTGTGGATTAATGTCACGGAAAAGATGAATGAGCCCTCGAGCAGCCATCATGACACTTTTGTCCTTGTAAGATTTGTATTGGGTCAAGTCATGAAGTAAATCCCGGTTCATAACCAAGGGACACCGAGAACAGAGCGCCCGAATTGCATTGATCCCAACAGCCATCACTTCCCCCGAATTCCGCTCCGTGACAAAGTTGTTAACGATGGCATCCAAAACTCCTTCGAGGACATCTGGTGGGATCATATCATGGGCAGCCTGGGCCACAAATTGCAAAATTTTGGTTACTTCCCTCTGATGTGGCTGAAGGAACTTCTTGATGTAGGGATAGTAGTTGAGCAGAATGAGCTGGTGAGTGCCAATAAGGCGAGAGATGAGATCCAGTATCATAATCTTGACTTCAAATCGTTCATTCATTGACTCCATCTGTTTGAATAACTTTTCCACCATTCCTTGTGGATCGTGAATAAGGTGGAGTGCAGAAAAGTTGAAGTTGGGAGCCTTCTCCTTGTTTTTCTTTTTCTTGATGACTGCCTTAACTTTAGTTAAATTCCGATCTCGTTTCCGCGTTTTCTTGTTTACTCGATTGGCCATGATCACATCCTTAGCATTTGGAGCGTCATCATCGCTGTCGCTGTCCGACTTGTTCCCACTGGCTTCCGCATTCAGAAAAAACTGGAGTGCGGCGACCATTACTTTTGTCACTTTTGAGAAACAGGCGGTTGCAATCACGTTTACAGTTTTAGCATCATTCCAAATATTCTTCCGGTAGAGTTCAATCATGATGCTGAGTGACATTTTCATCGCCTTCACGTTGCTATCTCGCATCATTTGGAACATAAAGTTTTGAAGCACCTTGAAAACATAAGAAAAAGAAGGACCCCATAAGTTACGTATACTTATAAGTAAAATTACTTAAACTATGTTTTATTTTAGTTCTAACACTCACCGTGTTCAATTTGACGTTCTTATGCTTCGAATTTACATTCTTGATATCCGTAAGGATGTGAGTCTCCAAATACTTTCTCAGATTCTTGTCCTGACAGTGGAGGAGTTTGAAAAAGAGGGAAATGAGGGTAGTTGGATCCAGTAAATTCTTGTTTCGCATCAATACCAATGCCCGGCACATTGTCTACAGAAATAAAATCCCGAGCTTGATTAGTTAATAAATCTTTCAGTAGTTTGGATTTCACTAAAGTGTGGAGCAAGTCCATGTCATTTGTCATACCATTCGGGTTTCTGGATCCAAGACCATACTAAACTTTTCTAGAACTTGCATCAGCTCTCCTGGGTACGAGCTCAACTGTTCCGGGTAACATTGTGCAACTTGGGCCAAGAACATGATTAGTTCACCCAAATCCTTGCTGAATTCATTCGGACGGAGGAGAAATATCTGAAGCTGTGCCTGGTAGTGGGCGTACTGCTGAGTGAATTCTTCATTGTAACTCTCAGCATCCCGTTTGATTAAGTTTTGTAGCTGGGGTAAATTGTTTGGTAACTGATTGTTCCTTCGCATTCCAGACATGATGAATGAGTACTTTTCGGTGATGACAAAATTAAACTAATTGATCACAATTACATAACAAATTAGTCAGAAGGAGGTCACACGGTCCTGGGCCCAGCACGGTCACACTTTTACCCTTACCAGACGAGAAGACGGACTCCACAAGACCGCGTGTTGAATGTTCAAGAAAAACTTTTGAAACCGAGACGCTGGAGACCTGCTTCTGAGTTGGGCTTTTGGAGTCCGACTGAAATTAATTACCAGGATTTCTAAAATCAAACCAATACAAAACATGAATTCCTTATTGTGTGTTTAACTAAATCTAATATTAGCGTTTAATTTTTAAAACAAGTTAAGAATTCAGGCAAAGTTAGTCCAAAGTTTAGATTGGATGCCCACTTCTGTAAATTATTTCTGGGAAGAAGAACGAACTTTAGTTGGAATTGAGGCAATTTAATGGAATTTTTGAAATTCCTCCTGTGAACTCTCAGCTGGGCTGACTATAATTCAAATCAATCCCCAAAACTTTTTGTGAGGTCAAATGAATTATTATTAAGTCAGTTTATATACTCTCTTTCTGTCATTTAATTATCTTCCGCGATGTGATTCTGTCACTTCCTGGCGGCACACCTACCTGCTCTCTTCGAGGGAATCCTAAATCTCTAGTTCGTCGTCGTAGTCTCGTAGTAGTCCTTGTCCTTAGCAGTTAAAATGACATCTCGGCCAATATCCTTGGGTCATCCCATTCTTAGCCCTGCTGTCATGCTCCCCATGAACTTGTTCAGTACTTTTGAACCCGCTGACGAAGAGAGGGAGTTATGGCAATTAGAGCAAGAGACATGTCAAGACGTAAGTACATCCGAAAAGCATTAGGCCATGTATTATTTATTTTGTTTTCCAAAGAAAAAATTTTGATGAGGGACTATGGGTTAAGGGAGTTAGAAAGTTGGAGTAAGGTCAGGGTTCTTATAGGAATTTATCTATTGGTCTTGATTTTCTGTTTAGCTTTTGAGGTCGATCATGCAATTTATGCAAAAGTTTAAGCGGAAAATAGTCAGGATTATTTAAGATTGAATTTGTACGGGAGTTCCATAGTTTGCTGCGGTAAAGGAAGGATTTTGTGAGATGGGAAGATGGGATTAGCCAGTTTTAGTTGTTGTTTTTTTTCATTTTCACCGGTGGGGGTGGGTTAACTCTAAATTTTCCAGGGAGGCATTGCTCAGCATCTCCTACACGGATTCAATTGAGTTCACTACGAGGAGGAGGAATGACCTTGTTGGCAAAGTGCTTCCGGTCTATTCAGTGAACCTAAAGGTGTATTTACTTTATAACGAAAACGAAACAACCAAAATAACCATCAACTCCTGGACTCCAACGCCCAGGGATTGAGATTTTTTTCTTCTTTTTTTTCATGCAACTAAAAATAGTTTCCCCTAGACAGATTCTACATACAGTATTACGTTACTATATTTCCCGGTATGCCCGTTCGTTCCCAGGCGGTGCTGGATTTTACTCTGCAATAAGTTCCAACAAGCCGTACTGGTTCCCAGTCTAGAAGTGAGGCAGAAGTTGTAGTCCTTTCCCAACAGTAACAATATTTTGCTATTAGCTTCGATAGGGGTTTTTAGTATCACTGATCACTACTGTCAAGCTGTGAGTCTGTCATGGATTAAGGTATCAGTTGGAGGCTGATGTGATAAAAATATACGATTCCTTCTTTTGTAAGAATATTCAGTCTTCATTTCATTTGTGGTTAAGTAAGTAAAGTTCTTTGATGCTCACGCGTCGCGTCTACTTACTTGTGGCGGTGTTATGTTATTAGCGTTTTAGCTTCGCTATGAATTCAAGCCGCATGGACTGAATTGTAAACGACTTGTGTTAGTGAAAACAAATGAGGTGGAAAATTCCTAAAACTTGAATAATGATTATTTTTACTTTACAATCATTGGAGTAGATTAATAAACTTTTGGGTGGTTTTCCGTTTCATTATCAGCATCCAGTTAGTGATAGGGCATAAGGCTATTAAATTAGTCGTTCCGTACCGTACCGTATGTTCCATCTTCGTTGACTCATCAGAAGCTTCAGTCAATCCCACACAATCACTTTCATTCGAGACAGAAAGCTGGGCAGAGACAGACAGACGAGAAGCTACGAAACTAATCCATTGTCTTTCTTATCTGACTCCATCCGTTATTTCATTCAAGTTTTAATTATTGGTATATTCAACAGTTGGACAGAGTTGAGCACAAGCACCGTGATCTCTTCCCCATTGGGAAAACCGGAACCGAAGTTAAACAAATCGTAAGTTAAGCCTAGCAGTTAATTTAGTTTAATACGTAGGAATCGACTAAAAGGATGCTAGTTCCGTTTTGATTTTTTTGTCTTCTTGGACCTTTTTTTAGAATTATGTAGAAGAGGAGGAGGAGGAGGAAGAAGAGGAAGAAGAGGAAGAGGACAATGAAGACGAAGATAGTGAAAGCCATGACGATGAAGAAGAGGAGATTGATATGGAAATAGATGACCTCGAAGGGTCACCTAGCTTCTGACACAAATTCCATAACTGATGTCCCGTAAAGCCCCAACTCTCCCCTTTTCCCAAAGTTCACCAACTACAAACTAAACCATTCATGATATTAGACCCAATAAACTTCAAGCCAGTATTGGCTTTCGAACTCCCCTAAAAACTCTTCTCTTCTGCTTCGGGTCACAAGTGCTCGGTTCCATCTTTTAAATCCACATTGTCAACTCGCTGGAACCACCGTTTCTGCTCGCCTCTTTCCGAAAGTTGTGACCTCAGTTCCTAAGTTCATCCAAGCATCTAAACCGGACCAGGAGTGAACCAGACCTAAATAGGACAAAGTTGTGACGGTTTTTATTTTTGACTACTTCAGTTGGAATCTTGATCTCTCAGAATGCCAGGGAAAGTCAAGGTGAAAGTAATTGCTGGGAAAAACCTGCCGGTAATGGACAGGTCGAATGATACGACGGATGCATACGTGGAAGTGAAGCTGGGAAATGTAACATACAAAACGGACGTGTTCAGGAAATCTCTAAATCCGCAGTGGAACTCCGAATGGTTTCGGTTCGAGGTAAAGTTGTGCTGATTTTAGTTTTCAGATTGTTGGATTTTTAGATTATTTTTTACTTAAAATTTTTCATGTGTGCTTAGATGGATGATTTAGAACTTCAGGACGAACCCCTTCAAATCCGATTGATGGATCATGATACGTACTCGGCAAATGATTCCATAGGAAAGGTCTACATTGACCTCAATCCGCTCCTTACAAATCCATCTAAAACTAAAGGTTTTTAATTATTTCCCTCCTCTTTAGTTCCTAATAAATAACACTACAAATCCTACCTACTACCTTACCAAAGCCTACTATCTTCCTTTCTTTTTATTCACAGAACCATCGGGGAGATCAATGAATGGATGGATCCCTGTCTATGACACGATGCACGGTATCCGCGGGGAAGTAAACTTGATGGTCAAAGTTGAACTCTTCTCGGATCTCAATAAGTTTCGGCAGTCATCTTGCGGAGTTAAATTCTTCTTCAGTACGTTCTCACCAGGAGATGATTGATTTAATATAAACATGTTACTAATTTGTAATTTAATAATCCAAAGGTTCCAACATTCCTGAAGGTCACCAGGCAATTCAGCTACATGGCTTTGTAGAAGAATTGGTAGTAAATGATGATCCAGAGTATCAATGGATTGATAAAATTCGGACACCCCGTGCATCCAATGAAGCCCGACAGACGCTCTTTTCCAAACTTTCTGGTGAAGTTCAGCGGAGGGTTGGGCTCAAGGCTCTGGAACTTGGCGGGAATGCTGTGATTGGGTATTTCAATCGAAACTAAACTGGAACTATACTCAATTCTTACTTCTTTTCTCTAAAAACTTTCAATCCGAGCATCCGACAAAACTGGCTTTCAACTTAAATCCTTTGCCTCTCTGTAGGTATCGACAATGTTTTGATCTGGAAGGAGAATCCGGAATTGTAGTCCGCGGAATCGGAACTGCAGCCACGCTGACAAAATCCTATGAGAATCAGCTCTCCCCAATCCCGGATAAAGAGTGAGTATCACGTTTTCCCTTATAGTTTCTCGTCCAATCGTAAGCAGGAAGGGTGGGGCGTTGGTCCGCTGCTATCGTTGCCAAACTGGAATGGAGCTTCTGTCCGCGTTTAACTGTTTCCCTTCATTCATTCATGTTGTACGCTGAGCTGTTTTCATGTTGTTTAGTCTAAAAGCAGTTCACGTATTGGAGGAGGCGAACTTTTCTGCAAGGCTGTTTTAAAATTCTTTCATCCTCCATTCTAACTTTGAGAATTTCCCTGCTCAGGCTCTCGCGATAGTTAATGTATATGTACTCCTTCCTCTCGGTTATTCTTGGTTTCAATTTCTTAGCAAAACCTTTTCGGGTGGGCTCATGGGTTGCATTAGCCTTTATTAGACTTCTTTTATTCTTTTTTACTTTAGTCTTTTACTACCTCTTTGTTTAGTCCGGGTGGTGGAGAACGATGGACTTCTTTTTCTGATTCTTAGGTTTCTATTGGATGCGCAAATGACTCCTCGGTTTCCTAGACCTCATCCTTCCCCATCGAATAAGAGGCCTTTTTATTCTAAAAGTACTAGTCTTGTTACCACTGCTGAGCCTTCTTATGCTTCCTCTCGCTTAACAACTACCAGTATGCCAGACTCTATTCTTCGTCCTTTGCACTCTAACATCCCTACCCAGGATTTTGGAGATCAAAGCCTAGCAGAAGTCATTATGAGGCTCTCAAGTTCGGCCGAGGCTTCCGTTCCCTCTGGGCCAACATCCAGATCCAGTCCTCCACCCTTCCAGAGACTCTCACCTTCTCACCGGCACTTGACACCTCAGACCTCCTGTGACAGTAGCATTATCACTTTTCGCCGTGGCTCACTACTCGAGTCTGACGAGGAAAGAATTACGGATCCGGAAGTGCCCACCCCCAGGGGGGATACTACCCATGTCCACCTCCATGATGTCCCTGATGTCAGTTACAGCCCGAACCGTCTCTCGAAAAAGAAGGACAAGTACTCCACAACTGGATTAATCAAAAGAGCCAATATTACTATTCTGAGTCTGTCTGGGGGAAGCAGCATTCGGAGCAGTGACAAATTGAAGGATGAGTTTCTGAGATTCTTTAAACGGAGTCGGAGTGTACAAGTCGTTGATCCGAAATCCAAAACCGAAACTGGACCTTACAGGCAGCCGAGAATCAGAAGGGATATTTTCAGCCTAGGGGGTCGGATCAGGCGATTTGGAAAGAAGCGCCAGCGACGGGCTCCGGAGCTCCGACGCTCCACGAGTGATAGCTACTCGGTAGGGAGACAATCCTTGGAGAGTTTACCCTCTCTCCACTCTGATGACCTCCCATTTGAGCATGAATGGTCTGGAACGATGAACTACCCTTGTCTCCCCTCGTCAACCAACAATCCTCGGATCTTTGACATTGAGACTCTCATCCCTCCGAACCCTCCAAGTACGTCTTTGGAGGGACCGACATCCTCAATTTTGGACGCCTTCAAAGGCATCCGGTACGAACGACCCACTGACCAACCCCTACGCTTGTATATTTCCAGCATTGATGCTTTGCTTGTCTGTAACCCTAGTCAGAGCGAGTCTTTGGCTGCTTCTAGCAACCTCCCAAATACTTCCTTCCTCTTTGCCGAAGGGAGCGGGCGTGGCCCCATGCCGAGAGTGGGGGAAGATGGAAGTGGGAGTGAGTGCATGGCGGATGCTGTTGCTTTAGTGGGATTTAACAGGGACGAGACTAATTCTAGTTTGAGTGCTAACAATGAACTTACTTTTGATGAGCGTAGTGGGAGCTCAGCTAGTGGTGGTGGCAGTAAAGAAGAGATTCAGATGCATGATGAAGCTACTACTACTTCCTGTGTTACAAATCTTGTTCCTTCTACTGCCTCAGTTTCTGAACCTATTCCTGAGGAGCAGTATGATCCGTCCAATGATAGTTCTATTGCTGAGGGCAAGGTCCCTTCCGCAAAAGTCCCAGAGCCCCCTCCCAATTCTAATCCTCCGCATCTTGTCCATGAAACTAAAAGCACGGCGACGAATGGAAGGCCCGGGAAGGGAACGATCCACACTGAGCCCACACATGGCGGGAGTGCGAACAATATGACCCTATCCAATCCACCTGTGCGGGTTCCTAGTTCCGTCTCACCAATCAAAGTATTCTCAGCCAATGATAACGGAATTGGAACCAATGGGCGTCGCTCCTCAGAATCGGATCTTTCCACACCTCCCAAAGGTATCCATTTGGAGAGAATCACAACTCTGATGCTTTTGGACAAAGAGACTCTAACCTTACATTGTCTTGGTTCTGAATTATAGGGATATTGAATTCAAGTATTCAAGCGATGCTGACAGGACCACATGGGAAAGGACCGAGCTTTGCCCCCTCTCGACGTCCAGCAGCGAGTTCGGACCATTTTGACATGTTGGAGTACCCATTCATCACCATTCACGATCTACCACCAAAATTCATCCAGCGCATCGGTACGTAACCAACCTTCCCGCTAGCAGTAGACAGTGAAGATTTGATTGGACAGGAAAGAATTTAGCTTCATAGATGACTGTTTGTAGTATGATTGTTTACGTGGGTTTATTTTGTTTTTACGAATCGAATGGTTTAAAAGCTCAGTTATTAGAAGGCGTGTGAAATCCTGAATCCGATGCCTGCTGATTCCATTGCTTTGGTTTTCTGAAACAAAATTTTTGGGAAAGTATAATATGTAATTTTTTGTGTGCTGTTATGAAATGGGTGTTGTAATGGCTGGCTGCCCTTACAATAGAGACGAGCGTGGCAAATAGAAGAGTTTTCTCGAGGAGTCCCAATTCTGCCTCTGATGGTTCATTGCAGTTAAATTTGATTTCTGCGTCCACCATGCAGATGGATGCGACGGAAGTGTATTCTTCCGTGTTCTCCTTGGTTCCATAATTCTTCACTGCGAAGATGTTGAAGCTATTATCATCCAATTTCTTATTTTTCCTATGGAAGCAGCACTGCGTGGTACGGACTTGGTGAACTTTCTTCCGAAGGATGAATGCCTTCTTGAGCTCCCTGTCTAAGATGGTATGTGTTGGGGCTGAGGCGTCCCCGCCATGGTGTCGAATGATTCGACCCAGCTCCTGCTGTCTGTAGATTACGGACACGGTCTGAAAAAGTGGAAAGGGATCTAGGAATTGTGATCAGTTAGAATAGAAATTAGCCTTAATGTACCTCCTTGGTGTTAGGGCATGGACGGATAGCTAAAAGTTCCTTCCCTTCTCGTCCCACGAAGAGAATCTTAAAATTTCGTCCAGAAAGATTCAAAATCTTACTCCCTTCTGTTGGTTCACAGACGAGGAAGATCCGCTCATGCGTCGCATTCGTTTTAATCAATTCGTAAAAGAAATCTAGAGGAAGGAAAATTAATTCTCAAATTAAAACTTTGACTTTTGTCATATTTTTCTAATTCATTTTACTGTTTCCGGGAACACGACGAAAAATGACCCTCTTACAGTCATTGACATTTTCAAAACCGTGGAGTCCATTCCGCCGGATAGTTTCAGGAGCTGGAAGTTGGTCAGCATTAATCAGAATCCTTGGTATTCCACCTATACAATCATTAAGTCAATCACAAACAAATTATTATTGTCTACAATTTATTATTTAAAACAAGATTTAAAAAAAAAACTCGAACCTTGGATACTCTCAGGATACAAATTGTAGCCAATCACTACTTCCATGTCTGGAATTTCGGTAACTCCGCCTGGGTAGAGGGAAAACATTAATCTTTTACTTTCTTCTTCCTCAAATGTTGACAATGTTCGATTAGGATTTAGCAGGAATTGATTCCGGAGTTTGTTCATCCTTTATCGTTTCAAGAATCCGTAGTGATCAAAATTGGGGTTGTTTAAAGTGGTGTAGCGTGTGTCGTTGATAAGTCTGTTCAAGTTCCACGGAAATGATGTTGAGAAGGGAAATACGCAAAAGGATTAAGACGGATTTTAAATGGGCCAATATTTTATGAGGCTCTTAAATCCTGAGCTAATGGACATAAACCCCTGTTAATGGATTTGGAATTTCAGGAAGTCTTTTCTTACATTTCCGCCTTGGTTCTGGCAATTCCGGAACCGGGTCCATCTTTTTAAAATTGGTTTGTTGCTTGTAGTAGTAGCTGCTCTTGCGCTTCTCCGTCTGGGGTCCCTCTTTCAGCCTCTCACTACTAAATCCATCTCTGTCCTCCATTTGCATTTTCTGCCCCCGTCTTTAATTATTAGTAGAAGGAGGAATGGAGAGTAATGATTCGGATTTAATTGATTTTAAGCACCATATTTTAACTTTATATCAATCAGTCACGCCAGCCGCACTTACACCACTCAAGTCACAACTCCGTCTTGATTGTTTCCCATGTTTCCATTGTTGAGAAATTGCATTCGGGATTATTATTATTATTATTAGAACTCTCGTCACACCCTCGCCTCGTCTCTTTCGCCTCACTAAGGAAAGAAAATATGCAGAGACGTCAGACTCTTGAGTCGCGTTAGGTAACAATGACACTTGACTTTGGAATGCCTCGTAAACTATGAAATGGAAAGTAGGGGAT
>Ga0194135_10002299_pt1 | contig 11578 bp, 15 predicted proteins | sample LitLau_LLRF_2013_FD_134024 | JGI IMG/M metagenome (GOLD analysis project Ga0194135, IMG submission 134024) | Freshwater sediment microbial communities in response to fracking from North America - Little Laurel Run_MetaG_LLRF_2013 (version 2) | ecosystem: Environmental > Aquatic > Freshwater >... | reverse complement strand
GTGTGGTACGGTAGTCTGTGTGTGTGGTGTGTGTGTGTGACTGGCTGTTTGTGTGTGTGTGTGTGGAGGAATTCCCGCCAATTTTACTCGCCCGTGTTTCAATGAGTAATGATCAAAGGATCAAAGGAAATTCTTCGTACATTGATAATATATTGATATTGTACTAATAATGTTGAATTGCATATTTTATTTCTGAGTCAGAACTACACCAGGCGGAGTAATCATTATTATTGTTGTGTTGCTAGGAATGATGGCTTATCTATTAGAAGAGTTCATGATTGAATTAAATTCATCAACTGATTCTAAGATAGATGTCTATTATTAAGCTTGAATGGTGGTGGTGGGGGCTAGGTTATCCAGATCGACCCCTGCATATAGATTTGGAGTTGAGAGGGCCATGGCACGGATGTGGGTGACGGTATTATCATAATGCTTTTGAATTTGGGATCGTTCTTCATTTTCCTCGAGGTTGGGTAATTCTTCAGCGATTTTTGATAGGATTTGGCCTACTCCTTCTACTGCACCACTACCTCCGGAGTCGCTAACTCCTTTTTCAACGAAGTAGACGTAGTGGTTGAGCAGTTCAACGAATAACTGAGTTTGAACGGTGGCGTCCATACATTGGGAGGAGATACGGACACTTTTCTTCAAACATTCCACGACGCGTTTTCCGTCTTTTATCTGTAGTAAAAGAGATAGAGATGATGCAAGTTACAAGGAATAATTTGATGAGGTAATGGATTAAAGTGATTAATCGTTAGTAACTTACTGGTTCGCCGTTGGATGCTAGAGATTTTCCTGTCCAAAAGAGATGGGAACATGTTCCTACAGCACGGGCTTGGTCTGGTTTCTTTAGGAGCTTACTAGCGGCGAGAGCACAGTTGGTAGCAAGAGGTTGGTGGTTTTCATCACTGAAGCAGCCCATCTGTTCGAGGGTTCCCATCAAAAGAGTGATTGCTGCGAGCTGTGCTTTGCTGTCGGAAATTTCATCTTCGTACAGGGAGAAAGCTTGGGACATAAATTCATACGCTACAGTTTCTCTGTTTTCAAAAGGTAATCGTGATAAAGCTAGCCCTCCCTGAAGAAATAGACGCAGAGGTAGCTCGGCCATCTCGGCTTTTGTTAGTGCAACAATTGTTCCATGGCAGAATTGGAAAATCTTTCCACACTTTTTCTCCCATTTGTCATCCTGCAGATTTAAAATAATCGAATAAGACTTACATTCCTTGCTATTTGGAAATTTGCTGGTTTTGAGTACTTACAGTATCTTTAAGTGCATAGTACTTGAAGGCTAGTTGGTACGCAGCAAATACGATAGGAGGAAGAGTAAATGGAATTCGTTTGTTTCCTCCAGCACCAAAATGTCGTCGAGCAGTGTTTAAAATGATGTACTGTTCATCAGGATCATCTGATTGTAATAAATGGAGAAACCTTCCTAGCAGACTTTGTTCATCTGCGAAGTCTTCTGGATCCTGCGGAGTAGCGGGTTGGTCAGCTTGATCTTGTACGAGGGATGAAATGAGCCCTAGGAGAGTGTCTGCAGATTCTGCATTTCCTATTTTTGTTTCATTTTCCAACGCATTGTTGATAACATAAAGAGCTATGGTTTTTCTTCCTTCGTAATCCATAAAGTCTAATAAATTTCCGTAGTGCTCGAGTTTCAATAAAGTGAGGACGTCATCGTACACGTCGACAGGCATTTTGAGAAGTTTAATTACTTCCTTTCCGACCGGTTTACTCATTGAGATTTTCTCCAGACCAAACTTGTTAAATATGTCAACTGTCTTGGAAAGCACGTCATCTACGTAATCGACCTTATCTGGATAACATTTGTGGGCGAGATTAACAAGGGACACTTGAAGAGCTACCATGTCCTCAGATGGCATATCAGGTTTGCTCTGTTTATACAGCAAGTAGTTATACAGAGTACGAAATCCATTACAATGTACCATAATACGGTACTACTTACCATTATGATATTCGCCACTTGGACACTAAATATGAGAAACAATTGAAGATCCGCATGTGCACTAGGATCCCGGTGTGTATAAGCTGCAAGACGGTCAATCAACGCGATTATAATGTTCTTGACGTTTACCGCCGGTTGAAGCTCTGCACAAGCTTGAAGAAACGCATGGAGCGTTCTCAAGTGAAATTCATCGGGAAAGACTTGAATAATACATTCCATAAGGTATTCTTGTGCAATGGCGTCCCTGCAGCTGACAACTTGCTCAAGCAAACTCGGAAGTACACCCTAAATACAGTTATCAAAGATTTAGCATTAGAACCTTTAAAAGGACACAATTCAACTTTCTTTTTAATCGCTTTATACATACCTTCGTATATCTCTCAATGTCAATAGATTCCAAATGAGACAACCTAACAAGATTTGTACCCACAAGAATTCTCAAGTCTTGACGCTCTTTCTCCCTTCTCTCCCTGTCTCTGGAGTGTCCTTGATGTTGCATCCGTACCCATAATTTATTCATTTCCGCAAAATTCATGAGAACAAAGTCTATAGAGTCATGAACAGTTCCGCCAGACTCTAGTGTCAATCCAGGTTCCCCTCCATCTGGAGGAGTTCCCGCATCCCCTGCATCCGGAAGATCCGGAAGAACATTCCTCGTACATTGCAATAGATAATTTCTAAGGAAGAGGCCTCTAAGCGGATGTTGCACACCGCGACACATCTCAACCATGTCTTTCAACACATCACGGGCCAAAACTGGTTTCGTTTTAATATAAACTAGCCCCACAGTAATGAGAAGATACAACCGCGGAACTATATTCCCAGCATATTGCACCAGTTCATACAAGTCACTAACTTGCCGTCCTTTTTGGAACTCATCGACCAAGTAGATCTCCAAATGACGAAGCTCATCAGTCACAGCCATGTCTGCCCAAACACACACAAAATATATTTAGCATTCTTGATTCCAATGACATATCTACACTCTTCATTACTCTTAATGAACCTCAAACTTAAACTCTACACTTACACAATTCATAGTACGACTTTGGAGACAGCATTGACGTCCTTAACTCCCCCAACATAGTCGACGCATGTTTAAGCCCATCCATCAATCTTCCTTTGTCCAGACACCGTTTCATTTGAAACGCTTGCATCTTTACAATCCCCAACGCTTCATCGAGCAACTTGTCTTGCTCATCCGGTACGATTCCTCCAGAAGTAGGCTACATAAAGTACGTTTCCAAACAATCCACCCAATTAAAAGACATTTCAAACAACCATATTATTATTACACATGCCGAAAAATTACCGACACGCCTCCCCCAACTCTCTTTACAAATATACCCACACTCCTATAACCTTATATGGGACACAGTGACACTTACCATGATTAATTATTGCAAATTGAGAAGAGATGATGATAAAAAACTGTTCAGTAGTTGAAGAAGAAGAAGTTTCAAAAGGATTAATATATTATTATTAGAACTAATTGCACGAATAAGAAGAAAGCTGTGAGGGATTATTATTTGTGTGTGGAATGTCTGGTGGCGAGGATTAAAGGGAAATAATGTAAATCCACCTCCACTGCTGGCGAAGACTGATTGAGTGGAAAACACTTCTTTGCTCCTCCCGCGTCTCACCTCGCCCCGCATGGGCATTGGTTTCTCACAATTTATTACGGTGACTTTGATGCATGTACAATGAATTCTGAATTTTATGAAACATTTCATTTGAAATATATTTTGAAACGTAGAACATTTCAGAAGTATATTTAATTGAAGGACATGGCAGATATCGGTTTAGTAGATGGGGGAGTGACGAAGCTGCTATTGTTGGAGGCACTGGAGGTAGCCCGTTCCATGAGGAATCTTTGGGGATCATTAAATTTGTGCATACGGGGCAAGTCGAAAGGCTCCTTGCACATGGGACACACTTTGAGGCCAGCTTTGACAAGTCTAGTGCATGGTAAAAATTAAAAGTTCGTTATTGGTCTATTGGAAATGGAAAGACACATTAGGAGCATTGTTGGAACTTGGAACTTACTCTTCCAAGTCGGACCGGTTGATTGGGAAATCACAATTGAGACAAGCAGTGCAGTCTTCGGGATTCACGTGCTTTCCCTAGTTCAATGAACAGATCAATACACACAATAAGTATTACATGCTTTGCTTCCTAAAGATTAAGAGTGTGTGAGAGTGAATAAAATTATTATATACCGAAACGATGCACATGGGCATTTTGGAAAGACAGTGGGGACACGTGAGAGACCACACGGGTGTCTTTACATGACATCGGGGACAAGGAGTTTGTAGTTCTTCACTTCCTCCTCCAGACTCTTTACTATGGCTTCTTCTCCTCACAATGTTTTCAATGGCTGGACGATGTTTATCAGGAATGAGTGGATTCAAAGTCTTATCCTTGTACACACTTATCGCGAGTTCCCTAGAGATGCTCCATTGCTCGGCTGCGTGCGCGTGGACTGCACCAGTGGACAAGATAAGAGCCTGCACTTCTGCAAAGACACGTAGTGTTTCAGAGTTATGCATAAAGCTTGACTATTTTTTAAAAAATTCCAGTCGGACTTACGAGGGGCGAATAAATGGAGACTAGTACGAAGTCTCAATGCCATCTGAGTGGACGCTGCATAAGACCGAAAATGCGAATGAATCGTCATAAGTCTAAAAGCATGGAGGAGTTGAAGATGATCTGTCATTTCCGTAGGGATGATTTCTCCACGAAGGAGTTTAACTCCTTCCCACACGGCAGTGTAAGCTGGTCCCATCTCCCCATTTTTCAACGCTTGTTCCGAAATGATCAACGAAGTCTTTGCTGCTTCTTTCACCCGACGAGTGAGAGCATAATATTCGTAGAGATGCTTAAAATCTCGAACTTTCCCGTCCCACTCTCCCAACACGAACTGAGCGAATTGCTCTCCCATTTTAGCGTTGTCGTTTGAATTGACGACACTCATTTTGAGAAAGGCCCACGCAGACTTTTCCTCTTCTTCAGGGAGACCTTCTCTTTGAATGACCTTCATGAGGAGAGGAACAGCCTCAGCGTAGTTTCCCATGAGAGCCCATCCTCTCCCAGCTCCAAGTTCGTCTCCAACAGATCTTAAATGCTCCACGGCATTTGTGAGCGATTCTTTAAACTCGGGAGGAATGGACATTCGCTTTCCCAGTACAAAAGTCTTGTAGGCACTTCGGATGAATGCTTCACAAAGTCCGTACTTCATTGCAAGTTGGGTCGCTTCAGGGAGACGTCTCGCGTGAACGTATAAGTCAATTGCAACGAGTTTATTCCCATTGGCCACGTAATACTCAGCGACTTTGTCTACTGAAGAAGATGAGTCGTAGTTTGTAGCGTGGTAAATCGCCTCTTCTGGGAGATTAAGGGCTAAATATAGCCTAACTGCTGAGTCGACGTCTCCCCCATTTCCGTAACATCGGGCGGCTTCCTCAAGCTTCCCTGCTTCCTCTTTCATCTGCTCAAAGACAAAAGTTAAATTTGTAAATAAAGTCAAGTACAAAATAGGGCTGACAAGCATTAAAATAAACTCACCTTGGCAAGAAGTCTCCATCCACTTGGGGAAGGATTCTTGGCCATCGCTTCCATCGCTCTCCCTTCTTCCTTTCCCTTGATGAATGCTGCAACAGCCTTAGAAATATCTCCCCCTTTTTCATACAACGCCCCAGCAATGTCATATCGTTCTTCTTCCATGAAAATATCCGCACACTCCGTTAGAAAGGCTGAGTCCTCTTCATCTCCCGTTTGTTGGAGTAACCGAAGTCCTTCTTCCGTCCTTAGGAGACGAAGAAGACATCTCACGCGACCTCGACGTAGACGTCGTTCGTCTTCCACTCCTCCTCCTAATAAGACTCCTCCTCCCCCTCCACCATTCATCTCTTCTCCTCCCATTGTTTCTGGCGACAAACCTAACCGAACCATTCGAAGGAACGAAGACGCCGAAGACTCCCCATCATCTCCATTACCTTCCCCTGTTACAGCTATTTGTTGCCCAACGCGCTCATACAGCGACAGAGCTCGAGCGTAATCCCCCTTTGCCTCTGCATCAGCAGCTGCAGACAGAGTGAGAGAAGGCGGAGGAGGTTTTCCAATAACTTGGGATACAACTACAGCCCGTTGGAAGTCTTGGAGATCAGCGTGCATCTCAAGAGCCAACTGTGGAGCGTCTGACTGAAGAAAAAGCGCTTCTGCTTCTTCATATCTCTTGAGACCCAGTGCAGCTAGTCCTTGAAGACGCTTCACATTGTCACCATTATCTTCAAGGAGACTCCGGACGTAGGCAACCATTCCAAAGTCCTTGAGGGCAAACCACGCCCTTTCTGCCGTGGGGAGGGCTACTGCGTTCATCGCAGCGTGGGCGAGGATTCTCCACTTGGTCTCGGACTCTGGTGTCCCCACGGGGGATGAGTTGTAGCAGAGCCGGATCGCATGTTCAAAGAGACCGAGTTCAGTGAGACGACGGAGAAGTGACTCTCCCGTTTCCCCAGGACGCTCTTCATACAGACATGGAGACTTGCCTACCTTCCCAGACTTTGTGAAGGAGAACACTACGCCTCCTCGGAAGGCTAAGGGACGAGAGTCAGTTGTTTTAAGAATGTCGTGGCGTGCAGAAAAAACGATTCGAGGACGGAGAGGTGCTTGAGGGTCCTTCAGGGCAGCGTATAGCCAGATTTTAGTAGAGGAAGGAGGGTAAAGGAGGAAAGTGTTGCGAGAGGAAAAGTCCAAGTCCCAGAGGACGAGGGATACTTTTGAGGGGACTTCCTCCAAGGGAAGGAGGAAAGGGGAACCCCCTTCGCCTCCCAAGACACTCCCGTACCAAACTCCATCCACTTTGTCGACAATGAGGAACTGACCTCCCACGCCGTCAGGGTAGATCCCTTTGATGGGAGAACGGGAGACGTCCAAGGACAGTACTTGACGCATGTGCTCTACGTGGAATACGAATACCTTCCCAGTCTATGCACAATGAAAGACACAGGTCAGAGGTCATGTCATGTTGAGGTGAACTTTCCTATGTTACTCTCTTACATCTGTTCCATAGAAGAATATATCCTTAGCCATAGCGATGGCTGTTACTTTGGATGTGGACGCTTTGGTTCCTCCAACGGCAGAAGCGTCGGGGAATGTTCGCATATCTTTGGCTGCGTCTCCAGTTTCCTGCAACTGCAGAGAAAAGAAATGGAAACGGTTTATATTAATAATAATAACTCAAGTTTCGATGTAAAAGTGTGACACTTTGTATAACGTACTCGGCGGAGGAAAGCCTTGTTGGCACAAAGAGCAGCGCAGTGTGAGACATTAAGAACAAGTGCACTGACTGTCGCATTAAAGGTAATAGTAAATTGTGGAGTGGAGGAACTAGTCGAAGATGAAGATGAAAGGCCTTCACGTGTGGAATAGAAAGACGCGGTGTTATGGACAACGGCTGCAAGGAGGTTAGGCCCCAGGGCGAGGAGAGAAGGCTCCACGTGGAGAGAGAAGGTGTGGGTGGGGAGGAGACTCGTGTGGGTGGAAAATGTATGGAGGAGAGCGTCAGTCAAGGAGGACATGACTACGAGTTGGTTGGCAGTGTTGAATGCTCCGAGGGAAGGAAGGGACGTGACCCAAAGACCAACGTCTCCGCCTTGAGTTGTCGTGACAAGGAGAGCTCCGTCAGAACTCCATGCGACGCTCAAGAGTGGTCGCACTCGGCCATCTTCTTCTCCTACGTCAGTTATGGAGATGACGTTCCTCGGGTCTGTGGCTTGGAGGAGAGTTAGCGTTGATTGGCCGCCACACACTGCCAACTGCAGAAGAAGAAATAAGTAACACATATGAATGTCTGTGATGTTAATAAGTTATTATTGTTGTGGACTGACTGTGCGTTTGTTCGGAGAAAGGACAGCGTGGCGGAGAATGTCGTCTCGGAGGTTAAAGAGAAGAAGTTCCGTTCCTATTTCCTTAGCGTGGGAAGAAAGAAGGACGACGTAGGCGCCCCGGAAGGCGACGCAGATGTACCCGTCGCCGTGCCAGTGGTGAGACACGAGTTCGCCGTATTTGGCTTGGAATCCAAGTTCCATGGGAGTGCTGAGGCCGGAACCTCGACCTAATTCCTCCCATCGTTGGATGAATAGGATTCTTTCGCCTACAACGCAGCTTACCTAAATATAATGTATGTCATACCATGCTTATTAATATTCGTATTGAATATTGTACGAATCATATTTTGATTGGATGGGCTTATTATATACAGCATTGTGTTGGTTTGACGAGACAGACTCATTCTCGACTTTAATCAGTCCAAAGTTAAGGTCAGTGGGGCGACCTCGGAGGGAGATGACGTTGAGGAGGTCCCCGTCACGGGAACAAAGAGAGAGTGTATCTTCGTGAGTGCCATAAGCCAACACGTCAGCACCGGACCACGCCATTGCACATACTTTCTTCGTGTGGTTGCCTACCACTGGGATCTTCCTATTAAAGCACAAAAGAGCGACGTGAGACAACAAGCTTAGGCGTGCGGTTGTGCAAGTATTGGTTTGAGGATTCGCAAGTCAACCTGAGATTGTGATGATTGTAGACGCAGATGTTTCCCTTCAGAGTTCCATAAGCGAGTATCTTTGAAGAGGCTGACCATGCGAGCACAGAGCCGGGATCTTTTAGTCCGCTCTCCATTTCAATGAGCTTTTGCGAGTGGAGTTCCCACAGAAGAAATGAACCTGGAGAATCCAGGAGAATCGCGAGGACATCTCCATCTGCGTCCCATTCCAATCCTATGCAATTCCTAAGAGATTTCAACAAGTGATTCAGAAGTTAAGGAAGTCTGTAAGTGTAAGTGAATGTATGTGTGTGAGTATTACGAAGGAATTGAGATGCGCTTGATAAGGCCGCCTGTGCGATCATGAAGGAATATGGAGAGGATTCCTTCAAAGCGAATGGCAATGACGCTGCCGGATCCCCGCTGCACTGCTACCAGCGCTGGCGCTGCTATCCCCTTCTCGTTTCGGATTGAGCCGACTCTCTGATAAAGATTTGCATAATGGTTACTAAAGATAAACCTGCATATCTTAATAAGTTTATGGCATGGTGAACTTACCTTGCAAGAATTAGCTGCCATTAAATATCACGTGAAGGTTTTTTATAGCTCAAGGAGGTTAGTTATATTGACACATGCAAAACAATTCTTTATTACTTGTCAAATTAATCACATGGACATACCGAGAAAGAGGACACATTAGCATGAACGTTGGTATGGAAACACGCGACACAATAGAAACCGGGGATCAGGAGCGGGAGTTAACCCGGGTATTATAGATGCGATTGCATGCATGAGGCGTCACGAAGGAGAGAGTTGTGGTAAAAAAGAGCGATGTTGTGTTTTCTTGAAATACATAATAATTTATTGTCACAGTTTTTTGTAATAGGAATGCTCAGTTTTGGTGTTCCGTAGCTGACTATATTTATTTTTTGTATAATTTAAAGAATGGCGACGATTGAACACGGTTTTGTAGTAATAATAGTTTAAAATATGAAGATAAAAAGTCTCTTTGAGGTTGCGTGGAGGGGGTTACGAGGACAGGTCAATCAGGGTCAGGCTTTCTTGTGATGATGTCCTTTCAGGTGGTGGTGGAGGGCGAGTAGTAGGAGCGTCTGCATTTTGAAAGAAGTCAAGAAGAAAAGCGAAAGTTGGTCGGTTGTCTGGCTCAGATGCCCATGTTCTCTGCATGAGGTTGTAGACAGACTCTGGACATCCTGGAGGTAGTGGAAGTCGCTCGCCTCTCTCGACCATCTCAATTACCTAAACAGTATTTGGATCTGCACTTAAGTATGAGTGGCATCGACAAAACAAAGTACTCTAGTCTAACTATGCAAAATTCCCATGTTGAATAGTTGCATGTACCTCTCTGCCTGTAGTTTCGTCCCCATATGGCGTTTCTCCGAATGAGTAGATCTCCCACAAAGTTATCCCAAATGACCAAACATCACTGGCATGAGAAAATGTTCCGTGAGAACAAGCTTCTGGAGCGTACCATTTAATCGGCCACCTTCCACCTTGTGACGCTGTGTAGTAGTCTGACTCTCCTCCAAGTGCGCGACTTAACCCGAAGTCACTTATTTTGGCAATTCTTTCGGAAGACAAGAGAATGTTTCGTGCAGCCAGGTCCCGATGTACAAAGCGCTTTTCTTGTAGATACACCATACCTATTGTGAAAAGAGACTGTGATTTGTGTCTCATCAAGCGAGATTTGAGAAGGCTCTAAACAACTCACCTGAAGCTATTTGGGCTGCCCAAGTAGGAAAGTCGGTTTCAGAGTCTATTTCAGCCACGTGGTCTGCCAAGTAATCTTGCAATGAGCCCAATGACAAAAGTTCCTGTTCAAATGCAATGTAATTTAATACAACAATTCTCCTTTGAAAAGTAGCTTATATGAGTTCTACCTGAACCATGAGGATTCGAGGTGTCCAAGAAAGCCCGAGTATTCGAACTATATTTGGATGGGAAAGAGCAAGCATGACTGTTGCTTCTTGGAGAAAGTCTCTTTTTGTCCATTCCTGCATTTCCTCTTCATTCCGAAGAGTTTTAATGGCAACGTCCATGTAAGTTGTCGCTCCAATTCGCAGTCTCCCTTCAAATACTTCGCCATACTCTCCACCTCCCAACTGTCTACCCATTTCGATAAGTTCGGCTGCAATATTTCCTGTAGCCAAATGTACCTTCGACATTTAGTTTTTGTGAATAGTAAAACAATTAAATAGATTATAGACAGTGCATTACCGTTGTCGAAAGACGGAGGACTTCGTACATTATTATTCGCGATATCATGCATAGCTCTAGGTGAAGATGGAAGCGGCGTTCTTCTCGGCAGTGGTGGAGGTTCATCTTCTTCATTAATGTTTGACGATTTACTCCGTCTAGGAGGAGGTTGTTGAGCAAAAGTCTGAGTGGGTCCAACGGGGTGAAGAAGAATCGAAGGAAGTCCATCGGACCACCTCGAGTAGTGAAAAACAACAGCTTCCAAGCTTTCCAGGTACGGTCCATCATCAATATAAAAGAAATTTCCTTCTCTCTCTATTACGAAGTTATACGGCGTTCCTTCATTAAGTAACGTGAGCACATAAACTTGTGGCTTCTGGGAATGACGTCTGATGAGGAAGAAACACGAGGAAGGATGCGACGAGGCGGATGCAGCCAACTGCAAAATACTTTGAGCTTCACTTCTTCCCAAACATCCGTGATACCAGTCATCTCGATTTTCACCAGTGTTTAAAGTTCTCGGTTCATCTAAAAGAAAGATTATACGAATTAACTTATTATTATCATCATTCGAATCCTCTCCGACCTACTTTCCAGTCTACCGATAAGAAATCTCACACTCACCGAAATAAGCAATAGTGTCTATGTGATTGGCCTCCAGAGCAAGATGAATGGGCAGACGGTTATCCAAGGTGCGAGGACGAAGTGGCGCGTGGAAAGAATGAAGTAGCTGTACAATTTCAGTGAATCCTCGGAAAGCAGCTTCGTGCATAGGAACCCACCCATCTTCACTCCTTCGAACTTGAGGATTCGCTCCTCCTTCTTCAAGCAACAACTTCACACCTTCT
>Ga0194135_10002298_pt1 | contig 11581 bp, 10 predicted proteins | sample LitLau_LLRF_2013_FD_134024 | JGI IMG/M metagenome (GOLD analysis project Ga0194135, IMG submission 134024) | Freshwater sediment microbial communities in response to fracking from North America - Little Laurel Run_MetaG_LLRF_2013 (version 2) | ecosystem: Environmental > Aquatic > Freshwater >... | reverse complement strand
GTCAATTTTTTTTTCAAATTTCCTTTTTTTTGAACAAATCTTTTGGACTTTTTTCTATTAGCATATCACTTGACATGTTCAACTAATGTGTTAAAATCGATTTTCACTCAAAATCAATTAATAATTACTGTTTGCGGTGAGAAAGTCGAATTGCCTAGATACTCGCCAATGTATGCGCAACTTCCATATAATAGCTTGTCCCACCTTCACTTACCAGCCGATTTTTATAATGTTGGATTTAAATTAAAGCCTGATTTGTATTTTTGTTTGAATAGAGCTTTTAAATTTTTTTCTGTAGGTTTCGTTACCTTTTAGTGACCCTAACTGAAAAATTGTACCTTTCCCCGTTCTTCCGTAGGTTGCTACCGCTTCCAATGAATGCCAATTTCTTGTGTAAGCAAAGGATTAAACGCAGAATTGAATCAGCTTTAATACTTATAGGGGCATGTTTCTCTTATAAATGAACTATTTTACAGTTACATATATGCCAAAATCTAAAAATCAGCTTTTTCATGAGATATGATTTCAAAATAAAGACAGATTGATACTTAGCGTTTCCTGGAATTTTCATTGAGGTATCTTTAAGGGTTTAAGAAAACCAGCCCTAAGTAAACGACGTTATAGGAAAATGTTCAAAATTTCGAAAAAAAGGAAATGTGAAAAAAAATTACTATAGACTACTCTGCTGATTTTTATGCGAATGGGCTTTATCATCTGGAAATAATTTTTCTACAATTTTTAAAGTATAATTGTTTTGATAAAGTGGATAGTAAACAAGTTCTGAGCTTCCCCCTTTATTGAAATGCGGTCCCCCAACTTTACCCCCTCCCTTTTGGGGGTGTTCCGCCAGCGCCAGGCCGATTTTGGATGTATGTTGTTAAGCTCAAAATTCTGAACCAGAGTCCAAAAAATCACGACTTTACCATTTTTCTCCACCTACCTCATACATTGAAATTTACATTGCCTCTACTACTAGTTTCAAATTGAAAATGAGTCATATTTATCGTTGCGTGCACATGATGATCGACAATGCATCTTACACAACAATATTAGTTCCCTTATCAAAAAGAAAAGAGCTCTCAAAAATGCCATTCAATTAAAATAGTAATAACTTGCATTCAAACTGAGAGAGCAGACTATGCGTATCTAGCCGATAATCTGATTTTCATTGTCTGTAGGATAACACATATTACAATAATAAGAACGAATAGGTCAGTACGCGTAGGAAAACATGGCGGCATGGCTTCCCATCTGCCTGGGGCTCGGGGCTGCTCTTTTCGGCTTGGGCCTTCCACTCGGGTCCACTTTTCCGTACATATTTTCTGCGCTGATTCAAACAGTGTTCCAGCTCAGTCCCACCGCGATCACTTTTTCGCAAAACAGTGATTCACCGGTGCCCATTTATATGGAAATTTATTTGTGGAATTGGACGAATGCTGAGGATTTCACGAACGATAAAACTATCTTGCCTGACTTTAAGGAAGTCGGTCCTTTTGTGTTTCGTCTGAAAAGCCAGCGAGCCAATGTTCAGTGGAATGACAATCATACAGTGACGTTTTCCCCAAACAGGACGTTTCTGTTTGAACCTAGTCTATCGCTTTCTTTGGATACACCTGTAACAGCATTGAGCCCCGTCCCAGCTGTAGGTAAAAAGTTCCTTTATAAAAGAGTGGTTACCATACAGCATTATTATTACCATACCTCACGTTCAAAGACGTGACAGGCTGTCCGGGCCGCAGTGAGCTGCCACGGGCCCGGTGGATGATGCTACTACTCGTATTTGAGAGCTTAGGTTTATGAGAGATGACTTTTGAGGGATCTCCCACTGTGCGAACTTCGAAAAGCATGGGAAACCATAACGCACCCATAGATAAAGAACACATGTATAGGTCTATGAACGCACTGTGCGGAGCCCTATAATAGGGCGTTATATTTCTTCGTGGGTTTCTGTGCTCTTCAAAGATATATTGTGCTATTTTTTCCGGTTGGAAGGTTGGTCTGGTAAACAGCAAATGGGACTACTGTCTAAACTTCGAAAAGCACAAAAAACCACGAAAAAACCAAATGCACCGCGTGGACCCATAATGTTTCAACATATAACGAAATCCGGAATAATTGCAGGTGTTGTCTTACTTCGGAAGGGTTTGGACATCACAGTTCTTCTTAGCACTAATCAACAAAGAAGTTGAACTTCGTGAAAAACTTTACAAAACAGCCAAAGCAGGCCAGTGGCTTTTTGATGGCATAGATGATTCCCTGCTGGATCTTATAGTTCCTCTGCGGGAACTGCTCGATCTGCCGCTTCCATTTGATAAGTTCGCATGGTTTTACGGACGCAACCACTCCATTTCGGTTGAGGGCGCATTTACTATCTTCACAGGAACCGATGACCTAAGCAAATTAGGGATGCTTTCGCTGTGGAACGGCAAAAATTCAACAGATGCATATCTTGGTGCTTGTGGAAAAATAAAGGGCACTACTGGCGAAATATTGCCTCCTATTAAATCTCCACCACCTTCACTGTCTGTATTTTCAGCAGATATTTGTAGGTAAGATTGATTCTCAATAATTGATTAGTGATGGGCAGTCATGACAGAAGACCGAGGACCGGACCGTTAAAAATTTGGTCCTCGGACCGGTCCGACGATATGGGCATGGGGCCGAAGAGCCAGAAAACTTATTTTATAAGGGCGTTTTCTTAAAAAGCTGACTTAATGAGCACGGGGCCGCATTTTTGCCCAACATAGTTCACCAATAAGCAGCTATATTTTTACGGTTTTCCCCAGATGATATTGTCCTTCTATCTTTACTGCGTTAGACAGGTGTACCTATAATATACATTTGTTTAAATCGGTCAATTTTTAATATGTAAAATTACCGATCCATAAAAGCATGCTACCAATTCTGGGTTGTAAAATTATTAGTAAATTAACTTACCGGTGTGGTTTCAGCGATGTAGCCTTGGAATGGGCGGGAGAAACAGAAGAAGGGGGAGTGGACGGCTGGAAATTCGTGGGGTCGCCCATGACGTTCGACAACGGCTCCATTTATCCAGAGACGGAGTGCTACTGCTCAGGGGACTGCGTTCCTTATGGAGCTCGCAACGTATCAGCATGCAAATTCGGAGCGCCAGCATTTGTATCTTTTCCTCATTTTTATTTGGCCCATGAAAGCTATAAAGCCTCCATCACTGGCATGTGTCCAAACGAAACCCATCAATTCGTCTTGAAAATGGAGCCGGTAAGTGTAGAAATCTTATATTTGATCTGAAAAACAAAAAACAAATGACGCAGCTATATAAAATAAATAAACCGTACGGTACACAGCATTGCCGTTCTCGCCACCCAATCTGTAGACTTCTGAAAAAACTTTAGAAGACCGGGACCTGCCAAGATCACTAACGATTACCATATCCTACCAAGAAATGGAAGATGTCTTTGGAATTTTTTGCACCGTGGTCCCAGAAACATTTAAAGCGACTACATGCATCATAATCGATAGTGATGATAAACTGAAGTATAAATTTAAAAAAATATATACAATAAATTAGGTTTTAATTTTTGGCATGCGCTATATAGAAACTCGAAGATAAAAAATTAAACTCTATTGTAAAATAATTCCAGACTACAGGAATCCCGTTAGCTGTTGCTGCGCAGTTGCAGATTAACTTAATGGCGGGGCCGTCAGCAACGCTGGAGCTCTACAAGGACATGCCGAAACTCTATTTCCCCATGCTGTGGTTCAAGCAGCGAGCAGCCATTACGCCTGAACTCTCAACACTCCTCAATCTGTTACTATCATTGCCTACGATTGGTATGGCATTCTTTTTCGGTATAACAGCCATCGGCATTGTTATGTTCGGTATAGCCCTCTATTTTACAATTCGCCAAAATAAACAGAGGTCCAGCGAGGTGTAAGAGGCTTTTAAAAATATTGGAGGTTAGAAGAGATTCTGAATTTTACCGTTGAGGGCGGTTGTTCAGGATAATTGTTCTAGATAGGTCCATCGTCTGATTAATATAAAAACTGTTATTGTATATATGTAGTTTGTTAATCATATTAGAATAACGTTTGTTTCTTTAATATTGAGGCAACTCCTGGAGCCATGTTATGGCCTTTTATCTCACTGCGAAAAGTCGGATAACGTACAGTCTTAGCCTTTTGGAAACGCACTTTCCACCTTTTCGAATTTCACATTGACAGAAGCGGCCAAAATCGGAACCTCTGCATGGGTCCTATTTTGGCGGTTTATCTCACTGTGGAAAGAGGGAACCACTTGTGTTAGAAAAACGGCTAAACTACCAAATGGGGCCCTTTAGCCTTTAGGTACACACTTTTAATGCCTGCATGTCTCACGTCAATAGGATGACTACGACGACGTGCATTTAAAGTAAATTAATATGTATGCATTTTTTTAAATTTAAGAACCCCTTCGTGTTGTGGAAGTTTGTTTTGCAAAAAAAGATTTATAAACTAACGAAACGAACGAACGAGTAGCACCGATGTTGAATTATGTAATGATGTGTATGATTTCGTACAGAGTTCACTACCATCCCCATGCGAATAAAAGAAAGACACATTATGAACTTGTCATTTAGTTAAAATTGCATTGTTACCTAATAATCATTTTGTTCCTTCAAATATCTTCCTACATTTCAGAAGTACCGTCCATGATGTTTATTTATACGCTCATTTTCTAATTACATATACCTACACTGATTCTGATTAAAAGTAAAGGAAACACCTACTGAACACGGGGTGTTATTTTAGATGTGCGGACGTGAGGTGCGATCCATCTGATTTAATTTTGGACAACTAATGACTGGTTTGATGGCGGGAATTATTGATAAAGAATTATGATAAGTGACCGTGATTAGTGCATAGACGGCCTTGACATTAACACTCAACCAATACTCCTGATCCAATACTTGTACACCCATAACACTTGTTAAGTTGTGCATTATAGTCTTGAAGATTTATTTAATCACTTTGTGTTGTTAAGTAGATCCGAATGATCACAGCTGGTTGCCGCGAACTTGCTTTATTAGGGATGTAGGTATACAATCCGGATTTAACTATACAATCAATAAATTGTATTTAATTAACACTTTATCACTTGACCTTTTAAAAACATAAAAAGATATTAGGGGTCAATACACTCGTGATTTGGATTTTCTATGCCCTTAGAATTGAGCCAAGTGGGACCCACTACAAATGCAAGTATACGATGTACATGTACCTATAAGTATTATAAAACGAAAATTCAAAATTATCACATATTAGGTACTAGATGGCTGGCCCAATGTTATAAAAGGGAAGCTCCGAATCCTAAATTTGGGAAACTTCTTCCTGCGAAGACTACATTCGACCCCACTCAAAGACAAAACATGACAACTTCTCAGCTTCATTTTTCCCAATGAAGTCCACTATTTAGTATGTTTATTGGAAACTTGAAAGTAATTAGCACTAGTATTGTTATTTTCCTGGTTTGAGTTTTAGTTTAGTAAGCTACTAGGTACTACACAATCAAGAGCCCACGGTGCAAAATTCGAAAAGCACAGAAAACAATTAGCAGTGGTCTTGACTTCTGATTCCTGACATAGTATGATTGAATTGAAAGTTATTATTTTTGAGTAGGTCCTGCTCAAAATTTCACCATTGGCTGAAGTCGGGACTCCTCTATAAAAACATCTGTGATAGCATCTGAAATGCTGGCGGAGTACTAGAATTAAGTAAGTTTTTATTTCTTTATCGTAAACTTTTGAAAATAGGATGCACCCACTCCAGGGAATACTAGAGCCGGGAAGAAGAAAAAATGTCTATACGCCAATTGCCTTATAGAGTTATAGGCACTATAACATCTAAACTAGATTTACGTTGTAAACAAGTGCCTATATGAAATCCATAAAAAGAGGCTGGTGAAAATGTCTAAATAACAAAAGAAGATATCCCTGTCCCATTTCTCTAAACTAAATCATGGAGTATGATTGATATAGATTATAAACAAAATGAAACTCTAATAGTTCACGTATAATAATTCCGTGGATATTATGCATATAAAAAGAGGACTCGTCAATAAAACCAAAGTATAGAAGTACCCATAGGCAGCTGCAAAATTTGAATTTGATGGCGATAGGGGGGAGAGTGAAGACCAAAATAAAATGTGGGCGGGAAGCTCACGAAAGAGATTGCAATTACTTGATAAGTGGTGGTGGTGGAGGATAAATATACCAGCTTGTGTTGTGAGAAGATGGCGGACTGAGGAGCTCCAGGGTGAGGCTGCAGGGCGTGGTCTCTGCAAGGACGTTCGTTGGACTTGAACACGGCGTCAAGGCCATTCCGGTCCACGCAGCTCAACTAGATCACCACAATATACATCCATATCCATATGGCTGGCCAGTGCCTAACAAGTAACAGCAGCTCCCGTCCCGTCGTCTAAAAGCCACCTCCGACTCCTATTCCCGTTTCCACCTCCTCTAACCCAACACGTCAATACATTCATTCATAATTTAATTAATAGCAAGTCCATACTATAAATTTATATAAATCGCATTAAAATTAGTTAACCTTAAAAAACGCAGTCAATAATTAAAGGGAAAGGAATTTGATTAATGTGTCGTATATCAGTTTCGGGTTGATCCCGCTATCCGCAGTGTATCGAACTCCCCTAAGGTTTCCATCGTCGAGTCGCACAACTCCGTATTCACCAACAATGAAACCGTCCGCCGTTCTTTCTTCTACCCGATACTTTTTAAAATTCCGCCCTTCCACGACGTATCCAAATTTGTTTTTGTCAGCAGTATTGGGTTGAATCCCATGAGCACGTCCATTGGTCTGTACGCTGACAGACTCGTCCACTTCATAGTTTTCTTCCGGCATCCCGTAAAGTTTTTCCGACCGAGAGTATTTTTGAGCAGAATTGTCAGCAGGTTTCGGCCTATCTTTAACATCTAGATGAGTCACTTTAACATGATGATAACTTTGATCATGGACATTGGTGTATTGATAAGATTTCTGATTGTCTATTTCCACACGTTTTTCAGTTTGAGGTGCTTCTGTTTTTTGTGGTATCACAACTTCTTCATGAAAACTGACGGTTTCTACTCTAGTTTCGTGTTTCAGCACTTCGGGATGTGAAATAGGAGATGTTTCGGTGACTGGCTGCCGTGGGAGGCCCGTTGGTGTGGCATCGTAAACAGCGGCACTGGCATCTTCCCGAGGCGCCCTGCCGTAGCTTATTCCAGAGCCAAACGAAGCTCTCTTAAAACCACCATAGGAAGTGCGTTGCATTTTTAAAAAATCTCTAGTTTTTCCCTTAGGCTCGATATTCGGGGTTCCCAGGGGAGTCTTACTCCCTTCCGTAGTAGGAGAAAGATGCCTTGCTTCGTCTACTTCAATCGGATCCGTTTTTATGGAGTTAGAAAAGTGGTGATTTTCAATGCTATAAATTGCTTTCGTTTGACCCTCAGTCTTAGCGATGTCCATATTTTCCATCTCAGTCGTGACAGGAGGTTCCGTCGTGGTCATTATTTCAACTGTTGTAGGCATTGTCGACTGTGTTTCCGGGGCTAAACTCGTCTCCTCCTGTTTCGCTTCCAGTCTCTGAGCTTGGGGTTTTTTGACTACACTATATGATCTACTTTCACCCAGAGTAACAACACCATCACGTGTATCTGGGCTACCACTGTCACCGGTTGGCAAATTGTAAAGTCTTGGGTAGTTGTATGGCGGGAGAGCTAATCTATCGGGTAACAAGGTATTCCCAGGTTGTGGTTCATAGTCACTGACGAACGAACTTGCTTCGACGACTTGGTCGAGCAGATTCGACACCGCTTTTGCAGAAATCGATGAAACAGGGAGGCGGCGAATTCCAAGACGTCGCCGGATGGGACTGCCGGAGACGTTCCTCAAGCAGCACATTACCTAAAAAAGAAAATAGAATCAGGGTCGTATATTGGTGGCGCATGCGGACAAAGTGAATACAGCAATTACGTTATTATAAGACGCCATACCACTGGCGTCTGCGTCCCAACAACTCAAGGACATGGGTATAATTATAACTATTTTACATGTCCACTGTGCAGTCAAACGGCGACTTACACACAATTTACTCAATTACTACTTTTTACAGGTCGAACATCGCGATTGCCTTTAGGTCACTATCTTCTCAAAGAAGCATAATTTACTTATTACCTATCCTCCCATTCACTTAGTTGACTAATTGAAAATACAAATGGTGGAAATAGGAAAATAAACCATATTACTAACGGAATTCGAATACGATCTGGTTGATTTCTACATATAGAATTGACAGAATGCAATCTACGATTTTCTACTTCCCAACTGCGGCAAGTGCATGCCTATACTGACATGATGAATAAAATGGTTTTGGCCCAAAACAGGAACGAGTCTGAGTCTTACAATGGAAAAACCTAGTACCTACTTAAATCGATGTACATGTGAAGTGCGCATAGATCGGAATAATGGCATTGCGAGCCGTCCGCAGGAACTATGCACTCCCAAAAAGGACACAAGCGACCAAGCAGCTTTTGTTTTTATGCAAAAAATGTAGTCAAGTGACTATATCCATCGTCTGTTTTATGCCTAACAAAGTACCAAAGCACACACGGATGCTGAATATATTAAAGAAAACTTACTTTCCATGCAGACGTGGATACTCAAACTCAAGGAGATTATAAAGCAGACAAAAAGGTAAAAGACAATTATTACTGCATCGCCAATGATAATGGTAGATGAAGGTTTCTGCATGGGCTAATTGCAAATTAACATTATAAGGAAGGAAGGCTCAGTTTGCCATAAAAGTTAATAAAACCTGAATGGCATATGACTCAGAAGGGCGAGGTGACCGGGGACCAGTGACCAGCACATTTTCTGATAATCCTACTCACGACTGAAGACACTTTCCGCCATTCCACAAAATATTACAGCTATCATGCTCAGAAACAGTTATTGCTATAGTGCGAAACGTAGTTCTCTCGAAGTATCTTCTTAGTAGGTACTTAGAGATAAAGACCCTCGTAGGAAGCACCATAGGCTCAGAAAGAGACAAATTTCTAACCATACTCAGTTGCCGGGTCTATGATCCCGAGTTAAACCTCTTATTTGTAATAATAAATAAAAAAATTGAATAGACCTAACTATAACGGGCCCTGCTGGGTGTCTGTTCAATTAAAATGATATAAATACTATAAATTCACATGGTGAGTATAAGAAGAAGGACGATTAAAGCCGAGTGTCGAAGTCATTGAACTGTGGGGGTAGAACTACAAGCGTTATAGGCGTGAAGAATTACGAGCTGCTGTACCTGAAAGGCTAGACCAGAATTCAAGAGTGGAAGATGTCAAGCTGACAAGCCTGATTCATGTTTGAGCGTGTTACTGAGCCGATCCAATCACCGTACAAGTCATGCATGTACTAGTAGGTACACCACATAAAACACTATTGGTTCACGAAGGATCCATAAATAAACAAACATCTATCTATAATGAGCAAAAACGTGGACACCCTCAGACAATGACTCGATCAAAACGCAGCCATCAACGAACCATCAGACCAGTTTGTGATTCCGTGGCTCATACAACAAAGCTGCTTGTTAAACATAAAAATATCTGCGCTGGTAGAGGCGAGGCGAATTTCTATCAAGTCGATAAGCGCACCATTTTTTTGTTGTTATTTTTGGCGTCAGTCAACAAGCACAAATACATTCCTCAGCATACACTCGCACTTGATCAATTGTCAGGAATTACAAAAGAATGCTTCGCCGAGAAATGCGGATCGCCATTGTTGCCGCATTTGGGCTCGCTTTTTTAGTCTTTTGCATCATGCCCAAAACTATTCCCTATCGCAAAAACAATGTATTAAAGAACCGCCAATAGACGAGAAACGGACGAATAGTACAAATAATAGTGTTCGCGCAGTCCGAGATCAGAATCAAAAGTAAAAGAATACAGGACAAAAAATAGTAGTTTTTGCATGATCGACTGAGAGGACACTGAGGACAGGGTAAACACTGCCGCTGGTTACGTTACGAGTTACGACCCTTTATTGTCGAACGACGAAACCTTTTACCGGGCACCCGGTGCTTCCAAAAGCATTTTTACAGTAGGCTCGTATTTCGACAACTAACAACTGGTAAAAAAATGAAGTGTGCGGCAGTACCCGGTACCATGACAAACGATGTACGAAAAAATCTGCCGTGTCTGTACTGTAAGTTGTTTATATCCCCTACCCTCCAACCGAAAATTCAGTATATCCAACCTCCAACCGCAGGGACAAGATACTTCTTTGACAGCGAATGATTTTAAAGAGGGGATGGAGGAGACTTACCATGAAAAAGGTGATTGCCTGATGGGCAAAAAGCATGATGCAACTTTTTCAGGAGACGAAAGAATCAGCAGTACGCCCTTGGCCAGGAGTGTCCAGCGTCATGGCAAAGCTGCGCCTAAAACAATATTCATAACTTTGGTACACAATTAAAAGAGAAAGCAAAAGCCAATTATTATTATGCATGGTACAGTATACTACTCCGCTGTTGGAAAGGTGTTGAGTAGGTACGAAAATTTATTTATTTATTGCTAACATACACTTCGAGTGCACACAACCTATTGACATGACATCAAAATAGTTACTCGTAGGTACTGAAGAATACTTGTAATACAAAAGTAAGTAAGTCCTTGCATGTTGCATGAAAAAAATTGCATTTTTTTGCATTAATTGGATACTGGATGTCAAAAAAATAAGTCAACAGCTCTGCTGTGCAAATATTTTTTCTACAATAGGTAGGTACTTGGTTTTTTTAAATTGACAAAATTCCCCCAGTTTTTAGCATTGGAAGTCCTACAAGGCGAAAACTCAAAATTGATTTGTTAAAATATACACTTTAAGTACACGTAGGTACTATCTCCTATGAAGATACCCAAAACAATAAGGTGTTAACCTAAACAATCGGGGGCTTACAACATTCAGTCAGCAGTAAATAGTAGATATTTTGAATTTTTGATATTTTGTAACACGGAATAGGGAAAGAGGGATTATGGTGATTAGGGGTTGTGGACTGACCTGCTGATTTGATGAGTGGTGCCGTGATCGTCGGAACTCGCGTCACCAACCAGGAGGCACTGAAGAATGATCTCGCGGCAATGATCTTGGCCGTGGTGAGCTTGCTGGCCGGCTCCAGTGGGTTCCAGGTTCTCAGCCTCTGCCCAGGCGCCTGGTGGGTGGCTCCAACATGTAATTATTACACATACACATACTTAATTTCATATTTTTAACCAGAGAATAAATAGCTCTATCAATATCAATGTCTCGTCTTCGTGTCTGCATAAAACATTTACAAAAAAGTAAGCAGCCTTACCTAATTACATAATTAAACAGGTAGATAATATACTGTGGGTACTTACCTATACTTCATAGAAATCATCCGAAAATTCAAACCGAAAAAAAATCCCTTTGGCAAGCCACAGGCTGAGGTAGATTTCGCCTGTGTGTATAACTTATAATAAGACCCGTCTTTTAAGATGTCACTCATAAATTTAAATATTTTTCCCTTCAACCCCATTTT
>Ga0194135_10002297_pt1 | contig 11582 bp, 14 predicted proteins | sample LitLau_LLRF_2013_FD_134024 | JGI IMG/M metagenome (GOLD analysis project Ga0194135, IMG submission 134024) | Freshwater sediment microbial communities in response to fracking from North America - Little Laurel Run_MetaG_LLRF_2013 (version 2) | ecosystem: Environmental > Aquatic > Freshwater >... | reverse complement strand
TTTGAGTCATAAGCACGTGAAAAGGTCAAACAAATCAAGTTAATTTAATTATTAATCGGTTTTACTCGAAACTCGATTCGATCTTCGATCAATTACTGCCTAGTGTCCCACAACTTGAGAATCATCTTCTCATTCAGCATCAGTGAGGAGTATGAGTAGTAAGTTCAAAGTTTGAGTTTGAATTATATTTCATGAATTGAATATAAATAATTTGCTTGCATGCATAGCCAGCCGGTCCGGTCGTCTATGAATTAGATTTTTATCTGAAGTATTATGCATGTAAAAACAACTCTGATTTTTCAGACAAGACCGTCACCAACAAACGGAGAGCCGTTGCATCTGCAACAACTGGTTCAAAAGAGATGGCAGAAGATTTAGATATTTCCGCAACTAACGATTCGTCAACGACAGACTTCCTCATTGAAGACACCAATGTTCCAATTGCAAATGATGAGTATAATGACGATTCGTCCGATGAAGAGGTAAGATAGTTTACTGGACGTAACAGTGCTTTACTGAACTGAACGTAATTCACCAAAACCGAGCTTAATTTGGCTCTCTGCTTCCTTGATTTAGGATATACGGAACACTGTTGGAAATATTCCTCTAAACTGGTATGATGGTAAGTACTTTGGATGAACGCTCTTAAATCTTTCTCAATTATAACTTCTACTCTGCTACTATTATTGCTAAACTCCAACTGTTCATAACATTGGGGGGACCAAAATCATTGGGGGGACCAAAAGACTGCCCTCCAACCAACCATTACTAGGTTTTGAAAAGTTAAAATGGCAACTCTTATTTTTATTTATTTATTTTCAGAGTATCCTCACATTGGTTATAACTTGGACGGGAAGAAGCTTATCAAACCAAAACAAGGAGATAAATTGGACGACTTCTTGCGGCGAATGGAGGATCCAGATTTTTGGTATTTTGTCACCATTACACTTACTACATTATTTTAGATTTTACAATGATCGATGAAAAAGAAACATAAGCTTGGCTGTGGTAATTTCAGGAGAACGGTCAAAGACAAACAGACAGGACAGAATGTAGTTTTGAGTGACAAAGATGTGGAATTTATCGAGAGGATTCAGTCAGGGCATATTCCAGATCCAAACCATGAAGAATACTCGGTATGCCTTTGTTTGTTACTTTAAAACTAGCGCATATTTAAAAAAAAATCTAATCTGTAAAGGGAACTTGTATTTTTTTAATGATTGTAGCCCTGGATTGACTGGTTCTCTTCTGAAGTTATGGATACTCCTCTTCGGGCCATGCCACCATCTAAAGCTTCATTCCTTCCTTCCAAGATTGAGAAGATGCAGATTTCCAGGTTGGTTCATGCCATCAAGATGGGCTGGATTAAGCCCAAGCCAAAACCTACTATGGAAAAAAAGTTTTACATGCTCTGGGAGTCGGATGACAAGTCAGATGCCATGAGAAGAGTACATGACCACATACCCGCTCCCAAGACGCGACTTCCTGGAAATGCAGAGTCTTACAATCCACCTGCCGAGTACTTGCTTGATGACGATGAGGTATTAGTCTAAGGTTCAAAGGTTTGCGAATGATGGGTTTGCTCTACTGTTGATTTATTCTAGTTGCGTGATTGGGAAGCTAAGAGTGATGAACCATGGAAGAGAAGATACAACTTCATTCCCCAAAAATACAAAACACTCCGAGAGGTTCCTTCCTATGATAATTTCATAAAGGAGCGCTTTGAACGCTGCCTTGATCTCTACTTGTGTCCAAGAGCCAAGAAAATGCGGGTAATCATCGGGTCCCATTTTTGCAAAGTGTTGTGAATGAACCAAGTAAACTCAATGAGTCCATTTGTGCATTTAGTTGACAATTAAAGCGGAGGACTTGGTTCCCCAACTGCCAAGTCCTAAGGATCTCCAGCCTTTCCCGACTGTCCTATCTATGGAATTCAAGGGACACGAGAACATGATTCGTTCAATCTCAATGGAACCACATGGTCAATTCTTTGCATCGGGCTCCGACGACGGGACAGTAAAGAGTAAGTATTCATTATGCAAATTGGAAATCCCACAACTCCGAAATTCACAAGGAAATTCCAGCAATCAATCCTTATTTTATCAGTCTGGGAGGTTGCAACTGGTCGATGTGTGAAGACATTTCGACTGGGCGAGACCGTGAGATGGGTTGAGTGGTGCCCGAATAAGAGCCTCTCCCTACTCGCAGTGGCAGTTGATTCTGATGTCATGCTCATCAATCCTGGAGTTGGTGACAAGCTGATTGTGGACAAGACAGACACGCTCTTGGCAGAAGCACCGGAGGAATCCAAGTTTTCTACAAATGAAAGGACAACGATAGCTGCCCAGTGGGAACTCGTAGACTCGGAGAAGTGGGAGAATGGAATTCGGATTTTGATTCGGCACTTTAAGCCTGTTCGTCAGGTACGTCTTTGCAATACTTGATTTGATAGTTTCCTCTTCTCCCTGTGCTTGTTTACCAATAGCAACCCACCACTCAAATTTCTCTAAATTGAGCTAATTTTAATAAATTCAGGTTACTTGGCACGCAAAGGGAGACTACTTTTCGGCAGTGATGCCGGACGGCCTGAATCGTTCCGTAATTATTCATCAGCTATCCACGAGACGTTCACAACTTCCTCTGAATCGCTCCAAGGGACTCATCCAGTGTGTCCTCTTCCACCCAATACGCCCGTACTACTTTATTGCCGTAAGGAACTCGTTTTGCTAATTTCCTCACACCCTAAGTCCAATAGAGTTGGAGTAATTACAACTCCAATTCTTGTTCAAATTTTAGACACAACGTCATGTCCGCATCTACGATTTAGTGAAGCAAGAGATGGTAAAGAAGTTGGTGAGCGGTGCGAAATGGATTTCGAGCATGGCAATTCATCCAGCTGGAGACAACATTATCGTGGGAACATATGACAAGAAGGTCATTTGGTTCGACCTCGACCTGTCTACTAAACCGTATCAGACGCTCCGGTTCCACGGAAATGCTATCAGAGGTGTTGCCTTCCACAAGCGCTATCCTCTATTTGCCTCTGGTTCCGACGACTGCAGTCTCATCATCACGCACGGAATGGTTTACAAGTGAGTCCAAATACGCGAACGCAGTACATATTAGAGCAACAGTTTTAGAATGTGATTAAAATATGCTGTGTCCCATCCATTTCTAGTGACTTGTTACAAAATCCGTTGTTGGTGCCAGTGAAGAAACTTCGAGGACATGAGAAATCGAATGACTTTGGGATTCTGTCCGTGATGTGGCATAACATGCAACCGTGGGTATTCTCTTCCGGAGCAGATCGCACAATCAAGCTGTACACATAAGAAGTTTAGAATTATTATAAAAACTTAAGCCTCGCCTCGAGCACTGTTGTTAACTAATAAAAAGGATTATTATTCATTCGCAGTGGGGCATAGGAAAGAGATTGGTTCAAATGTTTCTATTGTTTTGAAATGTACAAAGTCCAGGTAGAGATGAATCTTTAGTGTTTCGTTCGTTTGAGTGCACTCGCAGCGGAATGAGGTGGGGAGGTGACAGAGTATGGATTAAAAATTTGACTTGACGGGGATTGGTAGAGAGTCGTGGATCCATAACCTGAAAACGGAATTGGCAACGTTAGACGGAAGTTTGCATTAAGAAAATCAATGTCAGAAAATTGGATCACAGACCTCCATAACCATACGCTGGTGGATATCCAGACGGAGAAAAAGGCAAAGGTCGTCCAAACGTCGGTGACCCCGGTATAAGATTATTGAAGGAACTACTTTCTTTTGCGCCCGCCATGTAATTCATGTACAGTCTAGCGGGATCCGTAATCCCTGTGATTAGAAAACAAGAAGTGCAAGGAATTCATTAGTCATCTAAAAGATTTCCAAGAAGTGACCCTTTCTCCCTTACGAGATGGGAAAAGAACACCACTGGTGGCTTCACTGGATTTTTGATCCCACCTGTTGAACTGGTCTTTGGCTCTCTCTGCAAAAATATCTCTCCCTGTATCCCCTTGGACAAAGCGGAGCAGGTTCTGGTGGGTTTCCACTTCTGCAGTTACTCGCTCATGAAGGGTCTTCACCTTTGCAGCAATTGAAACAAGGGAGTCTCTCACAGATTTCAAGGACATGCACAAATCTGAAAGCAAGTTTCAATTTCGAATTAATGCCAACTTGGGAGAGGGATTTTAGGTTGTGCGAAAATGTGTTTTACCTTTCGCGTTCACTGGTGTGTTGGAATCGAGAGCAGCAATGGCGGACTCTGCCTTCCTAATTTCTCTCTTATAAATCAACATCCGATTCTCATAGTCAGCTAAGATACGGAAAAAGTATTCTGTTGGCAAATAATTGTCAGCTTGAAGAGCCAAGGGCGTCTCTCGTGTCATTTGAGCCATTTCAGCATCTCTGACATCCTGAAAAAGAAAGACTGACGTGATGGATGTATCATAGAAAATCTATGCAGCTATCAACCTACTTGAGTGATTTGCTGACGAAATGCTTCGCAGCTGTACGATTGGCGTTGAATGATATTGGAAATGTTAAGAATTGTTGATCGAGTCTCGTCCAAAGCATTTGTAACATGCTCCGTTGTACGGTAGGATGCTCGAGAAACTTCAGTCATTGTGACTTTCTCGTTCTTCATGTGTGTCCTAGAGACGAAAGGAAATGTGAAGTTGACGGAACGGCGGTCTTAATTAACAGGAAGATATGATTATTCAGCTACGAGTATATAGGTGAAATCTTACTTGAGCTCTTCTACAAGGACCAGAAGTTCAGCCGGGATTGGCAACTCTTTAACACTACGCTGATCCCCTCGACCGCCCGAGGAACTTCCAGAAGAATATCCAACTCCAACGCCCGCACCCATTCCGAAACTATTGATGGAGCTTCCTGTCATTCCTCCCAGACCTCCAACGGAAGGGGCGGAAGTCACATTTCCCGAAACAGGGGGAATAGCCCCAATTCCAAAAGATGGTACAGACGTAGCAGGAGCAGCGGTCCCAAATCCAAATGACGGCGTAGAAGTTACAGGGGCAGTAGTTCCAATACCAAAAGGTGTGGAAGTGACAGGGGCAGTAGCCCCAATTCCCAACGAAGAAGATAGAGATGAAGCTGGGGCGGGGGCCCCAAATCCAAACGACGGCGTAGAAGTTACAGGAGTAGTAGTCCCAATACCAAAAGAAGGCGTAGAAGTGACAGGAGCAGTAGCAGTCCCAATACCAAAAGAAGAAGGCGCAGAAATTACAGGGGCGGCGGTTCCAAATCCAAAGGAAGGTGCAGAGGTAATCGGGACAGCAGCACTGGTCCCAAATCCAAAGGAAGGCGTAGACGTGACAGGGGCAGTAGTCCCAATTCCAAAAGATGGTGCGGACGTAACCGTAGAAGCAAGGGCACTGGTTCCAAATCCAAAAGGCGTAGAAGTAACAATTCCACCTGCTGCTGGAACCGCCGTTGAACCTAGTCCAAAACTGAACGGCGTTGTTTGGGCTGGTACTGGAGCCTGAGGAGCTGCTCCCGTGGAACTACCAAATCCAAAAGATGGAGCTGATGCTGGGACATTAGCGGCAGCGGTTTGTCCAAATCCACCAAGGCCAAACCCTCCTGTTACAGGCGATGCTGCTGGCTGTGGGGCGGTGCCAAAGGAAAAGGCCTGTGATGGTGCTGCTGGAGTGGTCATTCCAAAACCACCGAATCCGGTAGCAGGCGTCGTGGATGCTGCTGCCTGTGTCCCACCTAGCCCAAAATTAAATGGAGCCACTGTAGCGGCTGGGGCTTGAGCTGGAGTCGTCGCGCTACCACCACCAAACCCTGAAAAATGAGAAAAGACCTTAATCCATTACAAATTCAGTCTAGTCAGAATAATAATAATTATTAATCACTCGTATCGAAACACTTACAGCTCATTTTATTCAAGATTTACTGCCGATAACGGTAACTGATGTGAATAATATTTTTTTAATCAAAATTGTCTCGTTCTCTTCTCTTCTGCTTGCTTGACTTGTAATGTGGTTCGAAAGACTGTGCAACATGCCACTATGTGTTGGGCATTTGAAATATACAGAAAATTACCCTCGCCGCGTTGAATTCAGAAAGAATTATCTATGGATTATTTGAAAGTAGATGTTAGTTAATGAATTATTAATTAGTAAAAATAAGCAAGTTAATTCTTACATAGTATTTTTCATTTCAATTGTGAGTTGGAATGCCCACGCACGCGACAGAGACAGCAACAAGTTACTCAAAAAAGAATGAGGGAAAACCAAAAGGGAATTGGCGGTTGAAAAGTGACTTTAGTTTCTGCAGAGAACGAAGAACCGCTGCTGCTACGGACGGACACCGGACAGTGCGGACACGAACGACGGGATCTTTGACCTGTTACCTTACCTCTCACACTGAGACTGAAGTTACACTTACAATAAAAAATAATTATAAAAATAATTCAATATAAAGTTCACACTTTCAACTAATTTAAAGTCATAAAGATGGATGCTGCGGATGCACAGAGTCGACCTACTAAAGAAGGCCCACCAGGATCAGCCGCCATGAGAAAGGAGCAATGGCAATTACAGGATTTCGATATTGGACGAGCCTTAGGAAAGGGTAAGTTGACTTTCGATTGTAGAATTATTGGTCAAGTAAGCTCCGGTAACTGGAACAGAAACCTAGTAATTGTGTCTTGTGCTCGTCTCGATAGGGAAATTCGGAAACGTCTACCTCGCTCGTGAGAAAACTTCCAAGTTCGTAGTGGCTCTAAAAGTCCTTTATAAGAAAGAATTGCAAAAGGCTAAAGTAGAGCATCAACTTCGTCGTGAAATTGAGATCCAAACCCACCTCCGGCATCCAAATATACTTCGAATGTTTGGGTTCTTCCATGATGCCACCCGCGTTTACCTCATTCTGGAGTACGCCTCCAAGGGGGAACTGTATAAGATGCTTCAAGCACAGCCGGAAAAGCGGTTTGACGAGCCTACGTAAGTCGATCCAGTCTGCTGGGTCCGGCACTTATAAATACGATTTTGTGTGATATAATTGTAACGGTTAATTATTGGAATAACTTATATAGTACAGCGACTTATGTGGTGCAACTGGTTGATGCGCTCATTTACTGCCACTCATTCAAAGTCATCCACCGTGATATAAAGCCTGAGAATCTCCTGATTGGTTCAGACGGATCTTTGAAGATTGCTGATTTTGGATGGTCAGTCCATTCTCCTGCATCCAAGTAAGGCTTCTTCGGGATAACTATCGAGATTTATCTAAAATTGGAAGAAGAAGCAAACAACCTTTAACGTTTTGTATAATAGGCGTGAAACTGTTTGTGGAACTCTGGACTACTTACCCCCGGAAATGGTCGAAGGGAAACAGCATGATGAAAAGGTGGGTGGGGTAATGATTCGCGCTGGGACGGACTGGAAATATGCATCTATTCCGTAGTCATTAACATGAAGTTCCAATCTCAATTACTGTGGTTTAGGTGGACTTATGGTGCGTTGGAATCCTTTGTTATGAATTACTAGTTGGGAAACCCCCTTTTGAATCCAGTACAACGGAGGCCACTTATTCTAACATCATGGGGCTAAACCTTCAGTTTCCTGGCGTGGTCAAGCATGATGCAAGAGACTTGATTTCTAAGGTAAATCATAAGCAAATTAAACCCAGTTACACTCTTGCGGGTGCTTGTTCCTTTTCTCTAAAAGTCTCCAACTTCTCTGAGAGCGTTGACCTAACCCACTGACTTTTACTTTTCCAGATTCTTTGCCGTGACCCAAATGGGCGCATCAGTCTCTCTAATATTCGAACTCATCCATGGATTCTCAAACATGCAAAACTTGTGAAGCAGACGGTTCCAAGTTTTCCCCCGCCCCCACGTACTAAAAACTAGGCAATTTCTCGCAAGTGCCCTTAACTTACTGTAAATAGGCAACAACGGAGTACGATGCACAATGATAAGTTGCGTTGATGCATGAAAGTTGCATGATTCGTGAAAACAGTGCCTTTGATTACAATTGTCGTCTGTCATAATTAATCAATAATCGTTAAACAAGCCAATCTTGACGGACGCGTCATTAATGTCAATGTTGGTTTAATAATTATTCTGGAATAAAAGTGAAACTTGTTTGTTGTTCAACTTTATTTGGAAAATGAGCGACGAGACGATTTACAAAGAGTACTCGAACACTAACCAATTATTATTAATTAATGTAGGAAATTCATACAATTTACAGAAGAGCTGCCAATCATTTAACGTGACAAAGAGAATTAATATAACGTTTAAGCTAATAAATAATTCGGTTGAAAAACTCAAACTTAGAATTCCTAGTCTAGTCCAAAGTTGACTGAATTTTAGAAGCGAACAAGAGAAGGGACTGGGTAAACTGAAAAGGAAGAGGCGGGTAAGGTGAACCCTTATTCATACTGCAAAGCTTAAGAATTGGAGAAGAGAAATATGGTAATGTATAATACAAATAATACCAAGTAAATTCACTGCATGACAGAATATGAGTAACGAACGATAGGAAATCTAAATGATTAAATCTGGACTTGTTCGCAGGAACGCTTGTTTGATGGTCGATGTTTGTTAGACTGTTTCGTAACTGTAGCGGATGCTTCGAGCAAGGAAGCAGGCACAGATGACACCCAAAAGTTCCACAGCAGCCAGGGCCAGAGCCACAATTCCAAGAGTTCCAACAGCAAAGTCATCAATTGCCTTTTGCAAGCATCCCTAATTCACGGTAAACAATTTAGACTTATTATTATTATTTAGTCATCAGAATACACGGAATGCATCCAATGCTTCTCCTTGTCCTTACCTCAGTGTAGATTGTCTGTTCAGCAATGACGAAAGAAGTATTGGCGGTGATACCTTTGGTACAACCGATAACGTCATGGTGGCAGCAAGCTTCCGGAATTGCAGGAAGCGCAGGATTGTTATGCGGAATGATGCCTTTCCAGTCCGTGAAATTGTGGGTGCCGCAGCAGTGAAGCTGAAAATTAAGATGTAATGTCAATAATGATATTCTGCAAAGCATTTTCTGCTGCGTGTGTAAACTTACGGAATTTTGCAAGACGTTCCAACTATTGGTGATCTCGACGTCCGTTTCTGTAGCGTTCTTCCCATAAGATGCCTGGGAGTCCTGAAGTCCCGTGGCAAGGAGGGCACGCGCATCGTCCTTGAGAGCAAAAGCGGCAAACGCAGCTCCCAATTCTAAGACGAGAATCAGCCCGACCAGGACAGAGTACTATTGGAGGTCAGAAACAAACACTCAAATTAGAAACAAATGACGACTCGCGTGTTCTCATCTCTTTCATGGGCAAAGAAATAAACTCACGCTCATCATCATGCAATGGTTCTCCTTCCACGCCCCACAACATCCCAGAAACGCGATAATAAAGATCAAGACCCCGACTCCAATGAGAATATTTGGTGGAGTGGTAAAGTCGGAGATTTGGATGAATGCAAAATACTTTTCGTTCCAGCCGGCCTTTGTTGAGACTCCAACTCCGATCAAAGTTGCTCCGATAACCTGAAATAATGATCAGAGTTAAGTAATCAGTTCAGAATAATAATATCAAATTGCATCCGCGTCAGCATTGCTGCATGACTCACTCATACCACTCATCACCAAGCAAGCTAATCCCAGGTCCCAATCCCTTCCTCGTAAAATTAAACATACGATGGGTTAAAATAAACAATTTATTTATGGAATTACAATAATATGCTCTCTTTGCAATGTGTCACGCGACTTCTAAAGCCCAGAAGAAGCACCAGCATTCAGCATCATGCATGTCTCTTATTCGGATGAGAAAATACACTAGGGCTTTTTGACAGAGACAAAAAATATGGTTTGTCGTCCGTGTGGAATTAAAGAAATTAAAGCTGTTGCCTGTCATCTGCCTTATTAGCTGGATCAATAAAAACCTGTTGTTAAGAATGACCTTCAAACCAAGCGTACTTTCTAGTTTTTAATTAATTAAATGCGGTAAAATTTATCCAATTAGATAATCTCTCGCCTGGACCGGTAAGCTATTACTTGAGCTTGAGTGAGTTACAGCTTGTGAATCTAAAAGAATTGTGCTCATGGCTACTTTGGTTTAAGGCTTCTAAAGAACACATTGCGTTCCCTAAGACACTCTATTGTAGAATTATAAATTCCAGAAAATATATTTCCGTTTCGAACAGATCGTTTCTGTCATAGGAAACCACGTTGTACACCATTTCCACTTGAACAGTTCCTTGTCCTTAGTGTCATTCTCTTGTCTTATTTAGTTAGATTAGGTTTTGAAATTGGAAACTGGTTCGGCTTCGGCTTACTTTCGAATGCACGAGGGCAAGCATATCACAAGGTGACTAACGTCAAAAGACGTCATCATTATTGGGATTAGGATTCAAATGAGAAAAACAAAGGGACTACTTAAACGCACACCCTGCCCTCAGGGCTTATAAAGGGATGCATGCCATATTACATGATATAACAATGAAAATTTTGTGTAAAGGATTCCATCAATCCACCAACAGGACAAGGACTACAAGGCACGGGACGGGAGGCGCCCTCCATTTCTTCGGCCGATGAGAGGTCGTCTATGGTCGGGTCTATTGCCACGCCAGTGTCTCGCAGAGAGCATACTTGCTACGATATTCTATTTACCAGCTAATGAGGAAAAATGTTAATCCATTAACATTGTTGGCGTAGAATTCGTAGGTTCGAACTTACCACAAAGATGAAATTGAAGAGGAAGAGGAGATACTTGACGAGCTTCATCCCACCTTCAACCATTTTGCAAACAAGTTTGGTAAGTACCTACGACTTTAGAATATCCGGAATTCGGATGTCCAAGATTGTTTTGTTCTGGAATTTTCCTTCGATGACGACGGGATGAGGATTTGTAAGAACTCTGCTGAATCTGGATCTGGACAGGAAGAAAACGCAATTGGAACTAAAACTTGTCGTCGCGTCGTCTGTTTTCTGTTCTCCTCTTTCTTTTTAGCCTTTCTTTCTCTTGTCCTCCCTCCCCTTCCTTGCTTGTAAAATTGCATGCTTCCCCTACCCTGTTGGTTGTGCTTGCTTATTATGGAGAAACTCCCCCCTACCAAAGTTCCTATCCTACAGAAAAGCAGGGAGAGGAATACGAAATTTAAGGGGAGGTTATGTGGACGATCTTATCTGACCATTCACTCATCCACACGTGAGAGCCTCAATTCCATCTATGACTCATCGGATAATCATAACAAAAACAACATGCGATGAGACAAAGGGAGGTCAACTTGGCAGGGACATTAACAAAACTCAAATGTCAATTAGTTGTAGCACGGCCGCGAAAATGAAAGGGCTGTGGTTGTAGTCAGCATAGTAAATTTCAAGACTTCATTTGAATTTCGGAATTGGGATACTTTTACAGCAGGCCTCTAGAAAAAATGAAATGAAGCAAGAAGTTTGGATAAATGAATTAATAGTGGACTTAAGAATAATGAACTTGGATGAATGTTGGGCTGGGTTGGTATGAGGTACTCCTCACTAATTGATTTGTACTTCAATTTGCATAACTTTGCTATACACGTCCCCTGTCATAAAGTAAGGTATGAGACCA
>Ga0194135_10002296_pt1 | contig 11586 bp, 8 predicted proteins | sample LitLau_LLRF_2013_FD_134024 | JGI IMG/M metagenome (GOLD analysis project Ga0194135, IMG submission 134024) | Freshwater sediment microbial communities in response to fracking from North America - Little Laurel Run_MetaG_LLRF_2013 (version 2) | ecosystem: Environmental > Aquatic > Freshwater >... | reverse complement strand
CTATTATGGAATGATGCTATTAAAAACAAAGATGGTTGATGCTTTGGTTGGTGGCATTAGTTGCCCTACCGCTGATATTTTACGTCCCGCTTTACAAATTATTGGTCCCAAAACTGGCATCAAAACGGTTGCTAGTACTTTTATAATGCATAAAGCCCAAGATATCTTTTTATTTAGTGATGCTTCAATTAATTTAGATCCAACTAGCCAACAATTAGTTGATATTAGTAAGTCAGCCATTGAATTTGCCCACTTATTACAATTCAATCCCATTAAACTAGCTTTACTTTCTTATTCTACAAATGGCAGTGGTACTGGTGAAAGTGTCGAAAAAGTTCATCAAGCAGCCAAGAGTATTAGCGCTTTAAAATTAAAAAATGTTCAAGTTGCTGGTGAAATTCAATTCGATGCTGCTTACGATGAAACAGTCCGAAAGCAAAAATTTAAAGACTTAAAAATTAGTGGGCCATGTAATGTGTTTATTTTCCCTGATTTAAATGCTGCTAATATTGGTTATAAAATTGCCCAACGCTTAGGTAATTACCAAGCAATTGGCCCAATTGTATTAGGTTTAAACCAACCAGTTAATGATTTATCACGTGGTGCTACCATTGATGATATCTATTACACAGCTTTAATTACCGCTGTTCAAACTTTATTAAACCAATAAGAAGGAGTTAATTATATGACAAATCAAGATAAAATTTTAATTATTAATGCTGGGAGTAGTTCCATTAAATTTCAGCTTTTCCATTTTACCACCATCAACCAAGTCCCTGTTTTTACCATTTTAAGTAAAGGACTTGTTGAACGCATTGCCATTAAAAATAGTAATTTTATCATTGAAATTGCCAAAGACCATGATTTTATTAAACATGAAAAGTCCAGTGATATTGCCAATCATAATCTTGGAGCCCAAATAATTATTGATGCTCTGGTTAAATATCAACTTATTAATGATTTCAATGAAATTAAAGGCATTGGTCATCGTTTAGTGCATGGTGCCCAAAAATTTAAAACTTCAACCATTATTGATCAAAATGTCATTGCCGGCATTGAAGCATGTATTCCCTTAGCTCCACTCCACAATCCCCCCGCTTTAAAAGCAATAACGGCTTTTCAAAAATTAATGGCACATGTTAAACATGTTGGTGTGTTTGATACTTCATTTCATACTAGTATTCCAGAAACAAATTTTCTTTATGCTGTACCATACCGTTGATACCAAGATTATCAAGTAAGAAGGTATGGTTTTCATGGCATTAGTTACCGTTATATTTTAACTAAATTAGCAAATATTTTAACTAAACCAGTTGGTCAAATTAATGCGATTGTTTGTCATTTAGGCAATGGTGCTAGTATTTGTGCTATTAAAAATGGTGCCAGTTATAATACTAGCATGGGATTAACACCACTAGATGGGTTGATGATGGGAACTCGCAGTGGCGTTATTGATCCTTCAATTCATGGTTATATGTGTGATGTTGCTAAAAACACCAACATTACAACAGTTACCAATGATTTAAACAAAGCAGCAGGATTATTAGGAATTAGCCAACATTCATCGGACTTACGTGACATTATTAGTGCAAGTAATGATCCAAATCACCCCCACCACCAACAATCGCAATTAGCAATTAAAATGTTTATCCAACGCATTGCTAATTATATTATTCAATATGCTAATGATTTAGCAAACCAGATTGATGCTTTAGTATTTACCGCTGGCATTGGTGAAAATTCAGCATTAATTCGCCAATTAGTAATTGCCGAAATTAAAGTTTTAACAGTCACATTAAATGATCAGCAAAATAATGCCAAATATGAAGATTACCTTGAAATTAGTAGCAAAGCATCAACAATTCCCATTTATAAAATTAAAACCAATGAAGAAATCATGATTTGTCAAGACACTTATGATTTACTAGTAAATCATTAAGCGAAACTCTTAAAATCTCAAAAAAATTATTATATAATATAGGTATAAATTATTAGCAATTTGTTATATAAGGAAGGTAATTAAGATGGAACAAAAAAATCAAAAAATCGTGGTAATTGGCATTAACCATGCAGGAACAACGGCTTTAAAAGCCATTAAAAGAGCTAATCCAACAGCCCAAGTAGTAGCATATGATCGCAACGACAATATTTCATTTTTAGGTTGTGGCATTGCCCTGTGAGTGGGAAAAGAATTTAGTGATCCCAAAGGCTTATTTTATGCAACATCCGAAAAACTAAAAAATTTAGGCATTAACATTAATATGAATCATGAAATGCTGAAATATGATCCCAAAGCACAAACGTTAACAATTAAAAATTTAAAAACTAATGCCATCTTTGAAGAACATTATGATAAATTAATTTTAGCAATTGGTTCATGACCAATTTTAAAACCAGGTGGCAAGTCAATTCCAGGATTAATTGCGCAAAAAGATGGTAAACCAATTCCTGATCGCTTAAATGGTGTTAAACTAACATCAGGAATTCATTTATCAAAATTATTTCAACATGCCCAAGGCATTATTAGCCATTTAAACACGCCAGCTGTTAAAAAAGTAGTGGTAATTGGTGCTGGCTACATTGGCATTGAATTAGTAGAAGCTTTTTTTAAAGCCAAGAAAGATGTCACTTTAATTGATTTTGAAAACCGCATTATGCCCCGTTATTATGATTGCGAATTTACTGATGATGTTGAAGCAACCATGAAAAAAAGTGGCATTAAATTACAATTAGGTGAAACTTTACAAGCATTTATTGTTAAAAATGAGCAAGTTCAGCAAGTAAAAACTAATAAAGGAACTTATGATGCTGATTTAGTAATTATGGCGGTTGGTTTCTTACCAAACACCAATGTTTTAATTGATGAAAATGGTAATCCAGTAATTGCTTTAGATCCTCGAGGAGCAATCATCGTTGATCAATATTTCCAAACATCAGATCCAAACACTTATGCAATTGGTGATTGTATTAATATTTTCTCAACCGCGTGAAACCAAGATGTTAATATTGCTCTAGCAACTAATGCCGTGCGCAGTGGCATCATTGCTGGAATTAACATTACCAAAGCTAATCACAATGAAAGAATTGCCTTTCCTGGCGTGCAAGGAACCAATGCTATTGCTGTATTTGGTTGAAAATTATGTGCCACTGGTTTATCAGAAGTATCAGCCAAAGCCATTTTAGGAGCAGAAAATGTGGCAGCATCTTTTTACCAAGACACCCTGTATCCCCCATTTATGCCAGAAAATCATGAAGTTAAAATTAAAATTATTTGAGAAAAAAAATCGCGGCGCCTTGTTGGTGCTGAAATTGGGTCAACCCATGATCATAGTGAAACAATTTTTATGTTTTCATTAGCAATTTTAAAACAAGTAACCATTGACCAATTACCAATGATTGACATGTATTTCTTACCCCATTTCAATAAACCTTATAACTATGTGACTGCTGCGGCTTTAATAGCAGCCGGCATCTTAACAAAAGATGATGTTATCTATCCAGATCCATATGAAAAAGGTCAAAAAAAATAATTTAATCATAATGGAGAAAGGAATAGTTTCTTAAATGGCACAAAACAAGTTAACAAGGTATCAAAAAAGCAAAAAAAACCTTTCTCTTCCACTACAAGAAGTCAAATTTGCTTTACCTTGATGATGAAAATGCTTTTTAATGTTAACTTGACCATTATGAATTATTCCTTTTTTGGTTACTAATCTAATTATCGGTTTATTAGTACGTAATTCGATGGAAAAAATCCAAACAACTGGTGTCAGTAATGATCGTAATTTTGCGAAAATTAACCTTAATAGTTTGGCTTTTTACAACCGCGATATGGAATTACAAAATTGCCCACAATTAATGATTGATGATGCCCAATGGCAATTAATGCATCCCCAAGATGTGACAATTACCAGTTTTGATAATGTGCCATTATCGGCTTTTTTATTTATTAATTATCAACCAAATGCCAATCATAAATGAATCATTGCCGTTCATGGTTGACAACAAAATCGTTATCGCATTTTATATTTAGTAAAACATTTTTATCAACAAGGTTACCATGTGTTAACGTATGATGCTCGCGGTCATGGTACTAACTTTAAAACTTCTTTAACTTTTGGTTTTAAAGAAGCAACTGATTTATATAGTGTTATTCGCTATGTCAATGATTATTGTCACAGAAATGATCCCCAAACATCGCCCAATATTAGTTTAATTGGCAATAGTATGGGCGCAACAACCATTTTACAAGCTGCTGTCCACTTTGAATTGCAACATTTCGGCGTTAAATGTGCCATTGTTGATTCTGGTTATGATAAGTTTAGTAATATTATTAAACTTTTAGGAATCCACCATACTAATATCCACTGATGATGATTTTATTATGGTGCTAAATTTTACTTCCAAATCCGTGATCGATTTAATGTGAAAGCCATTAATAGTGTTGATAAATTAAAATATTGTGCTAATCTGCCGATGTTATTTATTCATGGTAGTGCTGATGAAACTGTCCCATTAGCAATGACCAAACGTTTATTTGATACTAAAATTAACCATGAAATTGCCCCAATTAAAAGTGAATTACTAATTATCAAGCATGCAAAACATGTTCGTGCCATTACCACCGATTATCAATTATATACCAAAACAACCCTTAATTTTGTTAATAAATATACCACAACAAAGGAGCAACAATAACATGATTTATTATATTAATAATAGTGTTGATCCCCACTTTAATCTAGCATTAGAAGAATACTTAATTACCAATTCGACAATTACTGATGAAATTTTGTTATTATGACAAAATGAAAATGCCATTATCGTTGGCCGCAATCAAAATACAATTGAAGAAATTAATAATGAATATGTTCGACAACAACAAGTTAATGTCGTGCGCCGTTTATCTGGTGGTGGAGCGGTTTATCATGATTTAGGTAATTTAAATTTTACTTTTATCTTTAATAAAAGTCACCAACCAGAACAAAATTATTATCAATTATTCACCCAACCAATTGTGGCCGTTTTACAAAAAATGGGTTTAAAAGCACAATTTAGTGGTAAAAACGATATTGTAATTGATGATAAAAAAATTTCTGGTAACGCCCAATATCGTTACAATAATCGCATTTTACATCATGGAACCATTTTATTTAATGTTAATATGACAATGTTACCAAAAGTTTTAAAGCCTGATTTAGCAAAATTACAATCAAAAGGCATTAAATCAGTTAGTGCGCGAGTGACCAATATTTTACCACTATTAAAAACACCATTAACGATTGAGCAATTTAAACAAGCCATTATTGAAGAATTAAAAACAACAAAAAAAGCACAAATTGTGGCATTATCACCAGACATGATTAAAGCTGTTAACAAGATTGCTAATGAAAAATATCGAACATGAGACTGAAATTATGGTAAATCACCGACTTTTAATTTGCAAAATAAAACCAGAATTACTGATAAAGGAACAATTGACGTCCGCCTTAATGTTGAAAATGGTGTTATTAAACAAATTAAAATTTTTGGTGATTTTTTAGGTTTTAGTGGCACAAGCGTTTTAGAACAACAATTAATTAATCAAAAATATAACTTAACAACCATTAGCGCTATTGTTGGCAAAAATGATATTAACAGTATCTTTGGACCCAATTTTACCAAAGAGGAAATTATTAGTAGTATCATAAAATAGAAATTATTAGTATAATGATAATTGTTAACCAAAAATTATTTAACTTTAGAGGAGGAAATTATTAATGTGAGTTGAAAAATTTGATAATCCCCAAACTGCGATTTTTCAAATATTAAATGAAAAAGGTGCAGAAAATCCTGAATTTGCCAATTATTTAAAAAAGTTTGATGCCAAAATTTTACTAGCAGCATATGAAAATATGTGCCTGTCACGCATGCAAGAACAAATGCAAATGGAATTAAACTATGAAAAAGATGAAAATCAACAAGTTAAATTAGTAAATGGCATTCCCAAAACACTTGGCAAAGTCATTAACTTTTTATCTTCAAAAGGACAAGAAGGAGTAGAAGTAGCATATGCTAGTTTATTGCGAAAAGGGATTGATTGATTAGTGCCCGCTTATCGTAATAATGCCGCATGAATTACAGCAGGCTACCCACTTGAAAAAGTAATTCAATATTGATTAGGTAATGAAATGGGCAGTCAAATGCCACAAGGGATTAATATCTTACCCGTTAATATTCCTATTGCTACCCAATATTCTCATGCTACTGGCATTGCTTTTGCTGAAAAATATAAAAATGAAAAAGGGATTGTCATTACCACAATTGGTGATGGTGGAACCAGCGAAGGTGAATTTTTTGAAGCTTTAAATTTTGCAACCATTCATAAATTACCAATTGTCTTTTTTATTGAAAACAACCAATGATCATTAGATACACCAACTGCAAAAGCTACAACCAGTCCCACTTTTAGCCAAAAAGGCACAGCAGTTGGCATGCGTAATATTCGCGTTGATGGTAATGACTTTTTTGCTGTTTATTATGTTACTGAACAAGCAATTGCCAAAGCAAAAAAGGGTGAAGGACCTTCTTTAATTGAAGCCATTACTTATCGCCAAAACGCCCATTCTGCCTTTGATATTAAAAAAGATTATTTTTCAGCAACTGATTATGAAAACGAAGCAGCATGATTAAAAAAAGATCCCATTGACCGCCTTAAAAATTATTTAATTAAAAATAAATTGTGAACTGAAACACAACAAAAAGCCCAAGATCAAACCATTATTAAAAAAATTAATGATGCCATTATCTGAGCTAAAGCTAATGCCAATGTAACCATTGATGAAATCTTTGATTATACATATGAAACATTAAGCCCCCAATTAGTAGAGCAAAAAGCAGCAGCCAAAGCATTCTTCAATGAAAGTGAGCAAAAATAATTATGAAACGCAATAATGTCCAATCAATTACGCTTGCTTTAGAATTAGCAATGAAAAAAGACCCAAATGTGGTGGTTTATGGTGAAGATGCTGGTCACGTTGGTGGTGTTTTCCGTGCCACAAAAGGCTTACAAGCAAAATTTGGTGAAAAGCGTTGTTTTGATGCGCCAATTGCTGAAGCTGTTATTGCTGGAAGTGCCATTGGCATGGCCATTAATGGCCTAAAACCAATCATTGAAATGCAGTTTTCTGGTTTTGCTTATCCAGCTTTTCAGCAAATTATTGCGCATGCTGCACGATTTAGGAACCGGTCACGAGGCAGATTTACTTGTCCGCTGGTTGTCCGCATGCCCTCTTATGATTGAAATAATGGTTGAAATGGCGCTTTAGAACACCATTCAGAAGCAATTGAAGCCTTATTTTGTCACATTCCCGGCTTAAAAGTGGTCATGCCTGCTAAACCCAGTGATACTAAAAAATTATTACTAGCTGCCATTGAAAGCCCTGATCCAGTCATTTTTTTAGAATGTTTAGGAACTTACTTTAATACTTACAAAAGCGGTGATTATACTTATACTGTCCAAGAAGAAGTAAGTGATGCTTATGAAGTTGCCGTTTTAGGAAAAGCCAAAGTAATTCAAGAATATCAAGCAAGCGAGTTGCCTGATTTAACAATTGTCACTTATGGTGCCAAAGTTTATGATTGTGAAGCAGCTATTAAAGTTTTAGCTGAAAAACATCAATTTAAAATTGAATTAATTGACTTACAAACTTTACAACCCTGAGATGAAGCAACCATTATTAACTCTGTTAAAAAGACAGGCCGCATTTTAGTAGTTCAAGAAGCCGTTCGTTCGTTCTCAGTTGCTGCAGAAATTATTACAGTTGTTAATGAAAAATGCTTTGAATTCTTAGAATGTCCCCCAACTCGTCTAACAGGCTATGATATTACCGTACCACTATCAAAAGGGGAAAAATGATTTATCATTAGTCCAGCAAAAATTATCGCAAAAGTTATTGAAATGATGAATTACCCAGTTTAAGCTGATAATTCGTGAAAGGAAAGTGAAAAAATGGAACAATTTAAATTTGCTGGATTAGATGGTGCAGATGCAACACTTACCACCATTCATGTTAAAGTCGGACAAGAAGTTAAAAAAGATGAACTGCTTTTTGAAGTTGAAGCTGAAAAAAATTCTGAAGAAATTAAAGCAAAAAGTGCTGGTAAAATTGCTAAAATTAATTTTCAACCAGGTGATACCATTAAAGTTGGCGATGTTGTCATTGAATTTGGTGAAAATGATGTTAAAGCAACATCGACCGTTCCTGAAACAAAAACTCCCAAAATCACTGCCATTGACACTGTTGTACCAACCATGCAACCACAACCAAGTAATAATAATGGCAAAGCATTAGCAACACCATTAGCACGCAAAATGGCCCATGATTTAGGAATTAATCTTAGTACGATTAAAGGAACAGGTCCCCATGGACGGGTTTTAAAAAATGATTTATTAAATGCTAAAACTAATGTTACTGATTCATCAATCTCAAGCACAAATGTGCCAATGACACCACAAGCAACTTGCACTTCACCTACTATTGGCAGAAACATTACAGCGCCAAACATTAATGTTGCTAAAATTGAAAGTTATGGTCCAGTTGAACATTTACCACTAACCGCAATTCGCAAAGCAATTGCTAATACCATGGCAATCTCTGTTTATACAGCACCGCATGTTAGTTTAATGATTGATGTCGATGGCCACAATTTAGTCCAATTACGCGCTTCTTTAAAAGAAGAAGCTTTAAAAGATATAAATGGTCCCATTAAATTAACATACCTGCCATTTTTTATTAAAGCTGTTGCTAAAACCTTAAAAGAAGACCGTTTTAAATTATTAAATGCAACTTTAAATTGAGAAAATAATGAGATTCTGGTGAAAAAATATTATCATATTGGCATGGCAGCCGATACTGAAAAAGGGTTAGTGGTACCCGTTATTAAAAATGCTGATCAGTTATCATTATTTGAAATTGCCCGCAAAGTTAATGAATTAGGTAATAAAGCTAAAACAGGAACCTTAAAAGGTGAAGAAATGCAAGGTGGAACTTTTACCATTACTAACTTTGGCTCAGCTGGTTTAAAATTTGGTACACCAGTTATTAATTATCCTGAAGTTGCTATTTTAGGATTAGGAGCAATGGAAAGTCGCGCTGTTATTAACAATGGTGAAATCGTTTTTCATAGTTTCTTCCCTTTATCAATTTCCATTGACCATCGGGTAATTGATGGTGCTCCAGCTGGTTATTTTATGACCAGAATAAAATATTTATTAGAAAATCCAGCATTAATTTTAGCTTAAGGAGAATAAAAAAATGTCTAATTATGATTTTGATTTAATGATCATTGGTGCAGGTCCTGGTGGTTATATCACAGCAGCTCGTGCTGGTAAATTAGGTTTAAAAACCGCCATTGTTGAAAAAGACAATTGGGGTGGCGTTTGTTTAAATGTTGGCTGTATTCCTACTAAAACATTATTAAAAAATGCCAAAGTCTATCATTATATTGACACAGCCGATAAATATGGGATTAGTTTTAATAAGAAAGATCTTAAAATTAATTGAAATCAAGCACAAGATCGTAAAAATGGGGTTGTTAAACAATTAACTAGTGGAGTTGATTTTTTAATGAAAACCAATAAAGTTGAGAGACTATTAGGAACAGCTGAAGCAATTGATCAAAAAACCATTAAAATTGTTACAAAAGATGGTAAAACCACAACCTATACTACTAAATATTTAATCATTGCGACAGGTTCAAAAGTAAAAATGTTTGATCTACCCCATGGTCCTAAAGGACTAAGTACTAGTGATTTAAAAACTAATCCAGCCTTATTAACTTCATCAGAAATTTTATCATTAACAACAATTCCTAAATCATTGACAATTATCGGTGGTGGCGTAATTGGGATTGAATTTGCCTTTTTATTTAATGCCCTTGGAACAAAAGTTACTATTATTGAATATTTAGATCAGATTTTAGCATTATTAGACCAAGATATTAGTAAAACAACTACCGAAATTCTAACAAAAAATGGCGTAAAAATCATTACCGGACATAGTGTTAATGCCTTAAACAAGCAAACTTTAACGTATTATGGTGCCAATGATAAGCAATTGCAAAAACCATTGACCATTAATAGTGATTACTTTTTATTAAGTACTGGCAGAGTACCAATTACTACTGGCTTTACTAATTTAGGAATTGCCATTAAACCAAATCAAGCATTTACCGTTAATAATAAATTAGAAGCGTTAGATCAAAATCAGCAAGTTATTCCTGGGATTTATGTAATTGGTGATGCTAATGGCCAAAAAATGTTAGCCCACGTTGCTTCAGCGCAAGGTTTAATCGCCCTAAATAATATTTTTGTCAAAGAAGGAAGAAAAGATCATGCTGGAGTACCATTGCAAGAACAAAGTATCGATTATAATAAAATGCCTAATTGTATTTATTCATTTCCCGAAATTGCATCCGTTGGTTTAACTGAGAGTGAATGTCAAGCACTTTTAGCAAAAGATCCTTCTCAAACTTATTTAGTGAAAAAAATTCCGTTTGCCATTAATGGTAAAGCCTTAGCTGATGGTGAAACTGATGGTTTTGTCAAATTAATTATTGGTAAAAAATATGGTGAAATTATTGGTGCACATATTTTAGGTTCAACAGCCACTGATATGATTGCTGAAATTGTTAATATTATGGAAACTGAAGGTGTGATTACCGATTTAGCAAATGCCTGTCATCCCCATCCAACATTATCAGAAGTAGTAATGGATGTTGCCCAAGATTTAGCATTAGAAATTAATAAATAAATCATTAAACTTTAAATCCTCATCTTTTTTAAAAAGATGAGGATTTTATGGTAAATTTTAAGTTAAATAGTAGCTTGATTAATTTTATTTAACTGTTTATATTCTAAAAAAACATTTTGGTAAATTTGATCTTGTAAAACAGTTTTTAAAATAAGTTGTTCATATATTTCATAATGATAATTACCTTGAAGATAATAAGTTTCATAAGCAAACAAATGCATAATTACATTACTTACTTTAGCATCAGCCACATTATTATTAGTTCAAAGAATTTCTTGCAGTTTAATACCATTTTTTTTAAACACCATATTCATTGAACATTTAATTTTATTAGGTTTAGTGATAATTAACTTAATAATTTGTTGATTAATGCGCATTGGATTTAAAAAGATATCATCTAAATTATGAATAAAATTAATTAATTGAATTGGTTGAATATCTTCAAAAAATTGGCGATTTTCACCTAAGATAAGTTGAATTAATGTTATTTTTATATGACTATTGTCTTTATTTAAATAAATTGAAGTATGCATTAAATTTATAAATGATTTAATGATTGGCATTAGTTCTTGTTTAAAACAATAACCAATATGATAATGAATTGTATAAAATAATAATCAGAAATCTTCAGAAAGGGTTTTTATGTCATACCATTTAGCATAAGAGGGTAAATAGGACTCATATTCTTTAATCGTATTGATAAAAGCATTATTAAAGTGGCAAACAATATCGATTGTTGCTTGTGTTGAATGATCTAAACTCATGTTTTTTAAATTAGCAAGCGAAGTGATAT
>Ga0194135_10002295_pt1 | contig 11586 bp, 9 predicted proteins | sample LitLau_LLRF_2013_FD_134024 | JGI IMG/M metagenome (GOLD analysis project Ga0194135, IMG submission 134024) | Freshwater sediment microbial communities in response to fracking from North America - Little Laurel Run_MetaG_LLRF_2013 (version 2) | ecosystem: Environmental > Aquatic > Freshwater >... | reverse complement strand
TATATATATATATATATATATATACTTAATATAGCTTCATAGTTTTAGAAGTCGAACCTTTCTCTATTCCTATAGACGATAGGAAGAGGCAAAATTTCGGTAGATATTCTCTAGAGCCCTAGACTAGACAGCCAGCATACTTGAAGCTATTGAGTACTTTTTATGCAGTGGGATGTAAACGTGAAGTGTATGCAGTGATATTCACAGACTAGACTTTCTATATTTTAACTTCTTTCTCTTCGTGTCTTACATGATTTACGTCAAAGCCCACAAGGGACAAGTATATCTTCACATACATAGGAGAATTTTCGATAAGATCTACATTTGTGGTTGTCCAAATCATAATGAAATATATGCACCTGTCTTACTTTTATTCTGGAGCAGGGAGATTTTCAGATCTGTAGAGATGTGACCTTGCCTGTGTCTCACTAATGAATTCTATGTAAATCATTTTTTCTTCGGTGTGCCTACTCCTTTTTCTATTTCTGTTCGGGATAAAAAATGAATTTGTTTTATAAATTGCATGAGCACAGTGTTCTATTTCGAAAGGGTTGTATTATTAACTTCGTATGCTTTCTAATACCGGTATGAGCTCTGGAAATGGGAGACTTATTATAATTGTATAAATCACCCTGCAATTATTATTTTCCACTCAAGGGTGCACTACACTGAACAGTCAAGTATATATGAACTAATTGAGAATAAATCAGGAGAAAAAGAAAGCCTACGCGCTCGCAAGTCACAATTATCACAGAACTACTTAGCACTCAAGTGATATGTATTATTTCAGCTCATAAAGAAAGAGTAATTGGCATTGTTTCAGAACCATCAAAGCTTCGGATGATTAACGGACACGGTACAACATGCCAGAGGTTGTTAAGTTTCAAGGTTTCAAGGCTTGTGTCTTCAAATTCAACCGAACCTTGAACCTTGTGGTAGGTAAAAGCATTACTCACGCATGAATTACAAATCCTTGGCAGTGAACGTATTGAGGATGGTCATACTTATTTATTTAATTCAGCCAACAAACTACACCTACACATCATTTGAGTTTTATTTTGTCTGGCTTTGATATCAATTACATATCAATGAATAATAGCGAGCATACGGTGAGGCTGTAGAATGACACTTATAAAAATCCCCACAGAAGTGAAAGGCCTACACCATTTGTGATTTATTCTGTTATAGTTAGAATTACTATGAGTCAAAGATGGTTAAGTGTCCCAATTGCTAGTGAACGGTTAACAATGATAGCAGCACTTATTGTTCAACTATGAAACGAGGTGATTGAATAAGATTTTCCATCGAAATACAATAACTTGGTATGGAACATAATTCGGCTATGTTCGGCAAAAACCAACTGAAGAGACAAACCCAGGGCCTTACAAAAAATAATAGTCAATTGTCAATGAAACCTGATCTACATAGATATAGATATTCGAGATTCGTGTATTATTACATTTTACATCAGCCTGGTTCAATTTCAAACAATAACGACCTCTGAGAACGAATAAGGGGCTCCTATCAAATTTTTCCTAAAATCCACCTATCTCGGAATATTTATGACCAATAATTACAAAAGAAATATGTCCGGTTTCCTTTTGTACCATCAGGCTGGACTCATAAAAATCTGAGTCTCGAGGATCCACAAGGAAGACGATTTTGTATGAAAGATATAAAAATCGAATTCTAAAACGAAATTAAGTTTGGAAGAAAATGATGATTTGACTCGCTTTCCTCTCCAACATATAATATATCCGTCCCAGCAGAGTTGTGGAAAGGTACACACGGAGACATAACCGTGTAATTGATACACAATCACTGAAATAGGATTTACTGGAATTGCCGAAGGAGCTGCTTTTGTAAGTAATCCTATTACTTACTACGTTGACTTTCTTCGTCTGCTTTCTTTGTGTGCGGTGAGCTATATACCAAAGTCCCAAATACGCGAAGGTAGTAAGGACATTTTCTGGTCGTTGTCTCGAATATTCCTTTCAAGAACATTTTCCAGACCTCAGGTCAGTTCAAAATGTTCAAACACCGAAATGTGCAAAAGCTAATTCGCCATGAAATGCTTTTAATATTGAATGAAGAAAGAATGACACTGCTTACAAACCCGTGTATACCTTGAGACCCAGAAACACCAAAAGGAATGTACCCACCAATCCACCATATTCCTCACAATACTATTATGTACTTCGTATTCTACACTTACTGAATGCACAGTACTTGAGTCATCTGGCTTAAAAGGATATTCTCAATCAGAAATCTTTGTTCATTGGGATTCCCACTGCAATATAGCCAATAGCGATGTCAAGAATGAATGCAATATGTGAAACTTAAAAAACGCATGTAATACTTAAAGACAAACAGTAATTTGGTGTAGGACAATTATTCTAGTGTATCTGCTTGAGCTCACCATTTCCAGAGGATTAAGACAGAACAAACTACAAAACTTCATATATATACGCCATTCCAACTGAACTACTTGCATCAGCAAACCAATTCTACACTTGAAGTGTACCTATCCTCCTCAGAGTATCCCCTAAAATTGTAAAACATCAGGTTATATGAAAAAACTCCCGTGTAACGATGGACCATATAACAAGGACAAAGTTTTGTCCAAGCCATTGGAAATGCTAAAATGGCAAAAAGAGTTTCTCTTGAGGGTTCATAAAAAAGTAGGCACACTTCTTTTACTCTCTCTCTCTCTCTCTCTCTCTCTTTATATCGAAGAAGAAAAAAACGCAAAGGTAGTGAAAGAGTGGACGTCACACACGTGTTACGTTTGTATTGCTGCCTTCGTTCATATCCCCGGTCACTTTTGCAGGATAAGCTGGAGCCAAATCAAATCTCACTTAATCCCTTCATCGTCAGCATTCTCTACAACCACCATTTCGTATTCTCATCACTTCTCCTATTGTTCCATTTTATTCTACCTCTTCTTCCAGCCTACTACTATACAATAATGTGTGCCAACTTGTGTCTCGCTTTCACTCTCTGGATACTCTCACAGGAAGAACTACAAAACTTATGTCCAAGCATTTGTTGACCACCGATACATAATAACCCAGCACAAAACCCAGAAGGGCACTAAGGGCACCAGCCTTCTACTTGTATTGAGATGACGCTTATACGAAACCTATGACCTGTGACCTCCTCCTGCATGAAAGACAATGCCAACGAGTGAAAGCATATTGCATCATTGCATATTGCATTACATATTACACAGTATGAATCGGTGGTGGTGGTGGTGGGAGCCATCGAGGAGTCAAGTGTGGAGACAACTTTTGTCAAGGTGTGTGAGTCTGTGGGGAAACCGCGCGCCCTTTCAAATTCCTTCTGGACTCATTCACTTTCTTCCTGCTTTCTCCTTCCTTTTTGAAATTTCTTCGAAGTGAAATATCCGATTTCTTTCTTGTCTTTTGGGGTCCCCGTTAAACATCACACCACCACCAACGACAACGGACATCAAATAAAAGGAAGGAACATGGCCTTGGTTGCGTCTGCAGGGAGCCGGCTACAGGTATTTGGATATAGATTTGGATTAAGAGAGATCTGGAGAATTAATAATTATAATTATGTTCAATCATGGAGGAGAGATCATTTTGATCACTCGTGATGATGTATAGTTATAGCGTATGATTTGAATGGAATATGGAGATGATGCGTATGTGGAATTTAAAATGCTGGGATTTTAATTATGATTTCAATTGATTTCAGGGGGTGTGTAGGCAAGCTTTAAGGAGAAACTTTTCTGTTTCATCAGTAGTACAAGCCAAACAGGTTGGGAGAGTTTTTAAATTATCCTGAAAGCGATAAGAAACATCTTTGCGGTGATTGGATTGTGATGATATATTGTTCATTGTTTCAGTTAACTGTTCGAGATGCTTTAAATACAGCAATAGACGAGGAAATGGAACGGGATGAGCGAGTCTTTATTATAGGAGAAGAGGTTGCGCAATACGATGGAGCGTACAAAATTTCAAGAGGTCTTTGGAAGAAATATGGAGATAAGCGAGTTATAGACACACCCATTACAGAAATAGGTTTTACTGGAATTGCTACTGGAGCAGCGTTTGCTGGACTCAGACCGATTTGCGAATTCATGACGTTCAACTTCTCTATGCAGGCTATCGATCATATTATTAATTCTGCGGCCAAGACTTTCTACATGTCCGCGGGTGCGGTTAATGTCCCTATTGTGTTCCGAGGACCTAATGGTGCTGCAGCGGGAGTTGCTGCTCAACATTCACAGTGCTTTGGTGCTTGGTATGCTCATTGTCCAGGGTTGAAAGTCATATCACCTTATTCAGCCGAAGACTGTAGAGGACTCCTTAAAGCTGCTATCAGAGATCCAGATCCAGTTGTCTTCTTAGAAAATGAAATTATGTATGGACAAGCTTTTGACGTCTCTGATGAAGTTCTTTCAAAAGATTTTGTTCTCCCAATCGGAAAAGCTAAAGTTGAAAGACAAGGGAGCAATGTCACGCTAGTAAGTCATTCTAGAGGTGTCCAGTCTTGTTTGGAGGCGGCTAAAGAACTCACTGGTAGTGGAATCGAAGCTGAAGTCATCAATCTCCGATCCTTGAGGCCATTGGGTAAGCTTTTTAACAGAAAGTTTTTACAAACTCCATGTAAAGAAGTTTATTGCTAATTGTTTTGTTTTAATGTTTTTACAGATATGGATACTGTTTTGACGAGTTTGGCGAAGACACATCATGTCGTTACCGTTGAACAAGGTTGGCCTACAGCTGGAGTTGGTGCTGAAGTGTCTGCTCGAATCAGTGAAAGTAAGTTTCTGTGTGTAAGATGCGTATCCTGATCAAGTTGTATGTATCTTATTGTAATTACTCCTTCTTATAACAATTCTAACACTTTGCTTTTATGTGTTTTGTTTCAGGCAACGCATTCTTTCAGTTAGATGCACCAATCATTAGAGTTACAGGTGCTGATATCCCTATGCCCTACGCTAAGACGTTGGAAGATGCTTCTCTTCCCAAGCCCCAAGATATAGTTAGAGCTGTGAAGCTAATGTTAAACATCAAGTAAACTGCCTCCAATCTCATTAGCACAATAAATAGACGAAATGATTAGACAAAAGTTATCGTGTTAATGAAAATAGTAACTATCAGAGTTTCATTATTACCATTATTAAAGCACGTGTTAAAGAGTTAAGATAATTCTGAAACTAAAAGCTCGCAGCTAAAAATATGTGTCAAACCTGGCTAGTTGTCCATCTGCCTAAAAACTCCTAACCAGTGCGTGCTATGTCTAACTTTTATAGTTTAATAATTAAAATTATCCAAGTGGAGTTCTACTACTAAACTCTACGGAATTCGACGAAAGTGCTGGTTTCGAAAATTAGCAAGCAATCATCAAAAGCACCCTATGTTCCAAGGATTCAATTCAAACATGGATTAGGATATTAAATAATTTCAGGCAATGCATTAATCATCGATTAATTGCATATAGAACGCCAACGATAAGTGCAAAAATTATTCGCACTCTGCATGATTCGAACATGCGCGGGAAAATCCCAACAGATTTCTAGTCTGTCGCCTTAACCACTCGGCCAAGAGTGCCTATTTGATTTGGGAGGGTGGACAATGCCATTCACTAATCACAGCTTGTACTCTTCAGTCATTCATGTGTTCTGTTCATTCATAGTTCGTGTCGTCTGATAAGTTCCTTTTCTGCTTCTTGATCATCCAAAATCTATTACAGATGATCACTACTCGAATAATAATTAAAACTTGATGTCTGCAGTCATTATTACACTTCTCTTTATTAGGCGCATTATGTTCTCGGCAATTAATTCATGTCCATGTTTAACTCGGTCCCACAGACAGACTAGTAATAAATCCATCTACCAAAAAACTTTTGTAGTGCTATCTTGTTATAAAATGAACTGGGTGCGTTTTCTAAATTATTCATTTCACTTATTCATTGCATTGCGTCACAAAATGAAATAAGTTCCAACCTAATGTCAAATAGTTAGATTTGCTAGAGATGTTTTTATTACAAAATTCGTTGAGAAGGATGACAAAAAAGGAAAAAAACTGATAATCATAAAAATATAAAAATAATACATAGAATTTACAGTATAGAATATTATTCTATGGATTGTTTAAAATAAGTTACTGACATTTACTGAGGAACAGTTGAATAGATCGGGAATTAAGTTCTGCTTGACCACATATCAAATACATTTCACCGATAGTTAAGTTATATTATACGTACCTTTATAAATTATTACAATGTTACTTTGTATTTGTTTTATCACAATGCAGCAGTTGTGGTAGCACCCGCATCTCCCACACTCATTGAATAATACTTTGCAGGTCGACATTCGACATCGAAGACAACGTGGTCAACATGAGGGGCATAAGACTTTACTTTAAACATCCCAATCACTTTGACATTCCAAGACTCCTCGGGATACATTTCTTGAAAAATTGAATTCAACGATTCACAGCATTTATGTGACCATTGAATCCAATCTACTGGAACACTCTGACCGCCTCCAAAATCTGCTGAAGTTGTAAATGAAGACATGACATCAACATTTGCATGAATATGAAGAATTCCTCCCACTTCCTTTTTGAGAATAGCACAGCCGCACTGCCAAGTTGATTCTGATGATGGAATCATTCCAAGATTAACATGGTCTGCTACATTCTTCACGAGTGTCATACTGTTGAGATTGTCGACTTCCATAATAACACATTTGTCTTGTACTTTGTTCAGTTCCAAGGATCTCTTTAAAGCAAGAGCAGCTGGAGGGTTCCATTCAAAAGCATAAACTAATTCTGCCTTGGCATGTATCAAATACGGCAGTACGAAGTATCCAATTCCAGCATACAAATCCACGACAGTCTGACCTTCACAATTGAAATTAGAAATTCTTTGTTTCTCGCTGAAGTTACCCTTGCAAAACATGACTTTTGTGACATCCCACGTGTATAAGATACCATTTTCTTTCTTTACTGCCCACGGATCGGTTCCATACAAAATCTGAGTTTGTGGTGTGCGGTACCCATCATTTAGAATCGATCCAGTGGTTCTGTAAATCAGTAAAATCATTATTAGTCCCGAAGTTAAAGGTGTACAGGAATTTCGTTAGCATTCTTCAAGACTTACTTGACTAGCATTCTGGCGTTAAATATCTTCGCGATGATTTCAAATACTCCAGGATAACATGACCACACACTCCAGGTGTAAAACGCTTGCATTCGAAATAAAATTACTCCCCCGTAGTCTACCCATTTCGAAGGAATCTCTTCCAGCAACTTCTCGTGTTGCTGTTCCGAACAAAACGCTCCTTTTTGGCTTAGTTCTTCCAGAACTGCTCGTTTCAGCTTCTCTGCAAGACTCTCAGCCATTTACTTCTAAATCGCTTCTAAATCCTCCTCAATACGTTTTGTAATTTAGAAAGTCAATAATTAATCCGTCTCTGACTGAACCAACACCAGGTTGGCTTCACTTGTGCTAATCAACCATAAAAATTTGAGTGAGATGATATCGATATGAAATTGATCAGTCAGAAATAATTTGTCTAAAGCTCAGAATGCAGAGAACACAGAAGTTGTTTGTTATTAAACTTCATGCATTTCATCTGATGATGGTCCAACAGAATGAGAGAACTCATGCGCCATATAACTCAGCATTAATGCTCGAAGTAATCACTTTGTCCATGAAAATAGTTCTCATGCAAAATTTCAGACAACCTCACTTCAACGGTATTGCATGTCATTAGTCTGAGGAAGAAGTTGTATTGGATACCGTCATATTTATTTCAATGAAACCTTATCTAAAAATTCTACCTGAATTCATTTACTTACTTTCTTACAATTAAATTAGTCAAATTAGTATAACTCTATTAATTCTTAATGCAACTTGCAGCCATTTGAGTAACTGCAGCTATATAGTAGTATTACTAATATTACGAAAAACTTTATTGGGGAAGGGCACATCATGTTAAAAACCTTTCCAGGACTTTTTCTCTACTCCATGCGCTCGTAATACATACATGAGGCCTGAAAAGGGTTTCTCTCTACGAGCGTGAGCCCTTACTATAATTACTACAATTATCTTAATGCGCGGTCCTATTCCCGACCCTGGAAGACCCCATTTTGCTTTCACATGAAAATGACTTCATAAATCATCATGGGGTGGAAGTGACCCTATTAACAATGCAATGACTGAGAAGAGGGGTTGGATGATGGCGCATACTAATTAATTAATTAATTGTAACATTCTAAGTATTATAATTGCAAGCGACACTGGCGTCGCTACAGCCAGCTAAACTCCTCCTCCAGAACTTTATTAAAAATATCCTCTCCTTATGGTACAACAACAAAGGAGTAATACCAGTCTTGCTTTTTTTATTAATCGGTGGAACATGTTATAACATTATAAGAAACGTTTACATTGATTTTTAATTTTGATACTAAAGTAGGTTTTTAATTTTGTTGAATTGAATTGACTTTGACCAGCAACAATACATGCGATGAGTAGATCGAGAAACCGACTACAGATTTCGACGAACATATCAGTAAGTAATTAAAAGTTAGAAAACTAGAATTTAGCTTTGTGTAAATGTAAATATTTTATTGAAATTGAACAATATAAAACTGCATACAGTAAAGCGTATTTTTAAGTGTAAGTTGTTCCCCCAAAATTAATGCATGGCTTCAGTCTAATTCAAACTTCTCTTCCTTTTTTAGTTCTTCTTGTTGGCAAAACTCTTCGGCGTAGTTAGTCTTGAGCCAAGGAAAGCTTTATTCACCGACACATTCTGGATTATCGAAGCGTTCCCACTCTCATCTCGATTTCCTGTAAAAACATCAATTAATCAATTCAAGTCTCAATTACACACTACAAAATGATTTAATTAGTATTCATTAATTGTTAATTAAGCTCACCTGAGTGTCTCAATCCAGTATGAGTCTTCAACCTTGAGTTCTCATGGAAGGACACATCATTCGGAGTTTTCAACTTCGACGCAGCCATCAAATTCACTTCCTTGAATGTCCTCGAAGGTGTCCCTCCTCCAATCTTAACACTCCCTGCTGGCATATTCGAAGTGGGGCAAATTCTCGAAGCGCTTTTTGGCATTGGCCGTCCGACATTCGGCGCAGGAACCTTCGAATTCAAAAATGGTAGAGATAGTCTTGGAATTCCAGTAGCTCTTCCAACAACGAACGGTTTCTTTTTTATTCCACTCGAAGGTCCTGGTTTTGGTGTCACTACCGCAGCTCCAATAACTCTCTGGAACTGCGAAGGAGGCGCCGTCGAATCATAATCCGCAACTTTTGATGCCAATCCCAAAGCAACTACTCCAACTCCAGCTGGAGTCTTTCCATTCAAGTTGGAGTCCACACGAGCTTTGACATCAATGTAGCTCTTACGTCTCTTCATGCTGGCCAGTAGTGGTGGAGATGACTTTCCATTTTGTCCAGACGACGAAATTCGACTTGCACTGAAGCTAGTTCGGTTCAGAGTTGTGGTTGCTGCCGCTTTTGGTTTCAGGGGACTTGGAGTGGAGAAGGACTTCTTCTTTTGCAAGTCAATTACTCGTTTTGACGATAAGGCGGATGGTGGTCGAGTCATTGTCGTCAACGGAGTCTTATGAGTTGACTTTGGAGGAGTGACACAAGTTGTAAAAGAAGTGTTTGATAATGGTGAAGATTGAGAAACTTTTGGAGACTCTGGAATTGCTGCTGTATTGCTAGATTGAGCGAAAAGCTGTTTTGCCTCAGCGTCTTGTTCATCGGCCATGACGAGAAAATGGTCCATTAGTAAGATCGTGTCGTTGTGATTGCCACTAAAATCAAAAAGGTAAAGTCAATTAACAATTAAATACTAATTAAACAATAATTAATGATAATTGGTTATAGGCTTACGCAGAGTCGGTGGTAAGATCAGCATGATTATTATCAATTTTGCAATCTTCTTCTTCTTCTTCTAAAATTGATTGTAGTGCCGACACTGGAGTGCTCAAAACCGATTTCCTAGTAGATTTCTTTGCTGGAGTCGACTTGGTGGAGCTATTTCCTCCTTTGTCTTGGTGTTCCATGCTCCTGGAATGGTTTACAGAGATAGTTAATCAATATGGAGAATAGACTTGAATAGAGAAAGTTAAAGAGATAGTCGAATTAATAATTAATTAATTGTTGGACTTACATTCTCTTATCTACAGCAATTGTAGGTTCCTTTTCCTGCTTCGCGACTTCATCCACGCATACGAGGACGGGGGCGTCAGCTTGGACCTGCAAAGGACGCAGGGCTTGTCGTGGTGGTCTTACTTCCATCGACTCGCGCGACTACTACTCCGAGAGAAAAGAATTTACCACTGACAAGAGACGGGAAAACACACAACCTTGTTACACCTCGACTGCCTGTGAGAGAATGACAATTTTCACTTGCGGAGAATTCCCACGGTGAAAACCATGACACAGCAATTTCACTTTTGAATTCCTAAAAGCCAGGAAGTTCAATATTGTCAATATTGATGGTCGCGGAGAGAGAGCTCCCTTTCCCGCCACTTCTTTTCCACTTAAAGAATGTTTATTACTAGTTATCTACATCTTTTGTGGTTATCATGATATCGAGTTCTGAGAGATCAAGATGATCCAACCTCCCGCAGGTAACTATCAGTACTATTAAAAACAATACAAACTTTTAACTTTTGACAATTCCATTGTCAAAAGTAATGACTAAAAAGCTACATAATGTGATCGACTACAAATCGTATAAACAAACTGTATCAGATCATTCGTCAAGCACCTCTGAAGAAGCGTCATCGTCTTGGCCGATAACCACACTTCCCTTCGCAAAGGCTCTTGTGAACAAGAAGCTCGCGGTTGGAGCGGAACAACTTATTCGCTGTATACGACATATAAGGATACAACTTGAGTCTTAATTCTTCTCATATGCATCATGGCCATGATCATGGTTAAGCTACCTCTGAACTTCTGAAGTCATCAAATCATCTCACTCTTCAATAGGTACTCCTACAAATACTTGTTGTCTCTGGGTATGAATTTTTTAGCTCACAAGTCTTTGCCACTGTTTTGTTAATATGCAGTTTTAATTTTTTGCAAAAATAAAAATGTTAAAGAAACTGAATACTAATAGAACGATCATCGTCGTATGAACTATGAACCTAAAAATTCAATCCGATTATGCAATACTTTCAGATAAGAACCTAAACGACAAAGAGAAATGTCTCAGGCCTCCCCAAGAAAAGTTCCGTAGGAGCGAAAGTTCAAACTTGCCAAGCTCACATACAGAAAACACTTTGCAGCCTCAGCCCGCAAGATTCTTCCCTATTGTTTCATTGCTGACCTGTTGACCTACATTGTTGATGTAACTCGGCGAATTCCAAACTTTCGAAACTGCAAGTTGTGCATTAGTAGCAAGTATTACAGTATGTAGTGTCTTCATCCAGTGGCCATCACTTCTCCACATTTTACTTCGTACCGTACCTGATTGATGAACAACCCATGAGAGTTATTTCGACTAGTTCCGGGTTGCGACTTAAGTTGTATTATTACTGGTGAGTTTTCTAATTACTTAAAG
>Ga0194135_10002294_pt1 | contig 11587 bp, 7 predicted proteins | sample LitLau_LLRF_2013_FD_134024 | JGI IMG/M metagenome (GOLD analysis project Ga0194135, IMG submission 134024) | Freshwater sediment microbial communities in response to fracking from North America - Little Laurel Run_MetaG_LLRF_2013 (version 2) | ecosystem: Environmental > Aquatic > Freshwater >... | reverse complement strand
TGCAAGTAAGTTGTTCAATTCAAACCTTCTTTTGCAATTCAGTACCTTATTATTATCCTGTACCCTTATTTTTATGAGTAAATTCAAACACCACATCCAATCGTGCAATTGGGGGATTAGGTACGGGTATTTTGTAAACCTTGGTCTGACAGGACAAATCTACCTGATTCATTTTAATTTTAAATGAACCCTGCAGTAGCATCGCCACAAAGTTCTGATTTATTTTTTACACAGTTGCAGTAGGTATTTAGATATTATGGGCAGTTGCTGAGTATTTTTTGTTTATTCATCAGTACGCATTTGATATGCATGGAGTGTGTTACAAGTTACGACAGCAGGGAAAGTCTTATTAGGGTAACCAGTTGTGAATTCCATTTATAAGTGGGTATTTTCAAAGTGCACGTGGACTCGAATGTGGCTTTTAAACGGACCAATTATGGGTATATAATTATTATTGACAACCACATGCACAATACCTAATTAGGTATGCTAAAGATTTTATCGCAAAAACATCTTTTACTTTTCGATCATCGATCTTTAATATGCTTTGGTATTTGTAATAATAATATTAGTTGTATCAAAAGAGGCGCCGATTCACTCAGGAGGAAGCCTAACTATATTTAAATGCATATTTAATTTTATTCTGCTTCCTTGCGCGAGTTAAGACGACGCCTTTCAAAAGAACTGCTAGCTTTCCACGTCACATATTTATACCAAGCATGATCAATTTCACATTGGTAACATTGACGTTAAAGATTTTTCCAAAAGTAGTTTTCTAATCTTTTTGACTGAGCGCTTTATGGCTGTGTTGAAATTATAATGATCTATTTTTCATACACAGCTCGACGAATTTCGAACAGAAATCCAAAGAAGGGACCAAGAAATACTGGCTATGAGCGCAAAAATGAAAACACTAGAAGAGCAGCACCAAGACTATCAGAGACATATTGCAGTTCTCAAGGAGAGCCTTTGTGCGAAGGAGGAACATTATAACATGATGCAGGCAGATGTAAGTAAAATAGGTAATCCAGGAAATGAGAAGATGACTACAATATTGATATTAAGAATATTGATATTATAATTGAAACATACATTATTTAGTGTATCTATAAATACTTTTTGTAGGTTGAAGAGTTACGGAGTCGATTGGATGAAAAAAACAGGTCGATTGAAAAGAAAACACAATCAGCTGCCCAGATGACCACTGAAAAAAATAGATTGTCCACTGAGCTTACTGAAATCCGCGAACATATGGAAATAAAAGACAGGAAAATCAACGTGTTACAGAGAAAGGTACACTTTCATTTTAGACCGAGTTCCTTTTTAAACCTCTAAAATACCGTTTTATAACCGAAATTCAATAATTGTTACAGATAGAAAACTTGGAAGATCTGTTGAAGGAAAAAGATAATCAAGTCGATATGGCTCGAGCAAGACTTTCAGCAATGCAAGCAAGTCACTGTTCATCTGAAGGGGCCCTAACTAGTTTAGAAGAAGCAATAGGAGATAAAGAAAAACAAATGACCCAACTTCGGGAACAGAGAGACAGGGCAGAACAAGAGAAGCAAGAAGAGAGAGAGTTGCATGAGCGAGAACTGGCAGAGTACAAAATGAAAATGCATTCCCTTGAAAGCGAGGTTGAAAAATTAGGTGCACGGGTTGAGCGAGCCCAGGCCGAAAAAGACAAACTGGAATCTAAGTTGGAAAGTTCTCAATCAGAGCTAGGAAAATCAAAGGCAGAACTTGACAAAGCTGCGAGTGAAGTAGGACGAAGTGGTGCAGACTGGGAAGCGGCTAAACAAAGGCTAGCTAGGCTAGAGTTAGAAAACGAGAGATTAAAACATGAATTGGAGAGGTCCCAAACCACTTTTGGAAGAAGTACACTCTCCACTTCTCAAGAACTCGAAAAAGTGCAAGAGAAGGTTGAAAAAAGTTCTGCAGAGCTACGCAGGGCACAAGCTGAACTCAGGGTTACACAAGCCGACAATGAACGAGCACATGCTGAGGCGTCTGCATTGCAGGAAAAGGTCGAAAAGTCACAAGGAGAGGTATACCGATTAAAAGCAAGACTAGAAAATGCCCAAGGAGAGCGGGAAAGCCTTCGCGAAGAGTACGATAGAGCCCAATCAATAGTAACTCGCCTTCATGTTGAGAGAGACAAAGCCGTTGCTGACGTGGAAAAGGTGCGGGAAGAGCTAGAGAGATCACAGGCTACTGTGGGTAAAGCGCAAATGCAACAAGAAAAACTTCAAAACGCGTTGGACAAAGCGCAGAGTGAGATAGACAAACAACAAGAACGTCTTGATAAAGCAGCTTCAGAAATGCGACGGGTAAGTAAAATTTCCTTAAATTACTTTCGTTCACTTTTGTAGCATTTTGAAGTATTTGTGTGCACAAGTGCAACTGCTGTTATCCCTATTATTTCTATCGCAAGCTGCAATTGGAAAAAGAAAAGCAGAGCTACGAGTTTGAAAATCTTCAGTCTCAACTAGATAAAGCTTTGGGCCAGGCATCGCGTCTTCAAAAGGAGCGTGAAACAATGCAGATGGACGGGGAAAGGTTCAGGGATAAATTCGAAAAAGCACAGGTCGGTACTATAAGAGAAATTTGAAATTGGGATATATTCTGAGCAAGTTTGAACAATACCCAATTTTTCAGATGCAACTTTCAAGAGTCCAAAAAGAAAGAGATGCCTTCCAAGAGCAAATTGAAAAGCTGCAGGAGCGTGTTGAAATGCAGCAAAGCCAAGTTACTAAAGCACAACGGGACAGAGAAACGATGATTGCGGAAAACGAAATAATAAAAGAGAAATGGGAGAAGGCACAGGCCACTCATCAAAAGCTACAAACCGATAGAGAAGAGGCAATGAGTCATGTTGACCTCCTCAAAGATAAAATAGAAAAACTTCAGGTATTCATTCAGAAAACAACAGAAGAAAAAGACATTGCCAGTAAAGAGTATGAACGGATGCTAGAAAAATATGATAGGTAATGCCACTGATTAACATTAGTTATCACGATAATCAGCGTTATTCATTCATCTCAAACTGACTTTGTGTATGGTTTTTAGGTTACAAGGTGAACTGTACCGATTACAATCTAAGCTTGAATCGGAAGAACAGGAGAGAGAAAGAATGGAAATGGAAATCGAGAAATCGCTACTCCTAGCAACTAAGTCACGTGAAGACCAACGAAAAGCTCAAGAAGAATTGGAGCGGTTACAGGAAGCATATGAACGGGCATCTCTTCAAATCGCCCGCACAAAGGAAAACGAGGAAAACTTTAAGGAAAATATGGAAAGGATGCACGTGGATTTGGATATGGTTAGAGAAAGATATGAAAAAACTCAAATGGAAATAAGAAGATTACAAAATGAAAAGGAGAAACTTTTAGCTGACAACGAACGGTTTGGGTTTGAGTTGGAGAGGGCCCATTCACAGAGTGGTAAAATTCAGGCAAATAACGAGAAAAGCCAAGAAGAAATTGCTCGCCTGCAAATAGAAGTTGAAAAAATGTACGACAAACACGATAAAGTACAGTTGGAACTTAGAAAAGCACAGACCGATTTAGAGAGGCACAAAACTGAGTCAGAAGGACTGAAAGAAGAAGCAGAGAGATACGCCCTGAGAATGGGGAAGTACCAAGAAATAAAGGATGACTATGACAGGCAGCAACTTGAGATGGAGAGACTTCGAGAAAAAATGGAAAAGGTAACCATGGAACTAGAGCGAAGCAAGAAGTATGAACAAGAAGCGTTAAAGCTGAGAAGTGATTTAGATAGGATAGAAAGTGTGAAAGGAAAATATCAATATGAACAAGAGAAATGGACGGTTGAAGGGGGAAGACTTCAACAAGAATGCGAGAAGCTACGCGAAAGGCTAGAGAACTCACAGCAGGATTATCAAAGAGTGCTTTTATCGAAAGAGAAAGTTGAAGAAAGACTACATGAGGTTCAATTGCAATTAGATCTAACTCACGGAGAGGTTGTCAAGTTGTCGGGTGGCCAAGAAAAGCAATACGGAGAACTTGAAAGACTGCATGTAGAATGTGAAAAGTGGCGGGACAGGTACGAGAAACAACAAAAGCGGTCAGACGTACTGGAGGAAGAAATAGAGCGCTTAAAATCCGAGCAAGACCGTGGGGACAGCCTCCGCTCCAAAGCGGACACCGACCGCCTTACAACAGAAATAGATCGACTGAAAGATAAATTGGAAAAGGCAAACAATGAAGTGGGTAGGGCACTTCAGAACAAAGAGAAGAACGAGGCAGAAATAATTAGATTAAACCGCGAACTCGAAAAGTCCCAAACACAACTGTCTAAGCATCAAAACTCTAATGATTCTACGAGATTAGAGTTTGAAAAAATGAATAACGAGCTAACAAAACTCCATGAAAAACTCGAGAAGCAACAGGCTGACTTTAGGAAATTATTTGATCAGAAGAAATTGGTAGAAGAGGAAAGAGATATAATGAAGTTGGAACTAGAACAGGCCCAGAAAGGCCGTGACGAACTTCAAGAGAGACTTCGTATTGAAGGTGACGTCAGAAACCAAGGCGATTTAGGCACATTGCAGCAGCAGCTTGCCCTATCATTGAGAGAAAAAGAGAAACTTCATCAAGAGCTTGCGCAGGCGATTTGTGAAAAAGACAAACTTATTGCTTTGGCTGAAAAGGGCAAATATACTGAAAAGTATGATCAGCAGCTACTCAAGCTAGAAAAAGAAATGAAACAATCTCAGCTAGAACGTGATCAACTAATAATTCAATTAGAGAAATCGCAAGATATGCTAATGAACTTCCAACAAGAATTACAGCAATCTGAAGGGGAGCTGCAGAGAGAAAAGGAAGAGGTCCGGAAGCTAAAAGACGAGCAAAGAAGGGTAGCCCAGAACGCCGAGAGGGGAGCTAAAGAAGCCATCGAAGTTAGAGACCGGGAAATCAACAAACTTCAGCAACAAATTCAAAGTTTCGTAGAAAAAATGGAGATGGAGAAACAACGCGCTGATGCGCTTGAAAGACGCCTTAATGAAACTGGAATGAGAGGAGATCAAGAGTTAGAGCAATGGCGCAAGGTGGTCGAAAATGAGCAGCAACGAGCTGATGCTGCGGAAAAATTGGCATTCGACCTCCAAAAGAAGTTACAGGTAATAGACAAACAATTGCAGCAACAAGTTTCACAGCAGCAACAAGCGTCACAGCAGCAGCAACAACAGACGAGACAACAAATAGAAGGTCAACAGCAGGAAATACAGAGACTACACCAAGAACTACAGAGAAGTCATCAAATGCAACAGCAACAAGGTAGTGCAGTCGCTAACCAAGAAATTACCAGACTGAGGAAAGAACTAGAGAAGGCCCAAGTAGATTGTAAAAATGCAAGTGTTGAACGGGAGAGATTCCAATCACAGCTGGAGATGTTGGTTCAAGAGCTGGAAAGAAACCAGGTAAGCCATCCATGCACGATATTAATTGCTGGTGGAACAATTTTTCTTTACTAAAAGTGGCACAGTATGATTATTTTCGCCAATCAACGTTCTAAGTATCTAAGTACATATATACGCTCAGCACTGCACATCCTAAATGTTTAGCATGGTACCCACTGGCATGTAGTAATATATTCAATTTTAGCTAGGGGATGGCTTTGGATCCTCCGTACTGTACCACTATTAAACAGCATTGACAGCCGAGACTACTACCACTAAGGCCTTGCCGGAGTCAAGGGCCTTATTAGGGCGGTTTATCACTAATACGTCTAATAGGACTAAGCTGGTACATAAGCTGAACACTAGCTCATATTAAATCTCTGTCATGTAGATGTGAACTGAACCGCTATGATTTTGCCCCTGGTCTAGGTTGTTATTGTTAAACACCTAATTCGTACGTAGAGTAGCATTAGAACTTGGGCAACTTTATTTCAGTATATACCTATAAATTCGAATTTATATGCCTAAAATTTTATCATAACAACGCTTATTCAGAACGCATTGGGCCGACAGCTTGATTTTATAGTTAACCAAAGCCTCTAAACCCTTTTAAAGAATACCATTACTTATTCAGGTGGAGCTGATGGAAGCCAATACAAAACTCAAAAACGCAGGAGGGCAGAACCAACGAGGTAACGAAGAGGCTGAAAAGTATCGGCGTCAACTCGAAGAGGCGCAAAGACACATGGATCAGCTTACAATACAAGTAGAGGAGTATAGAAAAATGTTGGATGAGGCGTACAAACAGGGAGAGCAAGGAAAATCGCAACACGATGGCGTCAAGAGGGAAATCGAACAAAGGGCAAGGCAATTGGAGGAAAAGGAGAGAGCTTTAACAAACTTAGACCAGCAATTGAAGAAGAGGAAGGAACAACTAGATCAACAACAAGCTCAGCTAAGAAAGGTATACCGACATTAATACATATTTATATTGTTTTTATAAGATCAATTAAAAGGAGTATTGTCTGGTACCTACTTCAAAAAGATACAAAGTAAAGAAAGTTACGGAATGACTGTTGTTATTAGAGATTGGTTAATTTCAGGGACCACCTACTCCACAGGGAGGAGGAGTGGATCCAGCTGTTATGGAAAAGCTATCCGCAGAGCTACAAGAAGCTCAGCAGAATGCAAAGAGGTCGCAAGAAGAGATGGATAGATTATTACAATTAGTCCAGATGAGTCAAGAAGAACAAAATACTAAAGAAAAACAAATTCATGAATTGCAAACGTAAGTGATAAAATAAAAAAACGAAAAAACGAAATGTAGTATGTACGGGATACTTGAACTGTATTGGAAAGGGGAAAAAAATTATGATAGCGTACTTATTCATATTTAAGCCACAGTAAATAATCCGTATAAATATTTTTAGGGCGCTGAAAAATGCTCAAGCCAAACTAAAGCAGCAACAACAGCAGCAACAGCAAGCCCAAGAGGTAAGATTTACTAGATCTTTTTACTATAACATTCGGTGAATATCTATACTATACAATAGGCAGTTTTATATCCATAATATGGTGAGTATCCTTTGGAAAAAATGCAGCTACCTTTACGTATAATGGTGGGTTTCGATGGGAAAATTTATAATTTTCTGTTTTCTACAAAATAATGTTACTTTTTCCATGTCTTTCTTGGATTCATACAAAACAGGCGGGTCCAGCGGGTTTCTTAAAAAGTTTCTTTTAATACTTGTTGTAAATTTCCTATTACTATAAGTATGATTAATTAATTATTAAGGTATCAGGTATCTCTATATTATGAAATGTCAGGCCACACTGACAAAGCTGTAAATATCAGTAATAATAATATTAATTTGTTTAAAGTTGCACCGAGTAAATACTCCTACACCTCTATTAGGTGCCCACTGAAATTAGGAATAATAATTATTCCTAAAATTAAATTATAGAACTTAACATAAAATAATTTGGGCAAATTAGACGTAATGAGTGGTAGTGCTATAGGTAAGTTTGTGTAAAGACAAATGCTTTTTAAAATGGTATAATAATTTTGTTTGTTATATATTCTATTCCGACAAAACATTAAATTATCCCTTTCCAATTACTGGAAACATCGCACAATTAGCCACGAAATAACGACCGCCATACTATAAAACATTATTATTGAAAAACGAAATAAAAGGCATTGTTCCAACTTTCCAGCTGCAGCAAAAGGAATAGGCTTTCCTTTAATATGCAAAAAGCCCAATCGGTGCCCTTGTTAAGAAATAATATAATATTTTTTGAGCTAATCAACTGCCAATAAAATTGTGTGCATTATTGAATAATATGGATGTTTCACGCGTTGGGCCTTCCGTTTCTAAATTTTAGAACTCCATTTAATCAAGGTGTATCACTTTGATGTGGGGGATTTGGTCGATAATCGTGAAATATGAATTTGATATTACGAAAGGCAGGTGCAGGACCTCCTATGGCAGGTATATGTGTGTTAAATTTCACATGTAATGTTGGACTAACATTCCAAGTTTTTGCCAATATGACAATATGCGCCAAAACGGGTTCCGTATCTGCCTTTCCAACCAATTTCCAAAATCGCTTGCTTTTGGAAAAATAATTTTTTATGAAAACCGCGCTACATTTATACGTCGTACCTAACGTGGCAATCGAAAGGCGTGGACGTATTAAGATTTGTTACAGCTGAATTTTCTTTATCGTAGCTACACTTATCATTCTTTACATATCAAGCGACATTTCGATTTGTTGTTAATGCATTTATGAAAGTATAGGAATAGCTTTAATCATGATTAAGATTATAGAGAAACCGAATTTGCCTGTAATGAACACGTAGGCCATATGGCGTGCATTGTATCCCCCCTTCTAGGTATGCTCTACTCTAAAAAAAACAGTGCGCAAACCCTGTTTTAAATAGCTGACGATTTAATAATCCTAAAGCTAATATTATAGTGTAGTTTTTCTCTATATTTTTAATCTGTTGCATAAAGGTGGTCATCCGCTGTTGTAAAATGTCCAAAAGTTCTCTATAATGATCTTAAGCTTATTTAAAGAGTACTCTGGTATAAATATTCTATTGATGAGTACGCTGCATGTTCATACTTCTAACTGTTATTGTTGTCCTGATAACAAGGGAACGAAATATTTTTCCCGGACAGCAAAAGTTGTTAGTTTTCATTTTTGTTGTATGAAAGTGGTGTAATGGGAAACAAAATAGCACTGATTATAAGTCATGTCACACAACCAACTTTATATTTATTTACTTGTATACCTCACTATTCACTATGCATGATTGTTTATAAAGAAGAGTGATACGTGTGAAATTGTTATATGTTATTGCAAATACGGCGCTTTCCCATAAAAATTGTACATCTTTTTTGGCATGGCTATTCTATTGCGGACCTAAAGAGAATTGAGTTCATAGAAGCAAAAGAACAACGAATGGGTTGAGTCGCATTTTGTATTGCATTGACGAGAGCACTTGTGAACTATATTCCACAGAAAAAGCTGACTCAATCAACTTTAGATCGACAACAGAGTAGTCCTAATGTCTGGAAGATTGTTTGTGGAATAGAGGTTCGCAATGTAATTGAAAAAAAAATGTTTCTTATACTACTCAGCATTGTTTTCAAAGGCCTGGTTTTCGTATTCCTCTGTGAGTTTTCGAGAGAAATAACTAAAGAATACGAGAAGTAACTAAGAAATAAGTAACATATATAATAATATATATAAATATAATAACATATACAATAACACTGCGCTACAATTCCACGAATCCTTCTTCTTTTCGAGCAAGATACATCGTGATCAGATGTAAGAACTTCCAACAAATCCTTGAATTAACTTTCCTGACGACGAACGGTTTAGCCTTGCACTCGTTACCAGAAACATTTGAAGCCCACTAATATTAGGGTAAGAAAAAATGTCATGTTTCTCTTGTGAAGTCTAATGCTGAGTAATGGAGCATGAAATTGAGTTCTATGATTGTGTGTGCCTTAGCGTCAGAGTGGAAAATGACATGAAAGTGCTGAGCACTCTTGTTAGCAGAGGAGGCGCGAGTTGTCCCACTCTAGGTCTTGAGTGCTCTAAATATGGAACAAGTAGTTCAATGGAACCAACAGCTGTCTCTCTTTGGATTGTCTGTTCTCATTATTTCGCCTTCAAAAATAAGCATTTCAACCTCGAAAATTGCCTTCTCTTTTTTGGTCTGCGCAGTATTTCTCACACTTTTTACGTTCCAGTTGATCTACACGAAACTGGACCACAGAGACATTGCTTACATAGTAATGAAAGGATATCTTCTCCTTGGAAGTAATATTGTATCATTTTTTGTTGTGATAGCGTCAATATTTTCATCGAAATCTCTATCTAATCTTTTCAAAATGATAATTACATACAAAACGGATCAAACTGAAGCCAAATGGATGTCGTTAAGGGTGATAGTTCTGCTCTTAATTGGGTCATTCATCGTGGATTTGAGTCAGTTTCGGTTGCAAAATGTCAGTAAAACTATGGTTCTTATTAACTCATTATCCATCCATATCTCTTTCCTGTATATTCTGTTACACATTCAGAATTTCACGATATCTGTGAAATGGATGGAGAGCAGAATCAAGCAACTAAAGGAGGAGATTGAGAAATCTACAGCGGAAGTAATAGAATCCAAAAAACCGATGAGAACCATCATACCTGGAAATTTAATTAGTTTGCCAGACGTAAGTAGTTGTAGTAAGTAGTATTTTTTTAAAAATAAATTTTAGATGTAGAAAATAGAACAAACTTCAAGTACGACCAATAATTCGGAAGTATAAAAACTAATTATGTAGTCGTGGTGCGTATATGCAAAAATGCAATCTAATCATAAAACTGCAGGCATACTATAAAAGGTGGTTGCTCCTATCAACATTCTGCTCCCATCAGAATCTTTTTTTTTAACTTTCACTAACATGTACATAGTATCCTGAGGCCCCCACAGTGAAAAGGTGTTTTTCAAACATGTATTGGCACAATATTTAGGCAAATCTTGTATTCATTTTTTAAGTGCCTAATAATTACTTATTGGTAACTTTATTTTCAGACAGAAATAAATGAATTTCAAGATTTTCAGAAAAGGTTTTTCGAGCTGGAAACAATAATAAGAGGAATCGACGAAACCTTTGGCTTCCGCCATTTGGTGACCGTTGCCCACAATTTTGTCGTCGGAACACTTTTTGCTTATGGAGCTATAGGAGAAATCGTTACCATTTCACTGCCCGTCTCTATTGAAACAGTTGTTGAATTTGTGGTACAACTTAAGTGGGCTATCCTTAGTTTCGGTTCCATTTTTGCCCTTGTTTGGCCTTGTACGAAAGTAACTAATCAGGTAAGTGATAAGGTAAAATCAGGGCCAGATCAAGGGGCGGAGCTGCAAGCAATCTGAGGGGTATAATCGGCAGTGATATAGCATACGAGTGTGGTTCTTCCCCCTAGCCGAAGGTGGATTATACAGGTAGGCAATACGAAAACCAGCAATACCTAGTGCCCAGCATTCTCTCACTCTCTAGGTTTTTGATTGAAAAACATGTGCAATTTTTTTACAGCAAACAGCGACAATTGAAACCGTCCACAAGGCATTGACATCACCACTTCCTCAAGACGTGCGTCATGAGGTAAGGTACAGATGATGTACGGGTACTATTCCTCTTAAAGCTAAGGCAATGAGTAAATAGATGAACACTAGACAGCAGAAGTAAACTATATTTGTTTTTTTTTAGTTACCGAGAGGCCATAAAGTTTTATACAAATTACAAATTAAGGCAATTTTATTACTTCATTCAAAAATTTACTCATCAAATAATATGTTGCATTTCAGTTATTTAACCTGTTACTTCAAAGAACCACATCTGACATAAGTATTTCTCCATTAGGCTACTTTACATTCAGCAACAAATTGATGCTTTCAGTAAGTTTTTTCCATAATTTTTATATGTATGAATAAACTTTCGATTAGGGTTGGCCTAATATTCATTGAAGGTGCATCGTTAATTAATGGAAATTTCCACTGGTTTTATGAAATAGTTCAACATAAAAATTAGATTAAAAATTTATAAGCGTTTTACTTGGCAAAACGAACAGGAACATGATGTCACCCGTCACGAG
>Ga0194135_10002293_pt1 | contig 11589 bp, 9 predicted proteins | sample LitLau_LLRF_2013_FD_134024 | JGI IMG/M metagenome (GOLD analysis project Ga0194135, IMG submission 134024) | Freshwater sediment microbial communities in response to fracking from North America - Little Laurel Run_MetaG_LLRF_2013 (version 2) | ecosystem: Environmental > Aquatic > Freshwater >... | reverse complement strand
CTCTTCATCAATGGGGATATAGCTCAGTGGTAGAGCGCTCGCTTTGCATGTGAGAGGCCTCGGGTTCGATCCCCGATATCTCCAATTTTTGCCACTTTTTTAATGGACTAACGTGATATGAATTGTCGTCAATTTATTAGTCTGCATTCATTACTTTTTTTTATCGTGGATCACACAAAGTCTATAGTATATAGAGCTACGAAAGTCTAGCTCATGTGGAGATGGAGATGAAGATGAGCAAAGATGTTTTTGTTTAGAAGGAACGCAACGCATGATTCATATTTGATATAGCTCAATTTGACTCTTTCAGATGAAGATGGAACGTCTGCATTTATGCATAAAAGAATCGACAGCTCTTTTACATATTGCTGATTGATTCTTAAGTTATGATACTAAAATGACGATAGATAATGCGAAGTATAATAATAATAATAATATCTTAATGCACTATCTTTACAGCTTCACCAATATTACTTATAGTTCTTTCCAGAATGGAATCACTAGATTTACCTCCGTTGTCATATTGCATTGGAATTTGAGAGTGCCAAGTGAATGGATATCACAAACAGAAAACCAAAGTATCTTGCAGGGAAAACAGAGAAAGTGAAAAATAACCAACGTCCTCCAAACTGTCCAAACTCTTAACAATAATACATTCTTTACTAACACTTGCAAAAGCTGCAAATGGTTGCAATACAATCGAGCAAACGTCAAGGCAATGTTAAAGAAAGCCATGGTAGAATTCACAAGAATGTATCAATTTTTGAAAGTTACTATTATACTTACAAAAACTGTGGAACGATGAGAAATAACAGCGGCACTAGAAGAAGTGACGTGGTAACAATGCCTAGTAGTTTAGTCGTCATGTCTGACGTTGATACTTCTGAAGGTGGTGGGGGAAAGTCGCCGGAGAGTATCGTCTTCGACCTTCGTGAAAAAAGATCACCTTCAAAATTGGTTTCTGTGTGGATTCCCACTTTAATAATCGAAGTCTATCGTGCAATACGACGAAGTGCTGTGGTAAGCTTAGTAAAAACGTAAAAATGTGAAGTAGTAGGTATATTGTACTTATACACGTGTGCATTCGTGTCAACCTGTCGACTTTCCGGTGCTCATTCATTTTATTGTACAAATTAAAGTTGATTTTGACGGAGAGAGTGAGAGTAGTTTTGGGTAGAGAGTATAGAGAAGAAGAGACTTGCAGACATCTCGGCTCGTCTTCTTGGGTTATTATTGGGGTGGTGGTGGTGGTGGCTAGACTTATTGTTGTTGAATTTTGTTATGTAAACAAAAAGAAAAGTTGACAAGTTGATTTTATTAATGATTGAAGCATAATGGAGAAGAACTTTCTCTTGGTTATCTTGAAAGTAAGGGTACTACACTTGCTCCAGGTTTGAGATTAAGACAGTTCGTAATGTTTCGAATTTTTTTTGTCGTTGCAGGTGCTAGGCACTATTTTGTGGTTGCTGGCATTTTGCTTTTCCTGTGTGGTATGGTTAATTGGACATATTATTCTTTCCTGTGTGACCTATGGCTCTTCCGTAAGTAGTGTCATTTCGAAGGATGACGAAGCTATAAATAAGGAAGGACTTGTTGGAGTTGAAAACCTTTCGGGGGGAGTGGTGACTAACCCCAGACATAATGGCGTTGGTGGAAAGAAACGCCGGAGAAGACGTAAGAAGACAAATAATACTTCTTCAGACCGTTCAGATGACAGGAGCAGTGGGTGTGGCAGTTGTAGTAGTTCCGTTGGCTCTTCACCCGGAATTGATGAATTTGATGGTAAAAGTCAAAGCTTTTTCTCAGGCATCTTACAGAATAAGGATTAGTTTATGTGCGAAAAGTATTTTTGACCTTCTTTTATTATATACTGATGTAGACCCTTTACCGACTACTGACTTAAAGCGTTTGGAAACCTGCTTGTTGGAAATTAGGACGAATACAAATTGTACAGGCGAACTTACTCAAGCTCAAGAGTGCTCCAGTATAATTGGATCTATGGAATTGACAGGCGATGATGAAATTACGGCATCTTCGTCGAAATCTCTATTGGATATGTGGCTCTGTCCTGATTTTAGTTTTAAAGAGCCAGCGACAGTGGCAAGTGGACAAGATAACGAGACTTCTAGTGAGAGATTAATTATTGTTTTGTATAGTGTTTTCTTGTATGTTTATCATACGCTCTATACATGAAATATTTTACTTTTAGAACTGGACCCAGAGACTTCTTTACATTTGCAACGAATATTGGATCTCGTTGCTCTTCAAGCTTTCCTTGGATTGCATCGGGATGCAGAACATCTAAGGGATCAATTGACTTCTCTAGTATGTCATGAAATTGGTCGTGATAAAGCAAATATGGCTGTACTAAACTCGATAATTGAAATTTGAATTTTTATATAAGTCTCGAGCTCATCGTTTGTGAGTATTTCTTTCATATGCCTCTTCGACGGAAAGTAGAAGTGCTGCATGGCTTTCTGCCCTTTCTATGTTGCTTCATAAATAATAGACGTCGGAACAGTTTCTTTCGTGTTCGTCTTAGTATTAGTATTACTTCAGCAAACTTAATGAGATACTCTAAACTGTCGTAGAGTGTTACATTTTGCTTTTAGTATTTACCGGTGAAATAAAATTTCAAGATCATTTTCAATATTTAGACTATTTCACTAGTTGTTAGTATTTTTTCTGTTTTATCACTGGAGTTGAATTGGATTTCAAAAGTATTTGGAAAAATTTGTGCAATGCAAGTAATATAATATAAGACAAAATTGAAAGCAACAATAAAATAACTAAATACACATCCAACAGTCTCGTTTGATACCATCGCAAATGATTCACTTGAGGTTTCAAATTCGACAAGTCATCGTGTCTCAGAACAAATTCGGTCCAGAAAAGTGCTGTGTCTACTGCATTCAATGGTCTGTCTCGGAAGATTTTAGAGCTTCGAATTATGTTCTCTTTGTATCTGCGATTGATCATAGATGTAAAGTAAAATGGAAATTATGTTCTATAGTATTAACATCGTTTAGTTGTAGCTTACACGGGATTATCAAGTAGCCGGTTTATTGCGTCGTGAAGAATGTCTGCAGATAAATCCCGAATTTCAAGTCGTATCCCTACCTTTTGAGAATTTACCCTGTATGCATTGTAGTCTTGGTCTAGTGAAAGTTATATTATACATGTTACATTATGATAGTACACGTAAATGTATCGGATTTCTACAAGAATTTGAGATGCCTGATTTTTTAACTACTTACCAGCAAACAATGGAATTACGATTGTAGGAACGCCGAAGTACGTAGCTTCTTGTACGCTGTTAACTCCCCCGTGAGTGACGAATACTTTCAGTTTAGGATGGCCTGCATGATTTAGTATAAAGTTAAGAATTCATAAGCAAAGTACACGATTACTATCTGACGATAGTAAATGTGTTAGAAATGAGTTCTTTTGTAACTTCTTACGAAGCAATTCTCTTTGTGGTAACCATTCAGAAGGCATCAGATTATTTAAACGACCGCTGTACTTTTGAGGTAGTGGTCCTTTCCATTTCATGAGAAATCGCACCTTTGGATTCTTTTCAATTGCATCAAAAAACCATTCCTGAAATCGCTGAGGAACTGTTTCTAAGTTCACAGTAGATCCAAAGGAGATCAAGACTACACCTTCAGGTCCAGATGTGTCCATAAAATCTTGATATACCTTTACGACCATTAACAATATATCACTAACACTCAATAAGTCATTAGATATAGGTGCAATTTTCTGGGTGTCTGTTCAGTGACGGAATGTACTCCACGACAAATGGATCCCTTCTGAACAATTAAAAGCTATGGTTGATAATGAATTTCCTCACCTGTGGAATGGGCTTTTCCTCTCCAAGTAGATGCATCCCTGCAATTTGGACAATGTTAGGAGGAAATGGCAAATTGAAGTCGGCTGCAGGATGAGTATTCATAAGGACAATACTGGAGTTTCTCTCCAAATCGCCATAAGCCGGGTGTGTGGTCAAATTAAAGTAGTCAAGCATAACTTTCTCCATTTGAGGATAAAGTTGGTTATACCTGCTCCAAACCCAATAGGAGTCGTACATTAAGTTCATAATTCTATCGAAGAAAGTCAGTGGATTTCTGTTATGAGATATGTGCACACTTGGAATCCAGTGAGTTCCAAGAGGATATCCAAATACCTCTGCAAACCTTTTGATAGAGAAGCAATGTTTAAAATTGGATTTTTTCAGGTTAAAAAAGAATGTTTACCAGGGTAAGCTCATGGTTGAATCGTATGTAATTGTCTTCTTAATTTCCAGGTAATGACCGATTCCAAAACCACACTCTCCAAAAATAGCATTAACAATGATTAAGTCGTATGAAGTATTGAAGAGATGTGAAGCTGTATCTTTGTCAGTTTTTAAAGATTCTAAGAAATCTTTGCACAACTTGACACAATGGGGATGATAAGTTATCATAAGGTCTGACTCCTTTCCTTCCGACCTTGCAGTGAATCTGTCCACGCCAAATGAGTCATTGATAGAATCCTGAAGAGATTTTGAAACTACGTCTTTGATGCGCGGATGCGTTGATGAACTTTTTGGAACACCCGATATAATTGTAACTTCGTGGTTACGTTCTGCCAACTTCACTACTAATGGCCATGCACTGTTTTTGTGACTAAATGAACCACCTCCAAAGAAAAAGAGAATTTTTTCTCCCCAGCAATCTTGGAATAGAAATGACATGGTTATTATGACCAAAAGGGATGAGAAACTCCTGCCTCGTTTCATTATTGAAATAAAGATATGATCAATTGTTCTTATTAACATATGAGACAACAATTGGAGACGAGAAACAGTGATGCGTGTAAAAGAGTTCAACTGTTTTTAAAATTAAAATGCGTGGTTCAAGTTTGAAAACGCCATAAATAACAGGAGCTTATCATTCAAGTCAAGATACATTTAAATTGATTCGCATTTGCACAACATTATTGTGTGGGTGGATATGTCGGTAAAAAGATAACATGGCTCATGCTGAGTATTCATAAGTGTAAATACATGGATAAAATGCGTTTCATATTATGGAGCAAACAAGAAGGACTACATTGATCTCAATGATCTCCAACAGGCTACACACGTTCGAATTGAATCCCAATGGTTATCGGTCAAAAAGTCAGATGACTGCGTTTCAAGTCAGAAGACTGAATGGACAGAGTTAACACAGGTGCAGGAAAATTTTATGAGTGCATTTCAATGAACAAAGAAGTAATGAAGTCATCAGAGTTTTAAGAGTTGCATAGGAATTACAGCACGTGATGCTGCGTTCCAAAATATATTTATTAATATTTAAGTATATTTGAGGAAATATGATTTTTTGAATAAATACTATATAGGCCTTCTGGCCATCTCTACTCTTTCGCTTTGTCTCACATATTCATAATACATCTCGTGGTTCCTGTATAACATTTCTCTAAATGTAATATATCTGTTTGTGGTGTATCATATTTCATAATAAAGATAGTAGCTCTCAATTTCATTTCTCTGCTCTGTCTTTAAGCCTCTTCTCCTTAAAACACATCTTGCTTTCTTCTTGAAGTCTAATTAATAAACTTCAACTAAGTCTTTCTCCTGTCTGCTACATCTACTTAGCCACTTTTATACTTTGTAGTTTATAGTAGAGTCTCTTCGTAGTTGTGTATTGTAAGTATACTGTATATATGTATATATATTCTTAATAATACATAATAAAAAAACAAAACAATAAAATTAGATTATCACAAACAGAAAGCATATAATTGTATGATTATGTGTAGGGAAAGGTTGTTGTATGTGTGTGTACGTGTATGTTAATTGGGAAAGATTGTTGGAGAACAAAAAGTGCAAAATATGTGAGACTCTCAATGAAGGAGAGATTGCGCCTGGGTATGTATATTATGTAAACGTGAGGATATGAGTAAATGAATATATTATTTGTATGTAGATTTAGTAGATAATATTTGTTTGGTAGGTATACAACATACATGTAGAGTGGCCTAAATTTTAAGCTGCAAATTGTAAGTGTATGGATCGTAATAACCAGCAACATAATACAAGTCTTTTGGCTTGGTTGTGTTTGAATTCTTCAATGACAGTTTTGGCATCTTCCCAATGCGCTCTTTGAATTCTGGAAAGGGGAGCACGTCACATTTTCTGCCTATTGTTTGAACATCATTCTCATCAATGTGCGGTGACTCGAACAAAGCACCCTGTACAAGAATGAAAGAGAGAGACGAAAAATGAGTTTCATTAATAAAAGGTAAGTTGGTGGTAGTAGTTTTACAGGAGAAAGTGAATCTTGTGAGGCATGAAGAAGGAGGAGGGGTACTGGAGAAGGAGAGCAATTTCCATGAGTTGGATTAATCGGGGGAGAGAGAGAGAGTCAATCCGCTTACCGGATGTTTAAGATGTGGAATTCTCTTGGGTGACTTGACTTCTTCAGGATGGTAAAACCAACGAACAGTTACTACTTTTTGGCCTTTTTTCTCCCAGAACTTTTCAACTCTTCCTGTAACAGCCATTAACATATTTGCAAGTGTTAGAAGTGGTTGAGTGGTTGAGGAAAACATAAAACACAAGGGGAGCTTATATTTTGACCGTAGTAAAGCGTAGTTATAAGTTAAGTAGTTGTTGTGTGTGTACCGATATAAGGACGCTCATTTCCATGTGAGATGAAGATAGCAGAATCTCCAACATTGATGATCTCATCTCCCCTCTGAATTCCTCGGAAGAATTCTTTATTACGGTCCTTCTTGGACTTGGGTCGTTTGTATCCGAGTCCTGTCCACGTCCAGTACATGGATTTGAATGAACGGGGTTTGTTATCTTTGAATTCATCGTCGTCCTCTTCATCTTCTTCTTCTTCGTATTTGGCTACTTTCGCACAAAATGACTCTCCACAATCTGCTTCTTCGTGGTCTCCGGTACACCGGCCGGAGTTGGTGTTAGCTGATGAATGTCGTCGTTTCCGGTGCTTTTTCTCCAGTGTTAACAATGGGTTGGGATCGTATTCTGCGATAAGAAAATTACTATGATTATATAGGGAATTACATAGAGTTTAGGGGTAGAGATATTACATTCAGTTATAGAGTTTAGGGGTAGAGATTATACATTTAGTTATAGGGTTGACGGGTTGACTACATTAACGAGTATTCAAAGAGGTATATAAATCAATTGGATTTAGATAGTTCAATAGGTAGAATTATATACCTCTAATGGGATGTTCTTTAGGGAGAAGTCGAATCTCAGCAAGTTTGATCATTCCTGTGTCCCCATCATCAAACTCGATAGGTATTAAGTCCTTTTCTGGATCAAAGGAAGGATTGAAATCTGTGGAAACCCGGCCAGGATACAAACCACTGTATTGTGGTGACCAGTAGGCACAAATTCGTAAACCGACTGTGAGTGATTGTGGCTTCTTCTCTCGGATGCATTTCTGGAAACATGTAATCATGAATTACTGAGGTTGTGATGTGATAATAGGATTAAATATTTATGTTTGTTTTGTGTACGGCAACTGTAGGCGTTTTAAAAGCTTACGCAAACAAAAGGTGAAAGAATAAATACCTTGCATATGTTGCATATATACCCTTTATGAGCAATATATAATAATTAATGGATTTTGGGGAATTAAAAGATGCACAAGCGGCTAATTACACAGTAGGCATTTTACAGAGTGTTAATTTCATACGAAAAGAGCATTTGTTCAAAATGTACTCCACTTCAGTAGAACTAATTAATATAAAAGCAGAGGTAGAGAGCAAAAAGCGAATAGAGAAACTACAAGGGACTCATTTTAATTTTATTTCTTAGTTCAACTCTACAAGTCCAAATAAGTTGCATGAGAAATGTAGTTTGACGCTTTATGTTAAGGATGCAATGAAAGATAAGCATCAAATGTTTTTACGTTAATAGAGAGGAAATTGGGAGTAGATCAAAAAGTAAAGGTACTGATACTGATGTAAGTGTTTTAATGTACTACTGGGCATAGTGAGTGCGCGTATTAATTAAATAGAGAAGCAATAATTGGATAAAGCCGCATTTGTTAACATCACGTTCAAGTTGAGCTGATGGGTTTTTTGTTCTTCGTAGTATTTAAAGTGTAAAGAAGCTCTGAGTAAATATGTATTGTGTGTGTAGAGAATATATATATATATACATGCGCGTGTGAAAAAGATTTTTATTGCAATTCCAGCCTGTAATGGAGCTTTTTAGCTAGTTAGAGAAGTTGGAAGTGGTTGGCCATGAGATTGAAGAATTGGCCGTCAACTTGCTTCTCTCTACTTCTGCTTCTTCTTTCTTAGGTTTTCCAGACATCCAGACAGTCTCTCACACAACTGCAGACACGTTGGTAGGCAATTTAGTTTACTAGATAGCTGGCAATATATTAATAAATGTGTGTGCAAGCTGGAAGCTGATTTTTCGTCTAACTAGAGCTAGTAATGGTAGACTGTATAATGTTGTGCAGTTACTTATGCTTAAACAGGATAATTTACTGATTGGGAGTAAAAATTGCTGCGACTTGAGCTTCAATATATGCATTAGGATTTACTACGTCTTCGTTCTTTCCAGAAAGAGATGTTAAGACGGAGTTTCAAAAGGAAAAAAAGCTGAGAGAGTACTCCTAATTTGTTGTAGTCACTTATATTCTAAAGAAGAATTGTTTTGTAATGGCATGCGCCTAATAGTGTGTGAGGTCACATAATAAGACGAAGACCAATTGGCATATTAGTGTATGGCACTAGAGAAGGATATAAGCAGAATTGTACACGGACAGTTTGTACAGTATTCTTCAAAGCTACAAATACACATTAGGAAGAAACAATCTCATGGAAAAGTACGTCTCTGCTATTTAGACGGGTGAGCATTCAAGAGAAGAATGTGCACAAAGATAGAGAAGAAGACACTTAAATCTGGTTGTGAAAGATGTTCGTCTTACATATTATTGTGGGTGGTGGTGAGCATAATGGTGTTTTTGTAATATACACACACACACACACGAAGAGACAAACATGGGTCACAGGGTGTGTGTATGTGTGTGAAGCAACAAGAAAGCTTGAGCAAGAAAAGGTCTTGTTTAATGGACAAGAGATTTACTGAGAAGAAAACAAGCATTAACGAGTGAGAGAGAGAGAGAGGGTTAAAAGGGTTATGCTTAAGCCGATTGAATGGAGAGAGAGAGGTTTACTATGGGTTGTTGTAGTATGTATGTTTATATTATTATGGTCATTAGGGAGCACATAAGAAACGACGACGACGAAGGAACTCACCTCGAGGACTTCTTCAGCTGAGAAGATGAGGTGAGGTGGAGCTCCCCTCTCATTATCCAGCGTGACGCCGTAGACATCCGGTGGCTGGAGAGCGTTCAGCTTGCCTGTGTAAAAGAGGCCTTGAATTTCAGTCAGAATGCGCATCTCATCGAGAAGTTCTGAGACGGATTCAAGCTGAATGTTTCCAGGGATGAGAGTCTCATCCTCAACATCTGCTTTGGCTTTCTTCGTCTTTTGTAGAGACTCTCCGGCACTCGTGCTGCTGGATGAGACAGCTGCTCCTGATGATGACTTGTTGTTGGACACGGGAGATGATGATGACGAGATGATTGTTGGATGTGTGGAGGAAGAAGTAGTTGAAGAACGAGAGGATCTTTTTCTTGGGGACTTGGTATTATTATTGTGAGGGTGTTTGGCTTTATTAGTATTATTATTGTTGTTGGGGATGGGAGAAGAACTTAGAGAACTGCTTCTGTGGGTTTCTTTTAGTGTCGTTTTGACTGGGAGTCGTTTTGATTTATCATCGTATTCTGATGATTGACTGTACCGGCGGATTTTTATCGGTTGGGATTTAGTTTTGAGGATAGGAAGGGGAAAGTCTTCAGGAATGTCAAGTAGTTCTTCGTCTGAACGAAGAGTATCAGAATTTGTGGAAATCCTCCTGTTAATAATATTCAGGCTACTTGAAGAGCTATCGTGTTTTTGGGTGTTATTGTTCACGTATGAAGGTCTGATTAGAGTTCCATTCGAATTAGCTTTTTCTGTAGAACTGTGTCCACCATTCGAGTACTTTGAGACAAAAGTCGACTTATTGTTGTTATTATAAGGACTTCTGAAGGGTTTCTGGGATATTGAATTAGTCAATGCAGCTACTTCGAGATCGATATCTTCATCTGAGTCATCCGAAGATGAGGAGCGAGATGAGACAGTACGAACTATTGGTTGAGCTTTGAGACATGGTTTGACTCGGTTGCCTGTTCCAGAACTTGGTGCTGTTGCTGCTTTCACCCGTTTAGATGGAAAGTGAAAGGCTTCTTCCTCCTCATCTGAAGATGAAGAGTCGGAGGAAGTGTCGTCATCGTTGAAAGCCTTCTTTTTGGTGTCTAAGGAATGATGGCGGAAACTCAGAGAAGACAATTTAGGCTTGGAATCTTTAGAGGTTTCTCTAGTCTCTTTGCCATTAGTAGTGAATGTGTTGATTGGGGCACTGCCATAGGAATGTCCTTCCTGTTTGACTCCAATGAGAGTTTGATTATTATTACAACTTGTAGTACTTGCAGTTAGAGTAGGAGTGAGTCTAATTGCGGAAGCAGCAAAAGTTGGATCGGACACCCAATTGGTATCACTTTCACCCAATTCGTTTTCTGCCTCACTTGTAGAAGTCTCACCGAGTTCGTGTTTGAGGTGGAAACGAGAGAAATTGTTGTTGTTGGTATTAGTTTGAAGTTGTGTTTTTGATTCTGTTTCTTGTTGTGAGTTGTTGTTCAATGGTGGGGATTCTTTTAGAAGTTTAGCTGTGGGAGGAGGTGTAAGTGATGTAAACGACTGAGATAAATCGGAAGAAGGCGAGAGTATTTTTATTTTAGTGGCTTTCTTGTGTGATTTCTTTTTGCATGATGTTTCATTTCCATAAATGAATGAATCATGAGTGTGCTTCCTTTTCTTGGTTGCTTTTTCTTTGGGGAGTGATGATGAGGTCGGATGGTCACTGGGAATGTCACGAGTAACAAGAATAGTTGTCGAGTGTTGTTTTTTCTTGTGAGACAGTTTATCTCCGTCAGAATGTCGTCTCTTGATTTTAAGTTTCTTCGGTTTTAGGTCATCGGATTGGCTTTCCTTCATTAATATTGGATTTTCAGTTTCCGACAATTTTATTCGGAGTTTGGCTACCTTTGGCACTGGAAGTCTCATTTTCATACCTTTACTATGGACTACATTCGATTTGGAATGGTGATTTGACTTGTTGTTAGACTCTTCTGTCCGAGTTTTACTCGATACTTTCTTTGCTTTCTCTTTTGATTCATTTCCAACCCTCTTTGTCGCTTGTAACACAAACGATTGACTTATTTTGGGTATCTTCAATTTCGGAATCAAGTTTCCAGTTGAAAGAGACTTGGTTCTTTCTTTGGTTGTGGAGTTTTTCAATAAATCTTTGGTTATATTTAGTGAGTCAACTTTCGAGGAGTTGTTGATATTATTGTTATTACAAGGAGAAGGGAGAGAGTTCATGTGATGTTCAGACAGATCTCGTGTTTCATCACGAGGACTAGAAGTTGTTTTGATCTCATCACATTT
>Ga0194135_10002292_pt1 | contig 11590 bp, 10 predicted proteins | sample LitLau_LLRF_2013_FD_134024 | JGI IMG/M metagenome (GOLD analysis project Ga0194135, IMG submission 134024) | Freshwater sediment microbial communities in response to fracking from North America - Little Laurel Run_MetaG_LLRF_2013 (version 2) | ecosystem: Environmental > Aquatic > Freshwater >... | reverse complement strand
GACATAAACTGTTGTTGAACGAGTTTCCTTCTATAAGCAGTCATCCCGGCATGATACGCCTCACAAGCTGTCGACACTTTTGATCTACCGTTGACTTTAGAAACTTGTCGGCTGAAATCTCCCTAAAAAATCAAAAATTCAAGTCAGAGTGAGAGCGAGTTCTATAAATTTGAGAAACTACACAGCTATACTTATGCAATGCAGAATAAGTACATAAATACCTGCAAACAAGTCCTGATCAAAGTGGCCAACCTCTCACATTCTTCCCGTCGAGTGCAATAAATTATTATTGAGTCACACTCTTTAAATCTCTCTCCTCTCAGAAGAGACAACAGAGCTTCGTCCCTGATTGTGTCTCGTGAAACACTCAAGTTGAGATTTCTGGGAATGATTTCACCACGAATTGTGGTACTGGGGTCGATTCTCAAATGCTGGCAAACACTGGATGCAGTAGCATCAGTTGCAGTGGCAGTCAGCCCCAATATGGTTGTAACGTTTAATTTTTCACGAAGTATCTAAACAGTAGCATAACTAACTTAGATTTGGGCCTTTTATATTCGTAATTTGCAGTTGAATAGATTATGATAGTACCTTTGTTAACTGCAAATAGCAGGGTCTGAAATTATGTGACCATTGTGATAAACAGTGAACTTCGTCGATACATGCAAAGCTTATAAGAGGGAGATCTGCCGCGTTACGTAGCAGACCAAACAATCCACTACAAACAGCCTCAGGAGAAACGAGTAAAATTTGAAGTTTTTTAGACTTGATCTTTTCAATTGCTTTTTCTTTTTGACTAGAAGGCATATTGCTGTGAATGCAAGCAACATTCAGAAAACCAGGTAAGCCCAGAACCTGTTAAATAAGTATAAATTATAATTTCCACAAAACAGCAGTACTCAGCATGATAATTTTGTCAAAATGAAATATTGCTAACCTGATCTTCCATTAAAGAAACTAAAGGGGAGACACATATAGCTAATGAACCTGGATACTTCTTAGCATAAAGATAGGCAGGAAGTTGATAGCATAAACTTTTTCCAGAACCAGTTGAAAGAATCACAAGTGTTGAAAGTCCTTTCAAAACTCTTCTAATTGCCTCTCTTTGTCCTGATCTGAATTCTTGGTGGCCAAACTCACGAATAGTTTGGTCAAGCAGAGCATCTTCCTCTTCTACAAATTCAATCGCATATCACACAATATCAAATTTTTCCAGTTCATTTAAACTAGTCTATTGGTACAAATGATGATGCGTCGTACCTAATGTGCTACCTAGTGGAAAATAAGACTGAAGAGTGGAAATCGGCGAAATTGTTGGTAGCGTCTTATCTAATATATCTTCGTAGTCATCGGCTTTAGAATCACTATCGTCTACCGTCGAGTTTTCGTTTCCTTCCGGAGAATTTTGATCAAGATCTTTCGTATGGTAAATGTTGACTTTCGTCGCCGTCAAATTACTCGGTCCTTTCAACATATGTGCAGCTTCTTCAAGAGTAGGAAATGGACTTTCATCTATTTCATCCGGTTCATCTTTCTGATTCAAATCTACGCAAATAATTACAGAGAAAGTTTAGCCTTAGGAGGTTTTTAGCTAAATTCATAATTGATCGCATGAGTTAAAATATTTACTTTTACCTTTTGTACAAAACTTCTGGAAGTGTCCAGCCTCTCCACATTTTCTGCACTTCATTTTACTGAGTATTTCTTCCTTTGATGCGGCTGCTTTCTTTTGCTTCCAATCTTCCCGTTTCATTTTGGATCCAGACATTTTCTTATGTCCTCTCACGAAAACCTTTTTCGTTATGTCGATCCTTACGAAGTTTTCGTTTACTCGTCCGTTGTCTATTTTACTGTAAAAAATCACCAAATTGTCATCAATGAACTACAGCGTTAGTAATGTTTGCAAAATTCAATAAATAATATCAATCATCATAATACCTCTGCAAAGCACTCTTTCCAGTTAATTTTGTTTTTCTCATCCTTGTTTTGCCTTTTCTTGGCATTGGTGCTTTGGCTGCTTCGTCGAAGAAATTAGAGTCGTCCAACTTACCAGCTTCTGCTGGTTTCTTTGTAACTGCTCTAGTACTTCTTGCTACTCTAGAAGTTGAGGGGGTAACTTTTTTAGGGACAGGGACCACTGCGGCTTTAATTGGAACTGGTTCTGTCTTTGTCTCTCCCTCTGAACTTAGGGGTACACTAGTCATAGCTGGAGGAATGGTGACTTTCCTTTTCTTTAGTGGACTTGGAGGTTTAAACGTAGGTGCTTGATACCTCACCGAACGAACTTTTGATCGATCGCTTTTAAAAAACTTCTTCTTTGGACTAGGTTTCTTGGGGCTTGGAGAGAAAGCCATTGCACTTGTGCGCTTCCTGGAGGATGTGCTTGTTGAGCCCTGACTTGCATTTGCTTCGTCTAAAGGATTACTACTGAAAAGACTTGTGACTGCATTTAAGTCTATTGTCTGTAATGTACTCGAAGTCGAAGGGGGAAAGCATGCATCTTCATTATGAAAGACGGCATCTACAGCTCCAGTATCAGTAAAACTACTGGACTGACAAAATTCCCAGGAAGACGTTGAATTTACCGAAGGCATTCCTATACCACTATCTCCACTTTGAGTTTCATTTAACTCGATTGCAGACCGAGAAAAACTTTGTAGTGGTAAAGATGTTTCTGCGATGGCTGATTGGGATGCGGATTTTAAGAAATCTTGAAAGTCTGGAGCAAATAGCCGAGAGTTAGGTTCTGTGGGCTTTACTGGACTTTTATCTTCTTCAAATGAAAATTCATCAAGTTTAAGAGACACGTCTATTTCTGGAATATCTACAGCTTCATCACTAATATCATGACGCAAAAGCGACGAATCTTGATGAGTGAATGGTTCTTCCATCAACGACGAATCATTCTCATCCTCAGCAGGTTCCTCAGCCTCAGTGCCTTCAGTCTTTGGCTTCTCTGCCGTTACTCGATCTAACCATCCTGAGTCAACTTTTCTTATCCTGAGTGGTGAACCTCCCATAACCTTCCTTCTTTTGGACTTGGGGTTTGGACTCAGGTTCTGCCATATTGCACTGATACCACAACCGATTCCCTTCTTAGCTGAAGGTACCTTCGGACTGTCATGCAGACTGTCAGGAGACCCAGGTACCGTTTCATGTGGCACCCTACTGCTCGTGGCTTCTTCGTCGAAACTGTCATCAACTTCCTTTCGTTTAGGACTCCTCGTTTTAGCTAGCATGCCAATAGCCGACGATATCTTGAGAGCAAATCGTGCAGATGGATTGCCATGTTCTACAGCTCTACTTCTTCTTTCTGGGAAACTATTCAGCAGTGTATTTCTTCGGACAAGCGGATCACTGCTTCCAAAACCAAAGATCTTCTTCGGACTTATTCCCAGGTGCTGACCTCTCCTCCTAGGAGAGACAGAAGTCGATCTAGATTTCCCATGGGTCTCCAAATACTTCATCAACTTCTTATACTGTCTATACGCCTTTTGAATATTCTCAGGAGCTGTTTTGACATCATCCTACGAACCACATACCAACAAAACATAAGAACCTTGCAAATACATCAATCCAACTATTTATTCTTTTCATTTACCCTTGCAGGTTTCCTCCCTTCGGTTTTTTCCACAGCCACTTCCCACTTCTTCACAACTTCTTTATAGTGTCGACAACTGGCGATCACTTTCTCCCTTTTCGACAGCTGCTTCTCCATCTTTAATTATTAACACAACCTTCAATCTACCTAATAATACTTCACCAGAACATCTATCCAGAACAATCTACGAATCTATATTAATCTAGTCATGCAAAAAGTCACTTTTATAACTGGACTAAGCAAAATGAACCTTTCGTACGAAGGCTAACAACGGTCGACTGCCTGCCTGAACAATCAAGTTCACTTTCGTGGATAAAGGAAAGGTTCCCGTTCTGTTCAACACGAAACCACCACCACCGGGGTAAATAACACGAGAAGGGACATTGTTATTATTGTTTACTTGCCCTCTCTCCACGTCTCAACAATGTTATTGCCTTCCTCGGAATTTATTGACGGGTAGTTCCCTCCACAAAGTTTGATTCCCGCGGCTCCTCCACCGCCACATTCAAACCTCTCATATTCTTACACACGCCCTAGGTGCATTATACCTGTGATGAGATTAATTGCAGGCGTAGGCGTTGCTGTGTATTGCACAGTCTCTTACCCAGGGCCTCATCTGAGGTTATGGTCGGTCGGAGTTGGCCTCCTCCGTTGCTGTAAGTGCAGTATTGAGCTCAGTGGCACAAGAGAGAGAATTCTCAGTGCAAAGTCCATCCTTGAATCATGGGCATGGGACATACATTTACTTTTACATGGGAGCAGTGTGGAGAGTGTGACTTGATGACGTAAGTTATGCAACTATTAATGATGAAGGTGGTGGTGGTGGTAGTTCGGCATTGAAGATCTAAAACCATTAAGTGAAGTTCTTTTCTATCTTTTCCACCTCGAGCAGCGCTTGAGGTCTGAAGTCTGAGGTGTGTGCTCTGTAATCCATTCAATACCACAGTTTTAAAGTTCCAGTGGAGATTTTCGAGCTGTAGAAACGACCCGAACAACGGTAAAAAGAAGCCAAAGCCAGAGAAGGTCATTCCAGTTACGAATTGCGTAAAAAGATTCCGGACAACGAAGAAGAAGGAGGAAGCAACATAAGAACCCGAAGTCATTCCGAAATTTCAGAATTTTAAGATAGACTGGTGGATAGGTATTTTTAGCTGAGCTGAAGAATCGGAACTTTTAAAATTCTTACGAGATTTATTTTGGGATAATTCAAAGCAACAACATGAAATTTTGGACTTCTGATCATACTTTCAGGTGAGGAAGGGTTTTGGATTAAGTTAAGCAAGTAGTGAAGTTATAATTGGAAGAGAAATGAACGATTGAGATGTAACCTTCAAATGTCATTCCTGTGCGAGTGCCACTGCCAAGTGGAGTTATTATGCACTTATGCAGTGTTAATGATTATGGTGGATATGTTATATTTATGCTAACAGTGTTTATGTCTTTTTTAGTCATCCTTGGGATAAGGTGGTGCAGGCGGCTTGGAGAAAATATCCGAATCCAATGAATCCTTCGGTCACCGCTATTGATGTCTTGGATAGAAGAATTGATGAAAATGGAGTGATGCATACACAGAGACTTCTTAGCAGCGGTTCCAACAGATGGGGAATTCCAGAGTGGGTCCAATCGGTAAGCATTATTAGGCTTAAATAAAGATTCAAGCTCATGAGAATGAATTTTATGAAATCATGTTTAATTTACAGATTGTAGGATCTCCGAATGTCATGTATGCCAAAGAACAGAGCCAAGTGGATCCATTCAAGAAAGAAATGGTATTAAAGTCAAGAAATGTAAGATTGCATCCATCCTAGGGATAGTGATAAAAGATTGCAGCACATGATAAACAACATTTGATAATTATGTGCCTAAATGCATGCGTTTGTTGTCAACAGATAACCTTTGGAAAGTTCATAGCAGTAGATGAACAGTTAGTATACTCCCCACATCCTGAAAATCCCGATCACACGTTACTGCGACAAGAAGCAGTAGTTCTTGTACAAGGTGTACCTCTTAGCAGTTATATGGAGACTATGCTTACCTCTACTATTAGCTCAAATGCAACTAAAGTAAGATCCCCTACTGTGTACATAATTGTAGGCGACTAGAAACATGTGATACTAATTCTTTTGCTCTCTTTTCAGGGAAGATTAGCAATTGAATGGGTTATCCAGAAGATTAATGATGAGATTAAGGACTTATCTAATACTGCTGTTAAGAGCACTGACGAATTTATTCACAGTACTAAGAAATCAATAGATGACATTGGAAAATCTGCTAAGAAGTCTATGGACGATCTATCTTCGGTAGCTAAGAAGCTAGATGAACTTATTCTCCCCACCGCATCGACACAGAGTCCACCTCCATTACCGAAGATATAACAGAAGGAGGATTAGGAATTTTAAAATTGTCCCTGTCGTCCGGATACTATTATTATCCATAAATCTCTTGTCAGACTCGCACGTAAATCTTGAACTGGTGGTTATTGTATGTAACGCCTGCAATTCTAAATCTCTGTTAAAATTCATGTTGTAATTATGCAATGTCTATAAAGGTTATTTTGTAACCGAAATCAAAGAATATATGTAATCATTTCGAAATCGGCACTCATGCCAAATGAAAATAAAAATTGTCATATGCTGTGTGCTATCGCTAAAAAGTGATGTGTAGCTTTACTTGTTTTATGAGTTGCATATTTGGGAACTGAATGCATTACATACCACGGAGGGACCATTATCAATTAAAGAATTAAAACATTCGAACGCATTATACTTATCTTTAGTATTTAACACGGCTTAAGCTTTATTAAATAATCTAAGTGTTTTTTAAATTAGCATCATTTCTAACTTAACAGATATTATCTTTCGTATTATATGTGACTACTGAATACTTTTTTCTTCCAAACAGACAATTACTCTTCTGTATATCTTTTCTGTTATCACTGGAAGCAGCAAATAATGACAACTTTATCTTTACTATATTCAGACTCATCAATTTCTTTTCGTGGTACAGTTAACATTACTAACAAATCAACAACAGCTCGATAACACAGCTTCTGATTACAAGTGTTGCATTTTGGACACATGATTAAAAATTACGGAAGGTCACATTATTTATCAAATAATAAACTACTGAAATCAAATTATTCGGAGATTCTAACCACCAGTCGACTAACACGATGGTTACATTTGTCAATAATTTGCTAATAATTGACCTTGCTTATGGCTGGGTGAGGTGCGATAACCAATTGTCCTGCAGCTGCTAAAGAAGGCGACGAGGAACTAGAACCTCCATAGAGTCTTTTGAAAGTATTTCCAAACAGTTTACTGACATATGGATAGTACATTCGAAGTCCAGTTTGGGTTAAGCACGCGATCGCAACAGCTGTATGTAGAACCTTGCGTCGAGTATCGTCCTTCCTTACAAGAACAACAGGAGACGGAGAATTGAGTGGAGTTAAAGAGAGCTGCGCTAATTGCCTGGAGTCGCTTTCTACTTGATATTTACAGCATGGGTCGAATTGCCAAGACACAGAATAGAGAGAAACACACATGACACTGAGAACTGCTGCAGGAAGTGCCAATAAACGCTTATCTGGCCACACAAACGCTGCCACAATAGATCCAAACCCAGCCAGAACTGCCGTCTTGTGAAGACAATTCCCAACAGAAATCCACCGGGCTGTTTCATCTCCAAGTTTAAAGGGCTCTATTACTATTACCTCTGATTCATTTGATAAGGCTCGTTCCAATTGCTGCTCGAAGTATTCATATGCATTTTCCGAGTCATAAATCTCCCTTATGATTACGAGTGAAGTGGGACGAAACAATTCTCCTCGTTCCCGATTTTCTGAAGAAGATTGAACCCTTTGAGGAGGAGGCTTTTGTACAATCTACACAAGCAAAACAGAACCAAAATAATTATAATTACACAAAAATATAAAATGTAAAGTTGATTGTTACATAACATAATTTATATGAGTAATGTGTAGGACATTCACCTGAGCACTCTTGACTTTACTGCTACTCCCAAGCATAGCTGACGACGGTCCAGGAGCATCGCCTCCACCTCCAATTGCTCCGATCCCCCCACTCGATTCTGACATTCCTTCACCATCGCCTTCAACTACACTTGCCATTTTATGAACTCTCCGCCCACTGAACTTATGGAATGACTTGGAAGATCGGCCAAGTCCAGCTCGGTGCCCTATCTTGAACTCTTCTTAACCAAGTGTGTAGTTTTATCAACGAACGAGAAGTTGTTGGATAAGTTGTTTATGTCGTTTGCAGGTACTGAAATACAAGTTTGTCAGTTAGTATTATTTTGAGGTACAATAATTTTATGAAACCGAATACAAACAATAAATACCTTACCTGGAACAATAATAATAGTAATTAAAGTTCAGAAGAGTGTTATGACGATGACAACAAGAGGACATGCCACCAGCACGGAGAAAGTCGTGTACCTGGAAGACGAAGGAATCACTTTTGTCTGCATTCCCGCCTTTAAATCTCCATCTCCAATTCGCCCCTACTGACTTCAAGTTAGGGTTCAATGGGCTCAATATACGCCGTGTGAGTTCATAAGCCTGACTTTCGCTTTCATGATGAAATCATGAAATATTCTACGAAACATGTTCCTTCAGCGATTGCTTCTTGCTTATCCGAATTAGCAGCAGCAAGTCAGATAACTGCATTACTTGTATTAATCCAAGTAATATTTAATACTTCAAAAAGCCCAACGGTTGAATGATGATTTGTAGGATTATTTCTCAGAGTAATAAAATGATCGATGAAGATTTACAAGTTATTAACTCTAATTTATTTGTATTCACAATTTGTCAACAATTTTCTTATATCTTTAAAAGTCATCTATCGAAACTGTAAGAGTTGCATATTTACCTTGAAAGTCTGAAACTGAAAGCATCTTAAACAATGCAAAAAGATCAAAGTCTAGTTTCTAGAAGGAGCATCTTGGCCTCACCACCTTATTAGCTCCATTTTCTTAAGCCCTAAATTGTTGAAAGTATAATATATCGAATAAATATTCATTGCATAAAATTTCCACGTAAGACAGTTATATTATTTTGAATGCATAGGTATGTGTATGCATGACATTTGCCATTTTACATTTGCTGTTGAAACGCTTTGATGAGCTGACTGAAGTTAGGATCATTGGGATCCACTGCAGCAATCTGCATGTTGTCCATTGCTCCGTGAAATTGCACTTGGTCATCCTCGTCTTCAACTAACCCAAGAATAGTTATTTGATCTGGATCGGCAGGAACAATTTCTACTTGATCCATGGACGCTGCTGCTGCAGCTGCAGCGGCAGACGAAGAAGTTGACGAAGTTGAAGCAGATTCTCCAATTATTTCATACTCCTGACCAGGAGCAAGTTGGAAATCTCCATTGATATTCTGAATTATTATATTTCCGTCACTAAGCTGAAGAATTTGTTGGCCAGACTGAGATTGATTGGACTCCATCTCTGGTGGCTCAAACTTCTCCACGACCATTTGTCCTCCCCATTGGAATGGTTCTCCGTTACCAGATAATTGAGTTACTACTTGTCCCTTTAAAAGCAAAATACAATCAGATCAATGTGAGAAAATTGTACTCTAATCCATGAAATAATGAAAATATAGGAAAACAAGTAAATCAAGCACTTCCACTTAAGGATAGGGTTTTAAGTTACTGTTGAATATAAATATCAACTATCAATTACAAAACCATGTGCTTACATTTGAGTGCTCCAATCCATCAGTGATGTAACAAATCTGCCCATCTTCGGTAATGAATTCCTGAACAGGAATGGCCTGCGAATATCCCATTTGTTGCTGCTGTACGAGTACTTGTTGCTGCATTTTACCGCGACTGTTTCTAGATCGGTCTTTTCCTCGGGATTTGGATTTTTTAGGAGGAGGAGGGGGTGGGGGAGGCATTGATGCAGCGATTTGTAGCCTTGTATGAAGGTCACGACTGAGAAAAACATCTAATTTTTCATCGTACACCATATCTTCTCGCGAATATTGGCTTGGAGGTATCACTCCTTTCCCAGAGAAATCGTTGAGAGTTGAGTATAAAGCTTTCCCGAACGAACTTTTTACCAATTTATGAGCCGGCCTAAGCAAATATAAACATCAAGTGTAATACTTTGTTGTATAACCTATCTCGCTAGTATGTTTCTTTCAATAACTAATGGAATGGCTTACTTTCTATTTCTTCTTCCATCCAGCTGTTCTTTCCGTTTGAGTTGGTTTCGAATCCGTTGACAAAGGGCGCATGAATTACCCATTTGAGACTTATGAACCACTATTGTGCAGCCGTTGGCATACCACATATTGTTCCGCTTATATACTGGAGGATCTAACTTTGGAAACAAGTTATCAATAGGTTCGAAAATCTTAACTCCTGCACACACTTTTTTCCTCTGGACAGAATAAATTAGCCGATAGACGTCTTGTGTAGTTTTAGCACTAAGCTTTTTCTCCAAAAATAAATTAGTCATATCCACATTATCGATGAGGACTTTATACGAGCGATCTTCCAGAATCTAAACAAAGAAAAACCGAAGAGTCATATATTATACATCCAATTAAAGTAACTATTGATAGAAAATATAAGACATGAAACCAAACCAACCTTCACAGACCGTTTCACTCGAAGGTCTCCTTCAATCGTTATGTCCATTTCTAGGACCAAAATAACGTTTTGATCCAACTCCGGATCCATCCTGGGCTCAAATAATACCCACTTATCAGACAGGATGCAGTGTCGTTTGATTTTATTATGGAACTCAAATAAGCCAATGTTTTCTTGTTCGTCGACTTCCTTCGACTCCACAGCTTTAGGTGCCTGAGATTCTGCATCCTCACTACTTTTCTCCTTGGCAGGAACATTTGTGCTCACTGCTTTCAACTTCGGACGTTTGCCAGGTGTAGCAAGGTCTGAAGCAATTACAAGGGTAGCAGTAGGTTTCTTGACTGCCACTGTGGAAGCAGGTGCCGGATCCGCAGGCTCCTGAACTACCCTTTGTCTTAACTGTCGCGCAGGTACTGCCGCGGCATCTTTGTCTTTTGTTGGTTGTGTCGAGGATTTGCTGGAAGAAGTTGTCGCTGGTGCCTCTGCCGTTGACGTAGTTTTATCATCCCCGGATCCAGCTGCAGGTACGCTTTTTGCTATGAGCTTTTTCTTCACCATCTTGGTAATTATTTCGAAAGTATTACGTCTTTAGTAAAGCTAACGTGTCTTGAATTATTCGGAGTTATTTGTCTGGAGTTTGAAAAGCTCACCTTACTTTGTCGTCAAACAAACAAAACAAACTCAAGGGTATTATTTGAGTTTATTTGTCGCGTCTTCTACTCCCGCGCTCCCGAATTTCTCTTTTAGCCCCAGTCGCAGACTACAGAGTGTGGGCTAGCATCCGATACACGGAACGACAGAAAGTTCAGAAACGAACAAACCAAATCTCTTTGTCTCCATTACGGAATTATTGGCTGTGTATTTTACGATAATATAATATGGAATTTTGAAATCATCCCTTGTGCTAGCTTTAACTTTGCAATACAGTTTGACGGATCTTCGCTATGCTGAATGAATTAGAATAATATAATGAACCACACCAAAGCACGCATAAAGGCTTCAAACATTCATTTAATTTCAGTCAACTTACAATTATTTTAGTGAAAAGAGTTAAAAAATAAACCATTAAAAATTAAAATGCTGTAGCGATGAGGCTTTTTTAGACATCCTTCATCACTATTTATTTCCTGCTCCGAACGTAAAATAAGTATTTAGTATTTAAAGGAATGTGGCCTCGATAAATTGAGAATCGAACGTGACATAGAAGTTAACTAGTGTTAATGGAGTCAGTAAATCATTATTAGATTATAGTTATTTGTAATATTACATTTCATGGAATGCATAATAATGCATATACACTATTATACTCATGAAGTGAAGTTCTAGAGCTCATCATGATGTATATGGTCAT
>Ga0194135_10002291_pt1 | contig 11591 bp, 5 predicted proteins | sample LitLau_LLRF_2013_FD_134024 | JGI IMG/M metagenome (GOLD analysis project Ga0194135, IMG submission 134024) | Freshwater sediment microbial communities in response to fracking from North America - Little Laurel Run_MetaG_LLRF_2013 (version 2) | ecosystem: Environmental > Aquatic > Freshwater >... | reverse complement strand
TGGAATTAGTTGGAGTGTACACAGCTCTCCACGGAAAATGCTGAAGGACATATTTTGACGTCGCTATTGTGCTGTCGCTGGGAAGTTGTTAAGGAACTCGCTAAAATGAATAACTTAACGTCAACAGGTTCTGTTGGCGTATTTTCCGGGCACCCCGATTAATTTTCTATGCTCTGCTTCCTTTCCACCTCGAACATCATTTCGAAATCGTTTCATATGCGTAAGAGTAAAAGGTAAAAATTGTGGCGTTACCGAAAAGTATATCTTACGAGCTCGTCGTATTCTTTTTTATACTATACTATTGTATACTTGTATATCTCAGGAAAGAGCTCGATGTACGCTACTACTAGTGAAGTGTAGGTTATACCTTGTAGATTCCGGCTTACCACGGTGGTTTACTCATCATTTTATCCAAATAGTAGGTATAGGCACCTATTTAATTCATAATCATTTCAATACTTAATGTGTGGTACAGGAATAAGGGTATAAGAATTAATCCAGCCTTTTTTCAGCTTTTTATTTAAACCAACCTCAGTTGCTTACAACAAGGATTATATTTTAAAATCGAAACTTTTATATTCATAAAATAAAAGTGCGACAGGTAAAAGCTGTGGGAAAATTCAACTTTTCCGTTCCAATTTTTAAAACTTGGATCAAGAGCTGGGCACTTTTGTGTATGGGCAGCGGAAATTTGTTTTCTCGCCTTTTGCAGTTGTTATCGATTACAATAAGTTAAAAATTCCCAGCAGCTCGCACCTGTCACCCAACTGGGTCTCCACAACAAAATAATATCATCATAGCACACAAAAACTCACTGCACAAACATTACAAATAGGTAGACATAACTACGTAATGGTCAATGTCAATAGTCAGCACGTCTCACAAATGCCCCTTAAAACGAATTGATCCCTGGGCTTATTATAGCAAATTGTAGTATCGATTAATTCGATTAAATAATATTAGAGGGGGCTTTAGGTGAAAGGCGCAATGTAGAAGAAAACAAATGCACTCAGCTCGCACCATCTGACCTTACACTGTGTAAGACTACTAGAGTCAAAGGCAGCACTTACAAAATAATAACATTGGAGCATTCTTACAACTAGCTACTTAGGATAATAGTCAATAACTGTCAAGATGGAAAAATAGAAACTTTTATGAGATAATGATAGTAATATTAGTAGGGGTCCTCATTTATTCGTGGTAAATGTCCATAGAAACGGCAAAAAACTAAGCTCCATAAGAATCGATGGTATAGATGTATATGTATGGTATACTTAACTTTTTTTCACGATTAAAAAAAAATTCACACAAAGAATCTTGCCCAGTACCTAGTTCATGTACCATTGTTTGCTTTGTTTTTTTGCGATCTCCATGGACATTTACCACGAATCAAGTGAGGACCCCTATTGAGTATGGAAACTTCATTCCTATTCCAGAATAAACTTTTGATAGTTGCTACCAATTCGACAAGTCTTAAAATACATAAAACGCAAACAATAGTCGCAAATTGTACCTTATCAAGCACGATTTGTACAATAGGGATTACGTAGGTACGGAGAAACTGGCGACCGGTTAAGAACTTTAATATATGCTCTGACTCTATGGTATAGCATTAGGTATTAAAAGGAATGTTAAAAATTTAAGCCTGCCTATAGAAATAGGCAGGTTATGGGTAGTTGTGCTAAAAGGTACAGAGCTTCCGATGTTTTGGCCAGTTCAACCCGGAGGTATCTCGAATATAAGGAATTGATTCAACTAATGTGAGTGAATAAGAGGGGAGGGGTGTTTCTAAAGCCAACATGCAAAACGAGTAAAGCGCAAGAGCCTTACATTGTCGTCCGCAAATTATTAGAAGTTAACAATTTAAAATTCAAGGAAAACGTGTTACTTATTTCAATACAATAATTTTCAACAATGGATTACAAAATATATACCTAAAATCAAAACGCAGACACCAACAATAACCTACTAAGAGCGACAGGGACCATTCTCAGTTTACGAATAAAAAACGTCAGAAAAGATTGGAGACACAATTAGAATGTGTGTATGCTATCGCCTGCTTAATTATGCAGAACGATTGGATAATGACTAACTGAGGATGGTCAGCTTTGCCCTAAAACAAACACGGCACGGACTAGAATAATCACTGTATAGCCACTATACAAGTAAGTACACGCTTAACATCAGCTCACTTAGATCAGCCGTAACTTAGGCCAGACTAGTTCAGAATAATTGCTAACAGACCATGCATGCAGCGCGTTCAGAAGAAAGCTCCATCATAGCCACCGCACCGAGCATATTTAATAAAAAAATACTTAACTTAGGTTTAACTGTGCTTTTACCTTAAATTCTACTTAATAACAAGAATGATCAAGCTTCAAATCGCACCAGACAGAGGGCTTAACATCAGATAAGAAAACAATTTACCGAACATGCAACAATTTTAAAATATGGAGGGTCCATTTTTATTTGGAGAAACTTTGAGCCTGTAGGTACCTATCTGTGGAAAATTGATAGGAATAGGGATCGATATCTAGGTATATAGGGCGGGTAAGGTAGCCACATAATGAAATAAGACAAGTATGATTCAATATCTCTAAGGTGTTCCATGAGTTCTGCAGGCATACGTTCGAGATAGAGTCGGCTACTCTTACCCAAGACAATAAAAACTGATAATTCGTTTAAAAACCTGCTGGGATAGATAGGTATAGGGTAGTTCTAATAACAATTGGCTAGCCAAACAAGAGCTTGAGCATTCTAATAAAACATCCCTCATATCATTATTGACGAAATGTAGCACAGCTTATCTTAAAATTCTACCTTAACTTAAGACAAAACCTATGAATCAAAATCTAAGCAAGCAGTCAGAGTAAAAGAGATTAATCTAAAATGCATAGGATATACAAAGCGTTACTTCTACGACGGAGAGTTTTCATTGGTTACCCCCAAATCTCTCGGGGGCAACCTTAAAGCATTTTCATTGGTGTTGATCTGCAGATAAAAGATTTCTATAAAGATGCTTGCACGACGGCGACAGAAAAATATCTTACGCTAGTTACAGACATAACGGATTTGTTTTGTTGTACGACAGAGACCCGTTTTCCCGCGGGTCCCACAAGCATCAATTTTTTACTAGTAGATGTTGGTTTTCGAGGCCGCAGTAAAAAATATTATGTTTGTGGGACCACCAGGTGCCCGGGAAATCCGTTGTTTCTGAACAGCACCAAAATAGCCAGAAGTCATACAGGGACTTTATTTTGGCGATCCATTCCGTATGCGGAAACCAACACTGTGTTCATTTTCTCAGATCCCACTTGGTGGGTTATAAATCGCCAAAGTCAGCTACGAGGGAACGTATTTTGGCAGTTTATCACACTGCGGAAAGTCGAAACGCACCTTTTCGAATCACACTTTTCTCTTCAGTGACATAAACCGCCGAAATAGGCTACCAGGCCAGGTTTGTAGCTGTAAGTGACTCGCCTTTTGTGGAACAGAGTTCACCGGAAGAACGTTTTTTTTTCTCAATTCAATCGATAGGCACGAAACCCAGCAGTTATTGTTTTGTTTTACACAGGGTCGGAATAACCTACATCATGATCCTCAAAACAATTTCCCTATGCCACACATTTCTGTAGTATTTATGTACCACTGTTGTAAATGTACAACAGGTTTAAAAAATTATAGGTACCTATTATTAATCCCTCTTTAAACACTGACTTAGAAAACGCCGCGCCGTCGCACGAGCTATCCTAATTACTTTCATCACTGTAGAGCTAAAAAAATCATGCAAAAATCACACACGCCCTTGGAAAAAGTCCCATCGCTTTCTAGAGGCATGTTCGTAATCGGCCCCAGACCGGATCGAGTCAACTATTACAGCGGATCCGAGTTGACTCAACCGAACTAAAACAGGCTAAGCTTCGTTGATCTTCATCATTGGGTCCAGTTCATGAACTTAATCCGGTCTGGATCCGACGAAGAACAGGCCTTAGGATGCACAAGGTCGAGTGATACACTTAAATCATTCAAATAAGCAGGCATCTAAAAATTGAGTGTTTTAGTTGGTCATGATCCCGTTTAATAATTGACAAAGTCGCCTACGCCGATTGGGAAACTGCCGCCAGAAAATCAATCTTCGCACACACATTATGAGAAGGCATTTATGTTAAATATACAGAGAGTCGAACACCGGCATTATGGGGATGGATGCATGCGCGATGTTCCCGTAAACTAAGCTTGGAGCGGAGTGTCGCTCAGCTATTTTCTGACCTTGCCTCCAAGTCTTAACGTTAACGAAATTTTATTAAATTCATAAGTACGTAGTACGAGTATGTATTACGTATTGTTTTATGTGGTTTTGACAAACCTAGGTACGTTCCTGTCGTGAAAATTGACTTTCACTTTTCTCGTAGGCACAATGTTTTATACCTTGTTCCATTTCCCGGACTTTTCGAGAAATTTCAGCTCCAACTTGGTTGGCGGTCATATAAGAGGGCTAAGGCCAATAGTACAAAAAGACATCTGCACATTATTTTTTTATCCTACCTAAATAAAGTTGAAAACGGTTGTTTTTTTTCTTTAAAAAATACAAGTTGATGGCAGAGAAAAAAAATGGTACGTATTTGATTAACATTTAAACGATATTTTGCAACTTTGTAGGTAATGATAGATATTTTTAATATGACACCTAATTTCACAACATATTAACCCGCTATATCACCGTGACTTCCGCTCTTAAACGCAGTGAAAGAGGGTCATTTCCCAGGATAAAATTTTTCCACGTTGACATTCCAGCGGCGAGGGTCCAACCGGGAGCAAGTAAGTACTACAAAACCAATAACTCTTGACATTTTGTCGTCATTCTCAAGGGAGACCAAGTCGATTTCCATTCTCCATGCCGTATATTTAACTTTTTAAGGGTTTTCTGAAGAGTTACCCGGTAGAATAGCACTTACATAGTTACAGATAGTACACTTGCTAAACTTAGAGGTCCGCACGGTGGATTTAGATTTTCGAATTTTGCCCCCATGTGTTTTTGCCAAACAAACATTTGAACCGGGAAAAATTCCAACACCAATTTTTCTATATTTCCCGGTTTGAATGTTTGTTTGATAAAGAACACACATGTGCACAGTGCATTGAGCGAAATTCGAAAAGCATAGAAAAACGCACTGTGTAGACCCTCCTTGTAAGAGGAAAGCATAGTTGCAATGTAGTATGTATGTATTTAGGTTGCGGGGAGGGACAGCAATGAGCTGTAAGCTACTTCCGAGGAGGTTTGAAGAAGAGAAAAACTATAAATAAGGGAATAATCTCTGTTTTGAACGCATATCCAACTATTTCCACAGAATAGCATATTTTTCCCGTCTGGAATTACTGGTTGTCTTTGTTTCAAACCTCCTGGGCTATTCTACTCAGTAATAATTGTCATGCTCAAAACGAACAACTTGTACTTGGTCTAAACTTACAAATATGGACCCACAGAACACCAACATTGGAAGAAACTAAAATACATCCAATCAACACTAAATTTTCAATAGGTGTCTAAATTTAGAGGTAATTTGGCGAAGAAGGTGGAAACCGTCAAAAGAGTTGGATTCAGTCTTAATTGAATTAAAGCAAGGAGAGAACTCAAAAGTTGCTAAGAGTTTAGAGCAAATTATAAAAAACTGAGGATAGCCTTCACTGAAAATCAAATAAAAAAATTAAATAAAATTAGCAAAAATTTATTGTAAAAAAGACCAACTTACAACAACAAAATAATAACTGAAAACAAACTGAAAATGCAGTCAGTGAAAAAAATTAACAATACTACAGTGAAATGCTTACACAAACCTAGCAAGCGAGCAAATTGCCTGCTTGTTAACTTACATCACTTACCGTAAAACTACCAGTACCGTAACTTAACATGTACCGATTAATACAAAAAACTAATAACGAATTAAGACGTAGTCAGCGTTCCATTATTAATGAAATATGGAGGAAAACAGTGAACGGGTGCGCTGTGTTTAGAGATCATGGCTGCTTTACGTTACGATCTAGGATCTATAATAGGTTCACAGTTCAGGTTCAGCCTCCTCTGTCCAAGCCCACTCTCGCCACGCTAAACTCTAACAGTCTTACTACCTCGAAATACTCAAAAAAACCAAACAGCACATCACTAAGGGGAACAAAGGACACACATTGGCAGGGTGAGGGCGGCTCAGAGGAGACCAGTGACCTCAACATGGCGGATGGCATGGCCACAGACGAATACAGTTCTACATTGTCTTAAGCTATCCCTAGACACAAATTATGCCTCTACCGCTGACTGTGTCGGTCATAAACCTACTGAGCAGGGGATGTGGAGCCTACGAGAGCAGCGTCCGCAGTCTCAGGTTCCTACTCATGGAGGATTATGGGCGACACAGATAACGAGGGATAGTTTGTGTCTGGGGATTTCTTTATTCTGTCAGCAGCCCATCCACCCCTCGAGGCCACTGGAGAGACACATACGGTATACACAGACGCACCATATTACAAGGAAACTTAAAAATAAACTAACCAAATACTTGTAACGTAGATAAACACTGATAGATTTTGTAATGGTCAGCAAAGGGTATACCAACTTAGGTTCACGTAGCCGACAGCTACAAACAAACAAATGACTAGTACAAGTTTTGCAAGAGAAATGGTTCTTAACCTAACCTACGAGTAGTTAACTTGATACGATACCACCACACCAACACTTTCTTACGAAAAAATAGAATCCGCACAATGTAAAATGAACAGGTGCACTTCCAGTCCAAATCAACAATGGCACGGGGTACACTGAGCTGCTCGCGCTACTTAAGTCTGCCTTGGTCCGAACAGTAACAATCAAGTGTTGAAGCTAAATGGACCGAACATGAAAAAGTACCAGATTTATTTACTACAAAAATTAGTCTTACTAGAATACCCAAAAGTTCAAAACACCGAAAGTTATTGAACAAGTCACCATTTTAATGGCGACATGTAATAATATTAAGTTTCCTTTATGGGTATCCTTGCAATACTTATCATACTTCAACTGAGTGTTAAACAAATAATTAAGTCTCAATCATAAAACACATACTTTAAAAATGTCAAAGCGTATAACCACCGGTTGAAGTACGTACACAGCACCTACTGTCACTCTTTTCAAGTTCGACTTTCTAAACAGGATTAAAATTTTTGAAATTGTCATTGAATGAAACAAGAAATGAAAGCCATCAGTCAAAAAGAGGAAGTAGGGGCAAACTAGTAAATAAATCGAGTGAAAAGGTACAACGCGTCTCGACTACAAGAAGAATGATAAAAATACTTGGCAAGTCAACTCTTTTGAATTGCAAATTACAACACTACAATAATTATCAATATAAAAGTCGGTAATACAAAATTATGTGGCTGCAAACACAATGTTTTTAAGAGATTCTACGTGTTATAGTCACTATTTGAATTGGGAAGAAGTTTTGTAGGAAAATTCAAATTCAACAAAAAAGATCCTCATGTAATTTCAGCTACGACCTACTTGCTTGTAACACCTATTTTGAAAAATTTCGTCCTTCTCATACCATTATTTAATCGCATTAGATTATTAAATTTGGCCCTTAAAATTACCCGAAAATGGTCTCTGCTCAGTTAGGTGCATTTTTTTTGGAAAAGGGAGATCTAGAAAATGCTAATTACGTAACATTAAGAATAAACTTTTTTTTCATTCTATTAACAGATAAACTTAACAAGGGAAATTTCGATTTAAGACAGAATTAGAATTATTATTACTACTTTCTACTTCAAGTCCATGGTGGGTAACTAGTTATAAGGTTCGGAGATGAATTATTAATTTAATCAATTTGATGATATTCAGCAAAATTAAGTTCTAGGAATAAGTTCCCAACAAGGACCGCTACTTGTTACCAAGAAGTGGATGGAAAAGCAAAAAATGTTTTTTACAACAGGGGAAGTGCCCTAACTCTAAATACGACCTTGTCCCCAAAACTGTATCCACTGGAAAGTTAGAACAAGGCGAAACTGAGCCAGAGACAAATTAAGGGTAGATAACTTTGTTAATTTGAGAATTTCGAGCCATACGATATGAGAACAAGTAATTTTCAGTAATTAATTAATTTTTCAAATTTTAAAAAATGCAACAATTGATAAAAGGAATGATGAGTCGGGCAAACGTGACAAGACTGCAAATGCCGTCCGACGAGGCACGGACTAACAAGTGCCACTAATCAGTCTTTTCTTTTTCGGTTTTCCGAGTTCTCACGCCACGTGCTACCATTTAAAAAACAAGAAATCACAGAAAGACATAATATTTCAGGACGGCGACTTTTCGATTATATTTTGAAAATAATAGTAATAAAAATAAAAATAATTTACAATAGGTTACTATTTTTGGGCTCAGATTTTACTTTATTTTACTACATCTAAAAGTCAACAGTAGAATTGATTTGTTTTGAAAAACCCCTAAACATCATAGATGTCGTTTTAGACCGGGCAACAGTACATTTGACTGACAAAATCATTTTAGTATTGTTTGTCATTAAGCAATAAAATGGTAGCACATAGGAGTAAGCTAAACTCGATATCGAAACCGGTGCTGTGATTGAGAACTGGTCCCTTCAGGGGGAGAGCACATTACACAACATCTACTATACACGAAACACGGCAAATACCTTACCTTACGGGATATGTTATTAAATTACCAACAATAACAAATTCTCAACATGGTGTTTTTAGTATTTTGTCAATTTAAAAAAGAGAAAACGTTTTTTTAAAATGTTTGACTATTGGAATAATATTAGCAACATGGGACGTCGAGGTGGTGTGTACATTCGGGACGCCTTGGTTCTAGAGACTAACAACCCTTCATCACACAACAAAATGATTAACAAGTGCCCTGCTAGTAATATTAATCTAAAGAATTTAAATTTTGGGGTTGCGTACCTTTAAAAACATGGCGTCCGGACAACACAATTGATTGAATCAGCAGATCTGCAGTTAGACTCGCGCCGCCGCCGCCTCCTCCTACAGCCCCAAAGGAGGCACCTGCACGTAGCGGTAGATGTAGAGACGATAGTCCTTGCTGGCCAGGACCACGGAGCCATCATCCATGAGCGCCACGTCGAAGCATTGCGCATGTTTCACCTTGGACTCGAGCGCAGACACCAACTGTCCATCTTGAGTGAAAATGGTCAGGTTGAAGTTGTTGTGGTTGTCAGCGATGAGGATCTCCCCAGCCGCATTGATGCCCACTCCAATCGGGTAGTTTGTGATGCCCTCGCCTCCGATCTGACGAAGATATGTGCCCTCATAGTTGAACACTTTGACACAGTGCGCGCGATTGTCACTGATGAAAATTTCTTGTTTGTCGTTGACTACAACACCATTCGGAAACTCGAGATGCTTGGAGCATCCGAACTTCTGAAGCACATTGCCCGACTGGTCGAATATAATGACTCGCATCACTTTGCATTCTACGACAACGATTCGTCCTTTGTTGTCAACGGTGACCCCACGCGGATGTTGCAGAATGTTTGCTCCGAACTTTCTCACAAATTGTCCATATTGGTTGTAGATTTGGATTTGATGAGTGGGGGACCGTTCAGTAACGATGATGTCCCCAGAAGTACGAACGACGGCCACACGGTTAGGATAAAGTAGCTGCCCGTCACGTTTGCCGCACTCGCCGAATTGGAACTTGAAACGTCCTTCCTTGTCAAAGATCTGAATGCGGTGATTGTTTGTGTCAGCAACTATGATATCATTCTGGGCATTAACGGCAACGCCACTCGGTTCAGTGAATTGTCCCTCCATAACACCAAACTCTCCAAACTTGCAATGATAAATCATCTTTTGCCGCTTGATTTGAGACTTGGGCGGGAAGAGGGGGCTAGTGATAAGTTTCGAGGAGATATCAAGGATATCCTGGCCGGGAGATACAGAGAAGTTGTCGCCATTTTGGAAAATATCTCCATTGGAACCGGTGCTCCATTTCTCGTAAGGGTTAAGACCATTAATGTTCAGTTCACCAATAGTAGGAGTGAATGGACCAAGAGAGTTAATGCCGTTGAACCTCTTGCTGAGAATATTGCTCTCTACAGGGTCAAAAAGAATGGGCGAGGTACTTGGTGGAGGAACACCATTCGTAATACCGTTCGTATAAGGGCGGTTCATCATACCATTCATACCGTTCATTCCATTAATACTTATGCCATTGGTCCCGTTCAAGTTAATTCCATTAAGTCCGTTCAAAAGGCCATTGATGCCGTTCACATGAACACCATTAGTAGATGGACGAGCAATCGGGGGCTGTTTGCATGTCCCCGGCGGCATTTCAGTGTTAGCGCGCACGTACCCAAAAGTATTCTGCACGCCGACTTGGATAGCCTGGAAATTGGAGACAAATTCCAGGTCGCAGGTGGAAGATGACAACTCGGCCGAGTGGTTATTGAGAGTATGCAGCTTGGACTCAAGGAGCTTTCTGAAGAGAACGAGCTGTGTACCGTTGGCGGTCTTGAGGAGATGCTCAACAGCATCGCAGGCCTGGGTCACTCGTTCCACGGCATCAGTCATTTTCTGACCAGACATACTATTTTGGACTTGCTTCGTTGAGAAAATTCCCTCCAATTCTTTCAGTAGCTCCTGTTTACGTTCATCAATCATGGATCGATAGAATTGGAAAGTTTCGTTGATTTCATTCTGAGCCTTGTGAAATTGGATTTGAACTTTCGACTGGTTTTGTTCAATATTTTTGTACAATTCATTAGCTCTGGCGCGGGAGTCAGAAATTATCTGTCCAATAAGTTCAATCTGTTTGGGCGCAATGTCTGACAATCGGTCGGTTTCATGCAGCCCGGGTGGATGTTCCATAATTGTGCATTCTTGGCAGATAATCGCGCTGCAAGTTGAGCAGTAGTATTTGACGACCTCGGTTTTATGTCGCGTGCAGTAGGTTGGCTTTTCCAAAAACCCATTCAGGCCGCTTTTCCCGTTGGTGACGGGCGTTTCTTCCTTCATATCTAAACTTGTAACTCTATGTCCTTCAAAACAATGCATGAACTGATGTGCCATAACACAACTTGCGCACAAAAAATTGTTGCACTCGAAGCAGCGACCAACGGCGTCTGTTTTCTTGTTTTTGCAAGCGGTGCACCTAGGAGTCGAGCTTTTGTCGTGGATATTAACGGTGTAGTCGGTAGCAAGTCCCGGAATCCCTTGGGCAGTTAGAGGCGTCTCGTATTGGCAGACGGTGCACGTGATTTTTTCAGGGTGATCCTGAATCTTCTCTAGACAGGGCAGGCAGAAGGTGTGACAACACGAGAGAACCTTTGGCGTTGTGAAAGCGTCATTACAGACTGGACAGCGCTGAGAGAAGCTAGGACTCTGGCTGCTTTCAGGTGGGGACAGAGATCGGTCAGATATCAAAGAGGACAATGGTGGTACTCCGGTCAGAGAATCCAGTGAGGGAGCAGGTGATGCCATCTTCAGTAAAATTTGCAGTCTGAAACAAAGAGAAACAATATTTATTATAAATAATATTAATATGAAGCAGTGCTTTAGATAAAAACTACATAATAAAATAAAAG
>Ga0194135_10002290_pt1 | contig 11593 bp, 11 predicted proteins | sample LitLau_LLRF_2013_FD_134024 | JGI IMG/M metagenome (GOLD analysis project Ga0194135, IMG submission 134024) | Freshwater sediment microbial communities in response to fracking from North America - Little Laurel Run_MetaG_LLRF_2013 (version 2) | ecosystem: Environmental > Aquatic > Freshwater >... | reverse complement strand
ATAGATATGTATTCCCATAACTACTTCAATTTCACCATGCTATTGCTTATGGGGAAGAGGCTTCTCCACATATCTATTTCTGGTTCACCCTATATATATATATGTAATAGTACTGCATGTGTAAACATGAAAAAAATTATTGAACTCGGTATATAATAGCCTCCAAGTCATGCACAGACACGTTGATAAACATGGCTATCTATTCTTTGGTAAACTGAACTGACAAGAGTGGAAACTTGACTATAAAAAGTTGCACGCAAATTGGGATAAACTAATTAATCTGTATACTACTGTATGAAAAATTAAAAATAAAAATATATATGTGCTCGTGCCTTTGCAAAGAGCGTATAACTATCAAAAACAAAAACTATCGAACACGCGTGTCATAGTATTAATCATAATAATAAATATTTGAATATTTAAAAAACCTTTAAAGCCCAACGAGGTTTTTAGGCTACGAGGAAATAATTATTGGACTGAGGAATGCATTTTCTTTATACCTTCCAGTTGTTTCTATTTTATTAGATCTCAGTAACTTTCTACGTGTTTTATTCTATTCTATTTTAGTGCATATGTTATTTGCAGTTACTTTTATCTGACCAAAGTACACAACGCATCTCAGATCTACTTGTCTAATACTTTTCTACTTAGGTCCTTCTTGAGCAACGAGATTATCTTTCCTTGTTTCATACATATGAACTGTGTATACCTCATTCCAATAGAAATGCAGAAAATTATATCTCTAAAGCAAATAATACTTTTAGATGGACAGTAACAATATAATTTAATCCTTGGCTTATCTGTTTCTTGGCCAATTATAGTCAGCCTCTATTCTTCGTTACATTCAGAGACTCTTGTCAAGTGCATCTAGCACTGAAAGAGCTTTCGTACTTTGATTTTCATTTCGTATTCGTACTCGGCGGTCTACAATAACTAAATTCAAACGTGTCCAACGTGAGAGATCAGACTACTCTACTATATATACTAACTACACTGTCCTATACTGCTGGGCTGGCAATGAGTCCCATAAGATAAATCTCAAAGTTATATGAAGAGATATAGCGAGTTAGAAAGAGAATGATGAGATTGAGTTGGTCAGGAAGCTGAGGAGATGAACGCACCTATTAGTGAAAATAGTTCAGTTTTGTTGAAAGAAAGATGCGGTAGTCACTTGAGCTGATAGATCAGAAGAAGGAATAAGAACTCGATGATGAGTCGAGCAGGGATGATGAAGACAGTAGAGAAAGGAAGTGGAAGCAAGGAATGTGGAATCATAGTTCTTCTTTAGAGACTATCGGTGCTCTCGCCAGGTGAGAGTTTGAGCTGAAGTTAAACGACTCTGCTCTAGGAATCTTGCAATAGTCTGATTTATAATGAGGGTCAATCTGTGGGGAGTTTGAAGACGACTTGGACAATCCATGGAGAATCGGTGGAGGAGGAATGTCATTTACAGACTGAGACCTGCAGTGATTATTTGCTATCTTCACGTTGCTACTATTTAAACCTTTCTCTCGTTTCAGCTTTGAGTTGGGACTAAACGAACTTTTTGAGCTCAGTTGATTCGCAGATTTGGATCGCATGTGACCCTTGTTGTCTCTTCCTTGAGTTTGACTTACCAAAGCCAGTTGATAAGCCACTTCAAATGCTTGGCCTAAAGTTAGGATTGCCTCTGTGGCCACTTCCTACAAAAGCAAAACATGAATCCTATAGTTATATAGAAGCCTTTGTAGTGGCAAAAAGAGAAAGCATCGAAGGCAAGTACATAGTCAAACGGGTAATTGTTGATGTGCATGTTGCAATGGGACTTACCACTGAGTCCAAACAGAAAACGTGACACGAATGGCTTTTATCATTCGGGTCCGAGGCGCGTGTAACGAGTGCCAAGTGTCTCAAGTCATCCGAGGCTTGACAAGTACACTGAATACTCCTGATGTCTTGCTCTTTCACCAAACTCTGTAGAGAAGCAAGTTATTCCGTGCAGTAAGCTATTCTAATTCAAGTTCTCTACTACGGGGTAAAACTAAACAACTGTAGTATTTCGAAGGGCTCACCTTAGTCTTTGCATTATACCAACTGATAACCGTGGCAGATACAATGAGTGTCACTTGCGTATTGAGAAGCAAGGCTCCTGAAGGAATCACATTAGGCTTGTCTCCTATTTCCTTATTCCGGATTTCCTGAATCGCCAACTGAATGGAATCGGTCGTAGAAAACTCCTGAACTTTACTTGATCCCACGTACTACATGAGACATGGAAGCACACATATGCATATGTATATCCTTGTGTGAGAAGTATGTTATGCTAAATGAGTTATGACATATCCTAACTTACAACTGCCTTGTATGTAACGCTGCCATCGATAAGAGTTTCAGGAGCATGTCGCCAAGCCGTCTTGAGAGCTGAAGACACACCTGACACAAGATGATTAGGATCTCTCAGGGGTAAAGAACCATCGATTCCATCCATTGCAATGCCATTCTCGAAGCGAGTTGAATTTGTACTTGTGCAATTTTGTTGAATTTTTGTTATTTTGCTTGAAGCTACGAGTATTCTTCTGCGATGTCCTACTAAATCGATTTCGAGGAGAGTGATGAGTTCGTCGTTGCAAAGTCTGAGAAGTCTGTCGGGGTCTGTGTACATGTTCTTCTTAAAATTGCCTATGTAGCGGTCTAGATGAAGGTCTTTAAGCCACTGCTCTACAGATAAGGGCATCTCATCTGATCGGATGGAGCGCGGCCAAGTCACTTCTAATTTATTAGCACTAGCAGCCAGGATTTTGCGATGCTGAGCATTCAGAACGCCTATTTCTAGTAGGGAAATTTCATCCAAGATACCGTCCCCCTTTAAGAGAAACATATTCACTTTCACCCTTTCCATGAACAACAACCACACATAGAGGCGAGAGTCATACGGCATAACTGAAGAAAACTACACGTACCATGAATTCCACGTCATCGAACCCACTAGAGATAAGCAGTTGCTCGTAATCAGTCAGTTTAATTGTAGTCAGCCACCTTCCCATAGGACTCATGCAGAACATACTTTTCACCTCTCCACCTTCTGTGAGTAGTAACAAAACACGTACATGATTTAACTAAGCTGCTAACACTAAAAACAGGGGAGATCCCTCCTCCGAGGAGCTACAACACAATATACATAAGAACCTGCTCATATACCTTCTTTAGAGTTGAACGAGTCCATAAACATCGTAATGTGTTCCCACTCCTTATCAACATCCACAGGACTCAAAACAGACATTGACGTGGATTTCGGAGTAGACTTTCTCCCGGAAGCAGCCTTCGCTTTGTTCTCGTCAAGAACATTTTCACAAGAATGGCCTTGTCTCTTTATGTTCTTAGGCTTCGGAGGAATCACTGGCTTAGGTGCTATGGCAGGTTTTGGTCCTCTGGGTAGAGTTCTTTTCCTCTGATCCACATCCACAATCATTACGATTCCCTAGGGACAACCATAATCGGCTACATAAGCAACACATACTACACGGAAAGCGCAAGTAGATACATATAACACTCGAAAGGAGAGCAGAGGTGACTTAAAAAAGTCATCTAGTATTATTGGGGAAATTGTATGGGTTTTTTCCGTACCTCATTAATGGAATTCTTGGTGTGCACATCGACTACATTAGGTGGTTTGTTAATTGCACATTTTTTCTGTCCTCCCTGAGGAGGTGGAGACAACACTATTTGCTCATTGAGGGGCTCATCATTATCAAGGTCATCAGAGCTTTCCCCTTGTCCCAGAGGACTCACATTTTGTTCGCTTTTAGCATCTCGTAGACGAATGTGAGCTACAGAAACGTACTTGCTGTCCAATCCAACGTGTTGAGACTTGGACTTTGTCTTGAGGTCGTCAGGATGGAGACCGTTAAAAAAGGCTATTTCGCCTTTGGCAGATGAATTGGATTTGGAATTCTCAATGGGAGACAAGTCAATGGATTCTGTTGATTGGCTAGTATCATAAGTTGTGAGACTTTTTCTCCAGCGATCTCCGTAGACACCTTCATCCAGAGACTTGTTCCTTGACACTAGAACCAAGTCCGGGTGATCAGATGCGAAGTCAGGCATGCCGGGATGAGTTGGTGAGGCAGACAAATTCCGCCGAGGAGGTTTCTTTGGTGGTGCTACAGGCTGTCAAAGCAAAAGTATTCTCACTTTCAAATATATCTAACAATTACTAAAGAAGAGAGAGAAACTTTGTGTGCGTTTCAGCTGAACTGCCACTTTATTTCACCTCCTTCCTTTTAATTTGCTCTAATTCTCGGAAAGGAGTAAAGAAATAGGTCTGCAGTGGAGTTTGACACACACACACACACTCGGAAGAGTTGGGAGAAGTTATAAAGAAAGGAGCTTTTGTGGGAGAAAGCTAATTAGAGGAACTAATTACCTTTTCAAAATCAGGTCCCTTTCCCATACTGACATCCATAGATCTCCGTGTCTTCCCCCGAGCAAAACTGTTCGTTTTTGGCGAGTGACTTGGCGAGTATCTTAGTAGTTTAGACTCCACATCGCTATATGAGTGATTATCGTATCTAATTGCAATGACAAGAGAAGCTTCATTAGTCATCTTTACAATCATCTCCATCTCTATATCCAAAGCTAATGTTAGGCTCTTCCCCTTCCGTTGAGCAACCTTCATGCGATCCACTTTACCAAGTCACACACACCTCGACCCTCGTCACTACTTAATGCTGTCTCATGTGATCGATGGATCTTTCAAGTACCTTTAAAAGTCACTCTTCTCTCTCTCCTCATTCAAATATGTTTTTTATCACTTACAATTCTCCATTACAAAAAGCTCAGAGGAAATAATTTGCATTTGTTCATTGCTTAAAAACTTGTTTGGACCTGCAAGAAAAGCTCTCTGTTTGTACTATGATCATTAATAATAATAAAATAATACAAAAAGTCAAAAGATCATCAGCGTCATATAGATAAAGCTTATTTGAATACAACTTGTTTAAACACTCAAACAAGCTTTACTTGAGCAATTTAATTGTTAAGTGGTTGTGTAAATCATTTGTGACTTGAGAGAGAGAGAGACAGCAGAAATGTCATTTAGGTATGAGAGACGAGTTTCACGGAAGGGCAAAGGAGGAGAAAGGCAGCTAATAATAATATAGCGCGCAGGTAAGGATAAAAGAGTATTAACTCACATTTGACTCAAAGGTAATTTTCCATCCTTATTATTGACCGAGATAGGAACACTTTCATGTGGTGAGCAGAGCGGAGAACTGGCCTTTCCTTGTTGAATGTGTTTCTTCTTGAGAGCGTCTGCAAAGTCATCATCAATTCAGAATGTTAATTTATCCCAATTTAGACTCTCAAGTTGCGTGTCTGATGTATGTGTACACATGATGATGATGATGATGAGTTCTAATGGAACCTTTCCCTCTTTCATAATTTATCTTGTTGTGATGCCTCTCGTGTTAAGCTCAATTTGCTTAAAAGCTTAAAACACGCTGTAACATGCAATTTATGTGACATGATGAGTTATCAAAAGCATCACAGTGAGATCGAACTTACTTCGTATTAGTTCAGCGATTTCCTTAGCCACTGGTGTCTTCAGACCAACTTCACTTAGTCGGTCAACTGCAGTTCTTCGTTGACTGTCTGCGACACACACGTCAATTGAAGCGTCTAAGAGAGTCTTGACTACATCTACCTTTCCACACAGGGCTGCTTCATGAAGGGCCGTACCCTGAGATGTTCTTGCATTTACGTCAAAACCAGCTTTCACCAAAACCTCGATAACATGTCTAAAAAGATTTTGATTTTTGTATTCATGATTCTCGAACTCCATTACACTCCATTCCTCAGCATTTCCTATGTTGTCTGTGTGTATATAGTACCTGTGACCATTTCTAGAAGCAAGGTGCAAGGGTGTGTGTGGGAACAGAATCTGTGGCCTGCTAGAGAACACTGGAACTTGGTATGATGCTAATAACTCCGGATGCGATTTTAGTAGTAATTGAACAGTCTCTAATCTAGATAGGGAATCGATAAAAATGCATTTACACAAAAAGCTCATTGTGTGAATTTCTAGATACTTATACGTAATAGGAAGATTTGAGAGAGGTAAAGAAGTGATTGATATATTGATCGCCTACCTCCCGTATTGTGCAGCCAAGTCCAGGGCTGTTTCTTGCTTTGCATTAGGAATGACGGAATCGGCACCATGATGTAGAAGCAATCTCACAACCTCAGTGTGCCCAAACTGAGAGGCCATATGGAGAGCCGTCTCAGAAGACTTGTTCTGGATTTGAATAAAAAAAGTTTTCATCTGTTTCATCATCATCTTCTTCTAATCTATAAAGCACGGGAAATGACACCACCGACACACAGGTTGTCACTCGTCATGTTAGAGGAATGTTTTGAACGGTCCTCTTATTATTATTTCTCTCAAGGGAACTTGTCAAAGTTTCATGACCACCTTAGAGGAGGAAGAGGACAAACAGATGGCATCTTAATTTGTACGCACATAATATCCTTTGTCAGTTTTCTCAAGACTTCTTCATGACAGGTAAAGAGATTGCTAAAGCAAAGAGCTACACTTCCTTCGTACATTCCAGTGTGACTATATAGTCTTGCTTCCTGTCCCTAAACATTAAATTTTAAGGCCTCAAGCCCTCAGAGAAATAAGAGGAGTAAAATCTATACATACATACACGTGTACTACAATAAGAGCTTTTATGTTCTTATTAATGCTCCATTATTGTGTTCCTTTTGAGTAGTGCAAGATCAATATTATTCAAATACAACTTTACAGAAGTACATACATTGACTTTTATTCTACATCCTTTCTCAATATCGTCTCTGCTTATTCTCTACTCCAACTTTCTCTGAAACATTACTCGGCATTGATTTTAATCCTTTTAGAATCCATACACGCGTACACATCAGAGAAGTTCCGAAGGGGAAGCAATGTGAATTCAAGAGAGGATATAATCACATAATGTCATCATCTCATTGACTTGTGTAACCAAAGGGTGGCCTCACCAAGTGCTTAGTTGTCGTCGAATAACAGAAGCCTGTCAAAAGTCCCTTCGTTATGACAAGACCAAGTCTTCATAATCACGTCGATACCAGCTAACCCTTTCATTCGCACACGCACCTCCATCATCCCAAACATATCGTCACCCATGTTTCTCCATTCTATTTATTTTTCAAACTGACCCATGCTCACAATTCATGTGTTCTTTGGTTTTTATTACTTTTTCTTCACTATTTCTGATGGAATAAAAAAGCTAGTGATGCAAGGTTGAACGTGTGCGGGGCGATATAGGAATTATATCCTGAGGGAGATAGATTGTTCACTGAAGGACTCATTACGGAGTGATGTGTGTGCTTTCTAGACAACTTGAAGAGTCCTTACACACTGTATATGTATATAGCCAAGTGTCAAAGTAAACTAATATTTGGTGAAGTGCAGGCGACAAGAGAGAGAGACTTATAAGTTTTCAGAATTGTCGCTGTTCTCGGCAAAAACCGTGCGAGTGCATATATATATATATATGGGATGATGATTGGAACACTTCTTGAGTTTATTTTCCTTCTATTATTGCTTCTCGAGTCCTTTTTGTTCTATTTACTTGAGAGATATTGCATTGGAGTGAATAGAAGTAGTTCTCAAGTATATTGTCAACTGTGTATAAGTTCGCATATATGAGCTCGAACAATCTAGTAGTAAAGCTCTCCTGTTATTGTTCACCGTATTCTGTGAACTTATGTCTGAAAGGAATTAGGTGAGAAAGAGATCGACATTTGACTGAACACAATATTTTGAAACCTTGTCGTTGTTAGAAGGCTCTTACCTGAGTTTATTAATCTCCCTATTGATCGCGGACAAAATCCTTAGAAGCAAAACATATTTCTCAAAATATTCAGACTTAAGATGAGTGGCTCTCTTATTCTTCATAGATGGTTTTTAAATGTTGAATGTATTTGACCACTTTCAAAAGAAGTGTCAAAACTATATGTAAGACACTTGTATGAAATCTTGAGAAAATTGTTAATGCAGATAATAGTTTTTTTAAGTACATAAAAGTTCAAGAAATACTTATAGCTGAACAATTCTACTTCCAGACTTTATGGAAAAGGAAAGGAAATGCATGCATATTGTCCAGGGGGAAAATAAGAAGAGCTTATTACATTCTATTAGTACGGTACATGGCCTTTTTAACCTTGTATGTGAATCAAATCAAAATTCATGAATGGGATTCCAGATTAAGTGAATGAAAGTGATCCTGGGGGAACTCTTATCTCAGAGGAACACCTAATGAGCTCGCTCCAACCCATTTTAACTCATTTATTCGCTACAAAAGTACATTCTTTCCGAACTGGTAGTCAAGTTGCCTCTCCTAGATCAATGTCAAAGTCAGTATCTCCTCAATTTCTCTCTGGTGTCACTATATGGATGCTAAGGCACACACACTCACACACGCTTCATTGCACGGTCAACACCATTCTGCATATTTCCTGGTTCATGTATACGTACAATACCGGGTAAAAACTAGTCATGAACACCGAGAATATTGTATTACAGATTTACACCCACAGAACCATTCTTCTGATGCTCTGCGAAACATGACCTACGCAGTTCTGCTTTGACTCAGGAAAAATTGCTTTCTGCCAAGCACAAAGGTTTCCTCATAAATTTCTAGCTAAATCGGTCTTCCGCATGAACCTGTTCCCTCATCCAATTTCTATGAAACACATCACCAGCGTGTGTATGATGAACAACCGAGAGCCTCCGAGAGTTATATTAGTTTTACTGACTAGATTGAATACGTGTAGAGTAGAGTCGTATAGAAATCTACCGTTTGCGATCAGCTTAAAGAGTATATATTGGAACTCCAAAGATGCACCTTATTGAGTTTTGTTGGAGTTCATGTACTCGTAGTTGCTAGAGAAAGCGCGAGGATGAGAGAATAAGTTATTTGTGCATTCTATTATTATGTGTCTGATGATGGGTGAGATATGATGAAAAGAGATGAGGTCTCGGATGGCTGATCATCATCATGTGTGTCAACAAGAACCGATATTCCCGACGGGACACCAATTACCTCTTTGTGATCTAACTATTCATTACGAGTGAGCTTGTAACTTGCACCATCATCATATAAAATAATATATAAGTTGGTGTAATCCAATAACGGAGTGTATCCTCTATTCTGAAATCAGATGGAATCATTGGGAGCGTGTGTCCCTCCCTGATTGGTATTCTTCCTAAATATTACATCATGTAACAACATCTCTATTTTTCCCGTAATGTAATCAACTCATGGAGATGACAACCTCAGCCCTCTCGGGTGGTCGTGTATCAAAAACATGGGGCGACAAGTGTGTCTCTTTTGTTCGAACCCTGCAGCTCAACAAATTTGGTGAGATCCAATTTGTTTCTTGGCCAGAATACATTTCACCAGATTCATACCATAAGATTGACGTTGGGTCCAGGCACAGATGGTCCTTGGGTTAGCAGTAGTCGCACGATGTCTTCGTTCCCACTCCAAGCTGCCAAGTGCAGTGGAGATGACCCTTGCAGGTCAACAATGTTCGTCGACGCTTCATGGCTTAGCAGTAGTTCAACAATATTCCTGAAAAACAAAAACGACCATTTCTTCATCTCTGTACGCAGCAAGTTGATAAATTGAAACTTGGAGAAGACGAGCGAGCTAGTGCGTGTAAGTCAGATGCAATGGAAAATATGTGAGGACTCATGTAATATGGGGGAAAACGATAATGGCTGTTATGATAATGTACATTTTTACACTTGAACGAATAACTCATTATGTTCCGTTTTATCTGGTGTAAACGGTTTGCTCCGAAAAGGCAGAGAGGATTAACGAAGTTGAGACAGGTCACGTTAAATCTACAAAATCAGCGGATGTTTTCATGGCGAGACTGGAGGTCATAAAAAGGGAGAAGAGTGAGACAATAATAATACAGAGAGAGAGAGACACACGAGTTTAATCAAAATATTCATAAGTAGTGGACTAACAGCCTTCCTGATTTAGTAACGTGTGTAATTCATTTAGACGAGACACTTTGCAACACCATATCCTGGGTTGACATAATGGCCTGTAATTCTGTCTTGTACAACTCGGTGGAGTGTGTGAGAAGGTACCATTTGATTTTATGCAAATAATGCCATTCGCTACACAGACTCACAATACTACTAGGCAATATAAATAAATCGAAAATCAACATCACGCAGTACGTAATGGAGGATTCGAGGAGAGTCGGGGAAAGAGAGAGAGAACCTTTATGATTATTATTTGGTTGAAGAGACTCTGAAATGGCAAATGGCACGACGACGGACGCGTAGTTAATAAGCGTTAAGTAATTGCTCGGGATAATAGTCATCATGAATATTAAAATGAGAGTCATAATGATAGAGATGATGATGAAGCAAGACTAACTCGGAAAGTTTCTTATAACAGTGTAGCTTTTATATGTAGTGTCTGGCTGAGAATAAAAACCGTCTCTCTTGGTCTCTTTCGTCTTTGTGTGTGAATCCTTGTGAGTATCTACATAATGAATGGGATGGAACTTGGCCCATTCTTTATCTTTGTCATAAAATCTGGAGGAGTAAAATCTTAATCTGTGAAAATAACGGTTTATAAATGGTTGAATGTGAATCTTGAATTACATTTTGTAAATCTGTGTAAACTTTTGGCAAGTTGTAGGCTTTTGGTGGGATAACCATGAGAAAAAATGGATGATTTCAACCTATTTTTTCTAAAGCTCATCTGCTCGTAATGCGGAAAGGAAGATGTGAAATGTTTCACAGACTTCTTTAGAAAATGATAAGTTAACTGTAATACAATTTACTAGGGAATTTATAGCTTTAAAGTATACTTACTTGTGACGATTAACAGCTGCGTGGTGAAGAGCTGTAAAACCATTGGCATCTTGAGCGTTTGCTCCTGGTCCTCGTCGTAAACTGAAAAAGACATACAAACCAGTGTGAGGCTTGACTCGTAACAATCAGATTGAATATAATGACAAATTAATGCAATCGGAATTAGTGCTGAAGTCGCCTTGTTTTAAATGGTTACTTGGGAAGAGTTAAATAATTGCTGTTTAGAAATGTTTCCTACTTTTAATTGTCCTTCTTTTTAAAAAATCATGTGCCATAATATTTACAGAACTAAATAGCAAAATGTTTTCAAACGACAAAATATGTCAATTTGTCATTCAAGACAGAACAAGAGACAGCAGAAGAAACAAGGAAATGCGCTGCTTGTCAAGACACAATGCGGTTTAAATAATCAATCAAAGAGCAACTTATACTTTGTAACATATCGTTAGTATTTTTACTTTTTAAACCACTCAATGAGGAACTCTATCAATTTGTGAACAATTCAATTGCATAAACACCGTGCAGATAGAGACAATCATAATTGTGCATCTCCAATTAACTCAAGAACTTTATTATCTGATTTGAATCTGCGATATTAAGATTTAGATATAGGTGGTTTATTAAAGAGTTGACAGACAAATATGTCGCTTTGAAATGAAGATTTGCCCCAGTTACTAACAACTTATTCAACAGCTCTGTCAGTCTGTTACCTCT
>Ga0194135_10002289_pt1 | contig 11594 bp, 12 predicted proteins | sample LitLau_LLRF_2013_FD_134024 | JGI IMG/M metagenome (GOLD analysis project Ga0194135, IMG submission 134024) | Freshwater sediment microbial communities in response to fracking from North America - Little Laurel Run_MetaG_LLRF_2013 (version 2) | ecosystem: Environmental > Aquatic > Freshwater >... | reverse complement strand
ACCTTTTCTTTGCTGATCTTCACTGGGAGACGTCTCTGCTTCCTCAGTCTTTCCTGATGTTGTTGATTTTGTAGTAAACCAAATGACGTAAATCAACCCTTGGTTGAAAATTCCCATGAGCATTGCTACTGCAAAGCAATAATAACCTTCGGATCTCTTCACACCAAGCAAATAATCAGAATAAAACTTCTCAACAATAAAATCACTAAACTTTCTCTTCCTATCGCTCTTGAGCTTTTTCATTATAGGATACTTCCAAGAAATTCACAGGCACTTAAGAATAATTGTGTGTGATCGGAACAGAATGATTGATATGCTCAATTTCTTCGATACAAGTGAAATAAGTTTTAGCTACATCTTATCCTGCATTAAAATTGCGTGACTTTTCTTTTATTCCATGAATCAGTCATATACAGAGGCTAAATGAGTGAATTTCAAATCAAACGTGACATTAGGAAACTTTTTATATCATCGTGAATAATTCATGTAGAGGAAGAAGCTTCTACGAAGCCACATAGATGCTAAAAAAGACACGGACAATCATGGGATAAAAATAACGCGAAAAAACACTTTACATAACATGTCTGAAAAACTTCAATAAAAGGTAAAGTTTCAACAAAGCCCTGCTTATATTCAACTTCAGAATTAAGTTACGGGAAAGTCATGATACAATCAATAATGTAATCTGTACAAGTGCGGAAAAATGTGATTATTGTTGAGACCGTGATATGATACATGTCTCCAACTTTTACTTTCAAAGTAGGGAGAGACATTAATATCCTCCTAAAATCTTTTTGCTTGGTTCTACTCCATGAGTCAACAAAACCGATACCAAGATCATGCATCTCAGCCCCCATCGACAACATAGCAACTCCTGCCGTGGCGAGATCGATTACTCCAATTGGATATGTAAGGATTCCAGGGAATTCTTCGACAAACAAATGATTCATGCTTCGAATAAGAACGTAGCCACACGGGATGATTCCAGTGAAAGTTGCCGTTTTAAAAATAGGAATAGCCAATGGTGCCATGCAAGCATTGAAGTTAGCGCAGAGGATTTGCAAGGTTCTGTAGATTTCAATCGCCTTTTTTGGATCCCGGATTTCTGGGATAGTATACCCTGTATCGTTGCTCTTGCTACGTTGTGCGTATTATTATTAGAAACATAGAAAATTATATTCATATTCAAAGCAAGCAATAATGTTGAAAGCCTTACTGAATTTCCTTGACCCAAAAGTCCACACTGTTCGTGTGAGCAACTACAATCCATGGAATAAGACAATAACTCGTAATCACTTGTCCTGTCATAATCAATTCTTGGATTGCCCCAGGAATGAGCCACCACCAAGGATTGTCTTCTTTGTACATGTAAGAGTACATGTACCATGGTTGGTAGGGCATTACCAAGAATAACGCTACAGATGCCAATATTTGGGAACAATTACTGGGAATAGAGACATTGATTAGAATTCTACCTCCATCCTGGTAGCCTTCTATATCGACAAGATACTTCTCTACAATTCAATGAAGACATAAATGAATAGCCATGGGTCTAAAAAGGTCTGGAATGAGTGGGAACCTTACCACAAAACTTCTTGTTCATGTCTAGCATTGTATTGATATACTGTCTGATGCTTTCCTTGTGCAAGTACAAATTCCAGGTGAATGAATTATTCAACCCGTACCAATACAGACTGAAAGATCCCATGAAGATCTCTCGATAAGTGAGTAAAGTCGTATTAGCCACTCGATTGTAAAACGAATAGATTTGAAATCCAAAGACAAACAACATTTGAAGAGATAGAAAGAAACATATGACGTTCCATATTTTCTCTCGCATGGGACTGAACTTTTCTACGTAAGCTTTCTTTTTATTCCAATACCATGGGAAGGAACCACTTACAAGTCCCAGAGTGACGAGTTGATAGAGCCTTTGCATTACCTTTTTGTCCAATAAGTTGGGGCGACTCAAGGCTTCCGATGTTTTGTTGATTGTATCTGGAACGCTGCTCCTGCTGCGTTTCATGTCAGGTGGAAATCCAATATGTCTCCGATTCTTCATTAACTGCTGAGGACCAGTCTCTGAATCAGATCCGTCGTCATCGTCTATTAGGAAATGGGGGTCTCTAGTAATCCTGGTAGACGATGATCTGCTCCCATTTTGCCGTGCTTGGTGAATTCGGCTCATGGTTATGCTTGTAGAGTTATCTCCTCCAACTTTCAAATAGTTATTGTATCCGGCATTGTGATTTGATTCACTTGAATCGTACATATCGAGCCCTCTGAATGTATCTGAGGCTTCATCGTAAGCTGCAACCGTTAATCCTGCGACCTGATAAACAAAACTGATGGTAGTTTTGGGGCTACGTGAGAAATTATAGTGCGTACTAGATACCTTCGTTAAGTTTCGTTTCCGACGCTTTTTTAAGCATCCGGTTTGCTGCATCTCTTTGACTGTGTACGTTGTTAGAATTCTTAGAATGTAAAATGTTCCGGGGACGTTATCCGGGGATTTCTACCTCTAAGAGTTCTCTCCTTCGCAACGTTGGTCGCATCCAGTATATATAGACAATCATCTCGGAATTACAGATATAACAATTCATTTCTCATGTCATCAATTTTTAATCGAATGCAAGCAGAAAGCCACAGCTCATTCATTTTACACGACGTAAGAAACCAAATTATACTAAAAACACTGAAGATGTTGAAATTATTGGATAAACAAGTAAACTATGCAACAGACATATTTATGTAAGCATACTCGAACTAAACAAGTCGAGTATCAAGCAGAAATTATCAACCAAGTCATTGAAACCAAGTTTCGAAGGAATATCGCTCTGCGAATAAATTATTTCCGGACAATCTCAGAGTAAATTATTTCCGGATGACGATATCCTACAATTATACCATTACCAATTACTGCGAAAACTCTAGAGTGGACCAGACGCATGTCTCAGAAGAAGGTTTTCCTCAGAAACAATAAATAATCTCATACATAGGCTTATGCAATTTGTCTTCGTATCACCTAATGACTAAAACATCCATTTGTTTTCCAAAAAGTAGAACAATTATGATAATTAAAGGCTATGATCTTTTATAATTCATAAGACTTGGACTCATTGACAGTGGTAGCGTGCCCTTATGATCATATTTAATTCAATATGTTGATAGATATCCAAGGGTATTGGAACGATTGGAAGAAACCTTTCATGTAAGCGTGATTGATTGAGATTGTGTGCCTGTAATATATGCAGCAATAATAAATTCATAGAATGGAAGATTATAAATCATTTTATAGCAATTTCGCACGTTTTAACTGATTTGCATCTCATTTAATAAGACACACTCTAACTTTTATATATCATCATCAGTTTATGCCTTTTACATTCATCATAAAAGTTTAGTTTTAAATCGACGGTTTAAGTTTATGAATTTTGTGATATAAATAAATAAGGCAAGGTCTTGTTTCACTAATCATCATTATAATGAAAAAATTTAAATGCAGAGGATACTATTTAGAAGGCTTTAGCGTCTTCCAAATCTTCTGGTTGCCTTCATAATTTTACGACCTTCTTGCTGATTCCCAGTCGGCGTACCACTGCAATAGATAAGAAACAAAAGTCTATTTATATACAGGGTCACAAACGTGTTTCATGAGATGCATTTAGTTTCACTCAATGAACTTACCGACTTGAGAACTGGAATAATGGTTGTTGAGTCTGCCCTGCAGCGCCTGCAGGAGGATTAGTAGCTCCGAAATTAAAACTAGAAGAGGGAGTTGTTGGAGCAGGTGCTCCAAAATTGAAGTTTGGCGTGAGGCTAAACTGAGAAGCAGCGGGGGTTACAGGAGCGGCACTTGGAGGAATACCAAACGCTAGATTTCCAGGGTTAGGGTTCATCCTAAATCAATAAATATACGGTTAAGTAACTAAATAATACAAATTACAAAACAGCTCGAACTATTAAACTGGTGTTCAGTCAACTTACACTCCCGTTGCATTTGGCATAGAAGAGCCAAAACTGCTGTTACTTCCAAAGCCGAAAGCAGGGGGATTTTGTGCCGTACTAGGCGCTGCACCAAAAATACCTCCGGATGGTGCAGGTTGAGTTAGAGCGCTGAACTGGAATCCACCAGGTTGTTTGTCTGATGATGCTTTGGCAGCAGCACTTGCATTTTTCAGAACCTCCAAAAAGTCAACATTATTGTTACTTGGTGCGGGATTTAAAGAAGGTGTCGCGGAAGCTGGAGATCCAAAAGCGAAACTCGTTTGAGTAGACGGAGCTGATGGGTTTGGCCCGAAAGCAAACTTTTTGTTGGAAATGTCTTCATTCTGATTTTCTGCTTTAGTTTTCATGGAAGAGCCAGGTGTCCCAAAAGTAAAAGGTTGACTGGGAGCAGGTGATCCGAAACTTGGGGTAACTGCTGGGGCCGGAGTACTAGCTGCAGGTGGGATCCACGATGATCCACTTGTTGAGTTTACGGCATTAGAGAATCCAAACGCACTAGTACTAGCAGAGGTAGTAGTAGTAGGTTGAGAAGTGTTCGTAACTTCAGTGGAACTACTGCTTCCAAATCCTCCTGTTCCAGAGGCCCCTGCCAATGGGTTACCTGTCCCTGTGAAAGTGGATCCACTTCCAAAAGGAGCTGTCGATCCGAAACCCCCAGTAGATGCTGAGATATTTTGAAACACTGACTCTGTTGGCTTCGTCCTGTATAATAATTACGAATACTATGAACGAATCTTCACTTTATGAATTGATTTAGAAAATGTAATTTCAATCACAAAAATTGTAGCTTACGCTTCTGGGGTATTTGACGCTGTGGAGCCGTATCCGAAACCGAATGCTGGAGGATTAGTAGATGAGCTTGGCGCGGATGCGCCAAAAATTCCTCCAGATGATGTAGGTTGAGTTGGAGTTCCTACCTGGAAACCAGTAGGAGGTTGTTTTTCGGAAGATGCTTTGACAGCAGCGCTTGCATTTTTTAACGCCTCCATAAAGTTAGGATTATTATCAGACGTAGGATTTACTGGAGGCGCTGCAGAAGGTGAAACCGTCATCGACACTTTTAAGGGGGAATGGGATGCTGCAGATCCAAAAGTGAAATTTTGAGTAGTCGTCGTTGATGCGTTCTGTCCGGAAGAAAAGGGTTTGATGGCAGCGTCTTCTTTTTGGATCTCTGATTTCTTATTCTCTGACGAACTGGGTGTTCCAAAAGCAAAAGGTTGGCTTGCAGTAGCTCCGAAACTAGATGTGACTGCAGGAGCTGGAGTACTAGTCACAGTCGGGCTAGAGGATGACACAGCAGAAGATGATAATCCCGCTGTAGAATTTGCTGTTGTGGAAAACGCCAACGAAGGAGTAGCTGTAGTAGGAGGTTTAGAATTACTACTTGTGTTCGTTGCATTTTCGCCTGCGCTCCCAAATCCTCCTGTACATGCCCCAGTGAAACTGAAACCGCCAGGAGAGGTGGTTGAAATAGAACTTGACGATGTAGTTTTTGTCCTGCAAATATTGTACATGCAAAAATGCGTTATGTTATCGTTAAAAATTAACTTTTGATTGGGTCATTTGACTTACGAGTCAAGAGTATTTGACGTTGGAGTAAATCCAAAACTGAATGCTGGCGGATTGCTAGATGCGCTAGAAGCTGTACCCGATGCAGCAGGCTGGGCTCCAAATTGGAAACCACCCAAAACTGGTTTACTGTGAGGCGATGCAGCGGTTTCATTTTTTCGCCCCTCAGAAACTTCAAGCTTATCTGAAGGGTTAGTGGATACTGAAGAAGTCTTAGGTTCAGAAGTAGATGCTTGGAACCCAAACTTGAACGCTTGAGTAGGAGGTGCAGATGAATCTTGCCCCAAAGAAATCTTCTTGTTGGAGCTGTCCTCATTTTCACTATCTGCTTTTCGTTTAGGTGTAGTAGACGTTGGCGTCAGTGCGTTGGATCTAAAAGTTAAAGCGATACATTTTAACTAACTTCTATTATTCTTTTCTAAGTTTTTGATTGGTGATTGGGTCGTAATAGGATTTTTCTTACAAGTGTGGCTTGTTTTGACCGTCAGTGTTATCTACAGATGGGGATTTGGCACTACCTTCTGAACCTGGTTTGGAAGTACCACAGCAGACACACTTGGTGTCTTTAGGATTATTCGTGACCCAACATCCAGAACATTCCCATCTGAAATGTCAACACATATACATGGCTATTAAATGCATCTTGTGCTATTTACCTACACAGGTACATTGATACAGATACATTATAATACAATGAATGTTGTTTCTTACGTGGATACATTTGGACTCTTCCATCTGCAAACAAAAAACAGTACATCAATCTCCAGTTTGTCTCGTAATAATTATCACAAACAATTTTTATTTATCTTACAAAAGAGGCTTTGTTTGAACTTCTGTGTTATCCACAGACACGGGTTTGGCACCTCCGGGACCTGGTTTGGAAGTACCGCAACAAATACATTTAGTGTCTGCAGGATTATTGGTTACCCAACATTCAGAACATTCCCATCTGCAAATTTTAAACAATTTATTATTAGCTATGCATACCACACAGCCCTTGAAATCTTCATTTTTAGTTTAGGATTCAAAGAGCACAAACAATACTTACTTTTTCTTCGGTGATATAATCGGGGGTGTTGTTGGAAGCTTTAAAAATGAATTATTTACATCTGAAGTATGTTTCGGAACTGTCCCTCCGTTTGTCAAAGTTACTTTGTCTTCTGTTCGTCCTCTGCTTTCATTCGGTGCCTCAATCGCTCGAAGTGTTGGTGTTTCATGCTTATAAGATCTATTAATCTCTTGTCCAACATAGTCGTCTATTTCCTTCAATGGCCACGGAGAACTAAAACTAAACTCTCCGTTTGTTACAAGGTTTTCGCCCGACATGTCGCTTGATTTCGATAAAACCAGTGCTGTGGATGTAGAATATCGAGGACTGGAGCTGTAGTTGTTTCTTTTTTCGGTAAGATAAGTTCCTATGGCTTCGTCTGTATTTGTCCCGCAGTCGACCAGTTTTGTCGGGATGCCTGACACAAACTTGAGCGACCAGTCTATAGGATCTTTCACACCCACTGGGTTTTTAGGTACAGAAAAAGGGCTGAAAGTCTTAGGAGGTCCAGCAAACTTTGAAGTGGGTGTCATCACAGCACTACTATTGAGTAAGGTCGACCCAATCTGCAACGGTTTGATACTCGCTAAAAACAAAAATGAATACATCGTTCAAATCTTCTTGGTTTCTTTCTTTCTTTGTGCGCCGTACTGTTATTTCTTGTCATGATAATACTTACAAATCGAGTCCAACCGTACACGACCAGCGTTTAAAACCGGTGTCGACATATTCGCCAACTTCTCCATGATTCTCTGAGCAGTTGAACTTGTGTTGGCTAATCCAACAGGTGACAAAGTTGCTCTTGAGGAACTCTTAGGGACTACGACTCCACTGTCATCTCTCTTGGCCCTTATTAAGGGTACACTTCTTCTTCCTGCCGTTCTATCTCTGACTGAATAAGGATTATAGCGGCTAAGTGACGAATTTCCTGCAGATCCTAGTAAGCTTCTTGTATACTTTCCTTTATAAGGTGTGCCTGAAGGTGACGACGCTGACATGGAAAAGCCACCCCCACCACCAAACACCCCACTGGTGTTTGGACTGGGAGTTGCCCCAGAATAGTGGGCTACTTCCTCAAGGAATGCCGAAGAAGTTGATGGTTGATCGAGTCTCAACTTCTTAGACATGACGAAAATCACTATTCCACACGACTCGTGGACTGCAGCTGGACACTGCCGGGTATTCCACCGACTTGCAGGCTTCCCTGATCACTGGAGGTAAATGAGGTCACCAAAAATTAAACACGACCTCCACTTGTGTAATTTATTATTGCCAATAAAGCAACGCAACAACGTGAGTGGGAAGAGAGCTCAAATGTGCCGCGAAGCTTTGGAGGTATTCTTGCGCTCGCTTCCTTCTCACTCTGCCCCAGCTCATCACGGACCTCTATGTCGCCGAGTTATATTATTGTGAGATATGAGATCCATGATAACATGATAAGGAGATTGATTTATTGATTACGATTAGATTACTAAAGAAAATAAAATTTTGAAATCCGTTGTTGCATTAGTTTATCCAACATTAACAATTATAATTCAGATGTAATGGTTTAAAACAACTGACAAAAGTACATGATAAATCTTGAGAAACATGATACTTAGTATTAATCACGCAAGCTTGAAATATTTTCTTATAAGTCACTGTATAAAATTATCTGACCGTAGTAATCAAATCATTAAAATTAATAAAATTATTGGTAAAATTCTCCAGCTAAATTGATATTAATAAGTAGCAAACAAAGCCAATGGGATTTAGCAGTCGCGTTCACTTCTTGTATGCTTTTTCAACTTTGTCTCAGAAACAAAATCTCAACTTCTGAATCACACTAAGTAAATTATAAAAGCAATAATTTATGTTAAATTATAACAAGTTTCAGATATACGAAGAAATTGCAGGGCATGTCTACGTTACGCAACTATTAACTGATACTGATTTCATGCTCGTCCATCCTTGATGTCGTTGAAGAGGTTTAGATTTTTTCCTACGCAAAATAAACGAAAAATTAAAAACTGCTTGTATCAATTTATCTCACAGTTAAAAATGGAGAAGTTGATTATCATGTGGTATTTACCATTAGTTTTTTATTAATCTAAGAGGGTCCATGCAATCAAAAACAGCTTTGTGACATGCAAGAAATTAAATCAATAAGTTCATCGTTGATTATTTCAACAGGAAATACTTCAGCATTTTAATTGGCATTCATCATGCGGTATGCAATTTAGCTTAAGCAAACAATGGACTTTTAAGCTTGAAAAGTTGAACTATCCTAACTTAAATGTTAGTTTTCAGTTCTCATGATACTAAATATGCACAAACAGTAATAGTTTGAATTTAATCTATAACTAAACTATAAAGCTATATTATTAATTCAAAATTCAGCATCTAAAAGCACTTGGTATGTCTGAAAAGTCTTAAATGTATGTCTTTGCATTAGTAACTGATAAAGCTTACTAGATCAAGTTTTAAATACAGCAGCTATCATCGTAATTTAAGTTATATATTTATAGTTCATTAAAATAAGTACCACTAGAAAACATCTTTTCAGATATTGCATGACTGAAATGTCTTCAATATCGAGAATCTACCTACACTTTCAAACTTACAATTTAGATTTCTATTTGTACCAGCTTGCATGTGTACTATTGTTTAACTAAGACTAAGAATAATTCTTAACTGTTTCGCTTTCATTTGCACTGGTTATGTTATTATTTAGTTGAAAGCACAATTTGGTTAACTACCCTTGAACTGACAGATAATATATACCTGGAGGATTGAAATCAACAAACATTATTGAAACAGTGAACAGTTTAAAAAGAGCTTTTCATTTGCTTCATGCAACAAGACTAGAGAGCTACAGAGTAACAATGATTAATAATAAAGTAGACACCATATCTTTCCAGAAACTAGAGATGAATAATATTTCTCACTAAAACTGACAAGTACAATAGCGGCAGCAACTTTAAATCTAAAAGGTAAGATTGGTATTTAATGAGGGCGTGAATACTCACGACCTACTCTCCGTTTAGATCCTGGTAGTAGTGCTCTGTTTCCATCAGGTAGCGAATTACCGTTGATTAAATCTCCGTCCGGACGAACACTGTGATGATTATGATAGTCTCGGCTTGATCCATTCTGCTGGCCATTAGGAGTGCCTCCTCCATTTCGTGACACCAGAAGATCAGCAATATGTTGAACAATCAGGGATATAGCCACAGTATTATCAGCTCCTCGAGGAATTATGACATCAGCAAACTTCTTAGTTGGCAGACAAAACTCTTCAAAGGCAGGTTTTACAAACTTCATGTATTGAGTAAGTACTGTATCCAAATCTCGATTACGCCCTTCCACATCTCGAACAACTCTTCTTGCCAAACGCGTGTCTGGATCAGTATCCACGAATAGTTTCATATGGAAGAGATTCCTTACTTGAGGGAAGTAAAATACCAGAATGCCTTCAAACAGAACCACATCTGCTGGATAAACTGTTGTGTATTGTCCTTCAACCCGAGCATTATTGATAAAATCATAAACAGGAACTTCAGTCATCTTCCCTTCTAAAATTGACTCCAAGGTCTGCACCATCAAGTCCAAGTCAAGCGCCATGGGGTGATCGAAGTCATACTGTCCCTTCAAAGCCTTCTGTGCCTCTTCTGGAGACAACTGCTTGTAAAATGAATCCTGGGCAATACAAACGACTTTCCTTTGACTATCTAACACATCTGCTTGTCCTAATGCTTCCATAATCTTCTGGCAAACAGTTGACTTTCCACTTGCAGTTCCTCCCGCAACACCAATAAGAAACGGTGACTTCCGTAGCTCCATTGTTTCAGCAAATCACAATCTCTGCAACTTAAGTATTTACCACGTCAATTTGGAACTTTGGGAAGTTTGTTAACACTATGAATTTTCCACAATAACTTAATATGCAACTTACACTTACTCCAAATGATAGTTAAATTGCACGAGCTCAAATTCCTGTTGTCCTGAAGTGTCCAAGTAAGCCCCGTATCCAATTCCACGCTACAATAATTTCTCTATCCGTATTAATCCGTAGCTGTGATAAATGTAACCCGTATCGATCCGAATAATCAGTATTCCAGAAACAACAATAAACCTGCCAAGGAACAACAATAAACAAACTCGAATCATTTTCCAACCATCCACATTCGCACTCACGCCGTACTATTAAATTATTGATGACATTGATAACATTACCCTCAGTTGCAGCTCTGCTGATATCACTTCTTCTTCAGTCACACCATCCACATTTTCTGATAAGAACAATATTCAAAATATTTATCTTGTATTATTATTCTATTGTTGTTCCGTGTCTTCGGCTGGTCTCGAACTCGATCTGCTGAGCTGCTTCCTGTCCACAAATCCGGAGTGTGCAGAATGAGCCGACGAACGAGAGAAGGAGAAAAAGTTTCACCACCACCACCTTCGCTTCTTTCGCAATTCTTTGCCTGTCTCCGAAGAAGAAGTCTCTCCTGCAGTCCTTCCTTATCCTATTACTATGATGATTCCTCCTATCTCGTTCCTTCCAACACTCTCATATCAATATCATCCACCTAACTCATTGACTTAATGCCAAAAATACACTTTAACAACACTTTTGAACTCTGAAATGTTTCTGCACTTTGCAAGTGTGTGATGATGAGGGTGCGATACTCCCACTGTGTCGTGCTGCTGATAAGCGAAATATATTAAGCAGACTTGTACTTTCTGCTCTTACTCTTAATGCGAATATAACGTAGAATATTAGATGCGAAAGAGTTTAGAATTTAAAAAGTATGTATGCAAGTGTAGTTATTGCAATACCTGATGATGCAGCAGTGCAATGTTCAGTAAAATGGAATGGGTTCGTCCTGGACTGTAAACAATTTTGCATGCGATTTTTTAAACAAAAATCTGGTTCAAGGTTTGAGTACTACTAGGCAAGATCACAGTCAGGCCATTCATATGATGT
>Ga0194135_10002288_pt1 | contig 11597 bp, 9 predicted proteins | sample LitLau_LLRF_2013_FD_134024 | JGI IMG/M metagenome (GOLD analysis project Ga0194135, IMG submission 134024) | Freshwater sediment microbial communities in response to fracking from North America - Little Laurel Run_MetaG_LLRF_2013 (version 2) | ecosystem: Environmental > Aquatic > Freshwater >... | reverse complement strand
GAGCAGGATAGGGACTAGGTCACCGACAGGTCAGCCAGTAACCCCCTTCCCCAGGACCTCACCCGGCACAAAAGACTCCCTCATTTCCATCCTTTTGAATTCTTAATGAGAATTTTAGGAGAACATAAAAACTGGAGACAGCAGGGGCAGTGGGGTAGAAAGAGTTTTAAATTAAAGATGAGGAAAGCGCAGACACTTTTCCTGACATGTGGTAGTCCGTGGTTGGCTTTCCGTCGTGCTAAATAGGAAGCAAGTTGAAGTTCATAAATTAATTTAAGCACTTTCCATTCCCCGAGTAAAAGTACTACAAGGGGAAAGGAGAAGGAGGCTCATCTTTTGCGGTGAGTGGTTGGGCCTTATGCCAAGATCAAGAAGATGAGACCATTCAAGTCCCACCGCACCACCAGTTTCCATTTTTATTTTGAATCCGAATCCACAGGCGACTATACGGAGATTGGAAAGAATGAAAAGCAAACCTACCCGGAGGAGGAGGAAACGGCTGGAAGGGTGACAAAAATTCCACACAAAAAGCGAACCCTGACCTCCCTAAAATCTGGATCCCATGACAAGTCTTCGGATTCTATAGGTAGTTACCGTTAATACAAAAGGGAAAACGGTTAGGGGGCGAGTGATGAGAATGAGAACCACAAAAGACAGCGTAACAATGATTTCGCCAAATTCATCTCATACTATTATTTATGCTCGTCATTTGGCACTCCTTTCCACACGCCACTTTTGTGTTTGTGCAATAAAAGAAATCAATGAAATACTGCATGGGTCATTAGATAGAATAGGAGCGATTCCCGTTCCGAATTTATGGGAAGGAAGACGGTGACTGGTCGATGGAGCAGCAGGCTAAAAATAAGTGTGGTGGTGAAGAGAATGTCCGATAGGATCATGGATCATGAGATGACCCTGGGAACTTCCTCTAATCGTCCATTGACGAGGGAGATGAAAATGTCTATTCTCAGGTGATCCTTCTGTCTGTGTAAAAACGGACAATGATCAGATCAAACAAACCAAAACCAGCCGACCCGACGTCAGACGTCACTCCCAAAACACATGGAGGGAATTAGACAAAAAATAAAACAAAAGCGGATCAATCTCCTTACACGTATCCAACCCTCTCTAAAGCAGGATACGCATCTCATGATGCTACTTTTAATTATGGCGTAATGTAACCTATTCGTCTTCTACAACATTATCCCACAAAGAGGCGTGGGAAATCCCTGTTTGGGTCCACTGGCTCTACACTTTATGATTCCATGTGCAAAGTGCTGAATGGGGAAGGGGAGTCAAAAGAATCCCGGCGCGTCATCATGTTTCATGTTTCATGCCGCAGTGTGTAAAAAGAGGCGAAACGTGTAATTAAAACGCGTAATTACTGCCCAGATTTATGGAGAATAGAGATCACATTTAGCACAACAAAGCGGAATCTCAACTGTCTGACAAAGTCACTTTATGACTGTCGGATGTATGGATGGGTGGATTACTCAACGAGGACAAGAGAAAGAGAGAGAGAGACATGTGAAAATGACCCTTTGTTTTGTTTTGTTTTAATTAGCAGGAGGAGCAACAAAACAGCGGTGCTATGTCTGTATGCCAATGGACAAGAACTCATCGATAGCCAAAGACATCGAAGCCCTTTTTCCCGGACAAGTCGTTCCGGACTGCTCCAACTTTCCACGAGTGATTGAAGATGATTATGTGGATAATGTCCAAGACTTCCAATTTGACTGTCCGAGTACGTACGTTGGATGTGCCCTGAGATCGAATGGTAATTAATTTAGTTGTGTTAAACATTTCACCTACGAATACAACCTGTGAACAACGGTGAAGGATTGATAGAAAACTTCATTTTTCCAGTTCTGACTTTGAAATGTTTCAAAATTCCAGGTCTCCAGATATCCCGTACTTGTACGTCGAAACCATTCCAGGGTTGCATGTACCCCAACGGCGTCGAACTTTGCTACTGTACTCATTCTCTCTGTAATCGTGACAATGTCACGGCCCAAGCCAAACCCCTTCAAATCCCCGGCCCTCGGGAGCCAGTCCGGACGTCCCGATTCTTCGCTGAAGGAGAGACGGATGATGAAGACCTCGTCCCGGGGATTAGGGCCCCACGACCTCAGCACCGTCAGAGTCAAGGTCTCTCACCCCGCTCCACCATCCCTCCCGACCAAGATGCGATCCAAGAGGAGGAGGAAGGGAGTGGGCACGGCTACGATGAAGATCAGAGTGAAAGTGAAGAGGAATACACGGAAGAAGAGGAGAAATCGCTCAAAACGGAGAGTAATACTACAGACCCTTCCGGCTGGGATCCGAATCCGAGGCAGGAAAGGCGGAATCTAACCATTCTTATCCCCAGTACTGACAAAAACGAATCTTCACACCCTGGTCACTACGACCCCACTCATCCTCAGCCGAATCAAGATGAACTGCCGAGATTAGGTAGTGACAAGGACGACAACAGTCAAGTGCCGGATGCCCCAACAGTCCAGCTTAATGGGGATGGTCAGAATCAGCGACTGAGCACTTTCCTCCTCCTACTCCTCCCCTCTCTACTCTATCTAGTCAATAGACAAAGTTAACCTTAGCCGAGGAGTCGACGGCATAAAGCGTACCTAACTTAAGCTTATATCAGCAGAAGGCGAAGATGAGAATCCCCGTTTGACCTTTGGAGCCGTCAAAAGAGACGGATGTGACAGAGACATCGAGACATGACGACAGATCACAAAGATATCACAATAAAACCTTAATTAAAAATAATATATTTAAAAAAAATCATAATATTTATATCCCATTCCATAAGGGAGAGAGGGATAGCCAAGGTTTTTTTTTTCATTTTCTTTCATTTAAATGTCATTCAATCAGACGTACTTGTAGTGCAATTTAATTCACTTCATCCCGGATCCAGCAGAATCCGGTCTTCCAGTGATCGACAGTAAGGGCGGAAGATGACGAAAGCGGAAAATAGGGCAAAGAAACCACAACTGTGGGAAAATTCCTGCTGTGTAATAAAAAAAAAACTATCCCAGATCAAAAGAATAAGAGTGATGATGTTACCATTGCTTTCACCACTGCCGTTATCCCCATTTATCCTACCTAAAAAAATCCATTTGGAAAACCGTCGGAGGGAAGCGACGAGGAGGAAGGAACTAATTTTCCAGTTGGGTAAAGAGGAGAGGAGTGAAAGTTATGGATATTTTTCATTGCCATGAATATTCATCTACTTTCATTCTGACAGGAGGAGTTGGGGTCCCACATGAGGGACGACGGGCCGGAATCTGCTTTTAGAAAAGAAGAGAGAAAGTCTGGTGAATGGGGAATGAGTGAAAGGAGAAAAGAAAGGAAAGAACTGTGGGTATTCTATTCCCCATACTCGCTCACTCCGCTACCTCGACCTTTACCTAATGGACTGCTTCCTTTAGAATCAGTGCAACAGACGGGAACGGAGGAGAAACGGGACGAGCCTTGGAGATTTGTGGGATGCTGCTCCAATACTTAACATGAATAAAGGCGGCTAAATCTCATTTATGTATGTAATAATCCGGGGTGAATAGGATGGAAGAAGGATATTCATCAAATTCAGCACATCCTGGGTCCTATGTGAGAGATTAACGGAAGACAAGAGAAAGTACTTGGGAAGTTATTTAGCTATTCTTCTGCCTTTTGCATTATTTCACGGAAACCACACGGTGGCGGTGGTATGGTGGTGAGAATCAGCAGATTCATTTTAATGTGCGGAAATGGAAACTCTGCCTGACCCAAATGTCTTGAGCCAATCGATAATCCCATCCAGAGCTCAGGGAAGACCGAAGACGGCTAATGGAGACGATCCCCCCTACTAATTCCTACCATACATCAATGTCAATTTTCTAAATGAGCCTTGCGTGACTGTTTAATCCTTATTCACCGGTCCGGCGCCTCCCTGTTCCTCCCTATTTCAAAACTTCCAGGCTAAGTATTCATAGTAATTAAAAATGAATCACTCCCGCACTCCTTACTCCTTACACAATTCCTAACTCCTGGAATTAGCAAGTTTCCTAGTAGACTCAACTGATTTTCCGGTGTAGAGGATTCCGAAGAGTTGGGAAACCTTGCCTAATTTGTTTCCTGTTTGCGTATTTGCATCATCAAAGCTACATTAAAACTGCTAATGACTGATTAGCTGGTCAGACGTGTTTGGATTAAAAAATGAACCTACTTACCATCAAAGAGAATGTCCTGGTAGTGGACTTTGCTTTTGTCAGCCAACTCTGCAGCCTGTTGCTCCCACTTTTGGTGTTTCTGCTGACGGACGATCTCATCCAGGGAGACTTCTGATGGGCCTTCACTATCTTGAAAGGATTCCTTGAATTCCTTATCCGCTGCTTTGTAGGCAGCTAGCTCGGATTTAAGTACACGTCGTGTCCTGATTAACAGTTTGTTAGATTAGAACACGTGGCATGTAGAGGAGGATTCGTGGAAATTGCAATTTTGGTATTCCCAGCTGGCACTCGCATCAACGATCGAGCAGTCATGTAATTTTAAAAAAGGAAGCTTTGAAGATGGCGTGACGTGCGTGCGTGCGGCTTTGAACGAATTTCACTTTCTAAATAAAATCTTCTGAATTATTGATCGTGGTGCGAGTATACTCAGGGAATATCAAAATCAGGAATGAGTAATGGCCCAGACTCACCGCCCCAACGAATCTGTAAACTCTGTCCATTTCTCATCCCCAACACCCTTGGAGTTTTTCGGCGGGTGACCAACAGGAGGTCGGAGCCGGTCTTCATTCACACGATCAATGGCCTTGCGTTGAAAGTCCACCAGAGAATTTGTTAGAACTGGATGCTCTTCATCAAAACTAAGGGCGTTTGCATTCATCTCGTCGTAGAGCTTAGCTTTGGCTTCCAGAACGTACCTGTCCAATTTGAAACAAAAACATTTTGGATTCAGAGATCTAGTTAGTATGCATTGGAAACTTTTCTGAGTCTGCGGTAAAGGGTTTACTTTGACTTTACCAGGTAAAGTCAAGTCAAGGTAAAGTTTACCTTGCCTTTTCGTAGGTCTTTGCTGCAAGTTGATCTTGTTCTACGTCCTTGTCTGACCGTTTCTCAATCCCATGGTTCTTCCCTCCCGCTAGTTTGACAGCACCCTTGGGGTCGTTCTTTACTCTCAAGCTCTTGCATACGCCCCGATCCGTTGCCTGCGATTTCAGCTCACCCTGTTTCCTATGAAGTTCTGCCTTGAGCTCAATCAGTGCCTGTGGAGAAATATCAATTGAAGTAAATCGTGAAGCTGGCCAGGTCGAGAGAGAACTGTAACATTTATGATTTCTTACCGCAGAGGCGCCAATGTCAATTGGCTTCCGTGAATTCATCTTAAAAAACTGGAATAATTCAGCTGAATTAATTATTATTGCTGGCTGGAGAAACTAGAGTAGAGACCGACATTCCACAAATTCAAAGTTTTCAAGGTGGGGTTGTTTTTCGTTGTTCTAGAGGAAAGGGCTTGCCGCACTTTCAGAATTGACAATCTACGAATACGATTAGTTTGACCTAAATTTAATTCACGCCAAAAGTAACTTTAATCAAGACCAGTGGGTCTTGCTTTAATCTAATTTAGCCGAGTTCTTGAAGCGGGAAGTTAATTCGTTTTGGTTGGTTTTGGAATCAAGTGAGGTGTCTTGGTGTATTCTTCAAAGATAGCCCGGTGAGCCGAAACGGAACTGGGCAGTTGAGTTGCATTCAAGCATGTTTTTCACCATTTATTACTAATTACTATACTCATTAAAAATTGTTTAGAAAAGTCATATCGGGTCACCGCCTGACCTTTTGTCAAGAGATCCACTTTTTTCCCCAAAAGTATTGATAATAGTTTAAACAAATGCCCTAACTAAAAGAGCAAGTTTTCGTCACGTTAAGTTGTCAATCACACTTAATAACGTAAACTTGAAATGATTGACTCGACAAGTTCAAGTTAACAATAATTGAGGTCAGCTTGATCAAATAACTCAAGGAAGCAAGTCGACCTCACCTCTCAGCAGGTTGGAGCAGCCCACACCGTGTCAATTCTTGTTGGTTTCGTTGTTTTCCGGTAAGAAAGAAATCCTATAGCGTTGGTTGGTCATTCATCAATGGAAAGATGCAAACGTTTGGAGATGTGAGTTTATAATTTAGAATACCCAACGAGATATTTTAAAGGTCATATAATGTGTTAGTAGTTCATGAAGTATGAAGTCTAGGAATCATTTAATTTGAATTTGTACAGCCGTAATTTACATGCCCCTTGGTTAGCTAGCTAGAGGAAAATTGTCCAGTAGACAACGTTGAGCACAATGAAGGAGGATGGGAAGAAGACGCGTGAGAATTTGTCTATTGATACTGCAATGCCCCTTGAAGAGGAGCAATACTTGTTTTGTGGAACACGGGCTGGGATTGTTATTCTGTCGTGGACTTGGCAGTAGTTGCACGGCGAAGGTGGGGGAGTAACCTATGAGGAATAAACTGGGGTAAGTTTACATGATTGTGACCTAATAATTTCACGTGTGCATTACCCGGCGTCTCACTTGTTCCATTACAGTGTAATCTCCGTCATATCCTCTGGTTGTAGGGATTCCATTTCCCAGGAAGTGATTCACGACAGCAAATTCCATGAGAGACATGAAAACAAAGACTGTGCAAGAGGACATCCAAACGTCAATAGCCTTCACGTATGAAACCGGAGGAAGGGACGACTGTGACTGTGTATTCTGAGTTGCCAGAGTTAGTAGAGAAGTCACTCCAAGCGTTACTCTCGCAGGAATTGCTTCCGGTTTGATCCAGAATGATATCCAGGACCTGGAAGAAGAGAGTTCAACCAACATGAATTCCTCGATTTCTATTCAAACCTTCAAAACTACAGAGTGCCTCACATAACGACGATCAATCCCGCTGGAATGTAAGTGTGAAACAGGTGATATCCAAGTCGCCTCTCCAAATGGAAAACGACAGAAAGGCAGGTGAAAGTGCCAGTGGAATACTCCAGCGTGCAGTCCTCCGTCTCGTTTCGTATGATGTCAAGTTGCGGTAGCTCAATATCCGGATTGACGACGAGTGGATCTGAATGATTCCATTTGAAAATGAGGTCATCCGTTGTGTGGGAGAGGCTCTCAATCATCATTGTACACTTTTGGGTATCATGTGGAAATATTTCAAACTTCATTGCACAGGATAGTACGAGTGTGAGCTTGGACATGTAGAGGAGGGTCTTGTCATTGTAGAGCCACAAGTAGTGATTCGGCACAGACATCTCGTGGAAGGTCACCGACTTTGCATTCTTAAAGAAGCAGTCGGGTCTCCATATGTCACTCAACCATTGGACGTCCAGGATCCGATAAGACTCTTCCATCTCCCCACGGAGGCGGAGGCGGTGGTCACGCCAACTCTGAGCCAAAAAAATATCCGCCACGTAAGTCTAAAAGGAGGACAAGGCCCGGAGCATAAGACAGCATGTCCAAAACAAAGAAAATTGTGTTAATTAACTCGTCAGTCAGTTGGTGCAACAGGCTAACCTACCATGGATTCTTCGTTGATGGAATCAATAGAGAGGACCGTGACATGAAAGTAAACCGTGGTTGGACTTCCCTTGTCTTTTGGTGGGCGATTCTTATCATAACTTTTATGATCTGCTGGCAAAATGTCATGGAGGGATAAACTTCCACCCGGTCGTGGTGGCTCGTCTTCTGGTAAACTAAAAATTGTAAAAATTTACTTCATTTGCATTTCTTGGTTTCTACAGGCTAATAAGTTCTGTCAGCGTCTTCGGCTCAGGTTGGACTCACCTATGACGCTGCTGCTCCTGATGTTGATGCCTTACGTGGCCGTGTTGTTGGCAGTTACAAAAGCAAGTGGGATTGCAGTGCCAACTGCAATATTGGGAATAATGTGATGCTGCGGAAGTATCGTGTTGTGTTCCACTCATGGATTTAATCACAATTTGTAAGAGGCTAACGAGTAGGATGTAATTTCTGATTAGTTTAGCCGGAATTTGAAGGTGCTTGAGAACCATTTTTGTTTTGGAAAATAGCTCCTATTCTCGTAATTAAGAATTGGAAAATTGCTTTCCCCTTCTGTTGAACTCGGTTTATGTCTTGTGTGTGGTTCTCCGGGTTTTCTATTGTGCCAATTTCCGTTTTCACCATTTCACCTTGTAAGGTTTCAAAAGTCAATCATTCATTCTGTATTATTAAACTCCAGTCGCCTGTGTTTGTTAATCCAATTAAGAGCTGACAGGTAGCTGAGCTACCTTTTTGATACGTTTAATTTCTCATTTCTATTCATTCACTATGTATCGGACATTTCCATCATCTTCATCATTCATCATCATCACTCAATCTTGTCTTGTGTCGATTTCAAACCATGGTATTTCTAACCTATTTTTAGTTTAAATTGTCAACAGCGTAATTGATTCCATTTCCAAACGTTTGCGAACCAAATCTAAAATCAATTGAGGAACAATTCAACTTAAGATGAACAATTGTGATATTGCTTTCTATTTACAGAAAATACTTATATCAAGGCGTCAGGCGAGGCAGACAATATCCGCTTCCGCATGGATCCGAAGAAATTGACAAGCAAAGTTTCCTTTGTGACGCAAGAGAAACAAGGACAGTGCATTCACTTTTCACCTTTCACTGAAAACCGACTCGCCGCTTCCTTCACAAATGAATTTGGTCATCAAGGTGAGCCGTCAATAACTAATAAATAATATAAACGCAAATTTCCATTCGCGTGAGACTGATTAGTTACAGAATGAACTAAATTTTATTGTTATCCCTGGTTTGACAGGCGAGGGATACGTCTACGTCCTCGAGCGGAATGAAGATACGGGGGACCTCGAATGCCTCATTAAAATTGACTACAAAGATAATATTTTTGACCTAAGCTTTAGTGACAAAGACCCGAACCTCTTGACGACTGCGAGTGGGGATGGCTGGCTACAAATTTGGAACTTGGGAAATAAATATCCCAAGGTACCAACTCATGAGTTCAAAGGACACCGGAAGGAAATGTCATCCGTGGATTGGAACTCATCCAAATTCTCCGATCATATCTTGGCATCATCTTGGGACGGGACTGTCTGCACCTATGACGTCACCAGCCAATGGCCGCTAGTTAAAATTCCAGCCTCTGAACTCGTCGTCCACCAAGCCGTCTGGAGTCCACATAACCCTAAAATGTTCATCTCTGCAAGTGCTGACGGGGTGATGGGACTATGGGACATGAACGTGACACCCCCGAAAGCATCCATTTATTTGTCCGCAAGTGACGAGGAGCTTCTAACTTGTGATTGGTCAAGACATTTCCCGTGGCTCGTCGCTACCGCAGGCAGTGACTCCATTGTGAAGGGTTGGGATCTGCGGAACTTTTCAATTCCGCTCTTTATGAATGAAGACCATGGGGAGGCAATCAAAAAAATCAAATTCTCTCCTTGGCATCAGACTCTGATTGCATCTGCCAGCTATGACTGCACGATCAGGTACGCCATTCTCGATTCTCACTTTTTCGTTGGTTTTGATTAATGTTGTAAATTCCGGAGTTCAAGGTACATGCTTCATTTGATCAATCTGCTGTTTAGGTTATTTGACTACCAAGTTTCCAATTCAAGTCTGGAAATCCTGGATCATCACACGGAGAATGTGTATGGAGTAGACTGGAATTTCCACAAGAAAAATGAAATTTCCAGTTGTAGTTGGGATGGGACGGTCCAAGTGCTAATCCCCGAGTCCCTCAAAGACTCATAGCCCCGCCTTCTCCGTAACTCTTTCTTGTAAGCTCAGATTTTTTTTATTAATTATACAATTGTTAATGATGATGATGGCATGCTAATACCCGAAAAATTAAAATTTCCATTGAAAAATTGGATTTTCAATAAATTATTGCTGTTTTTCCCTGGAAAAGGAATGTTGCTCAATCCATGGAGGTATTAGTTGGTTTTCGTTTTTCGAAACCAATACGTCCATGGCTCAACCTGCTGGACGTGTTCGTTTGAGGTCGAAGCTTCCTTTTCGAATGTCATCCAATAATTTATCAACCACACTCTTCTCATCCGGAAGTGGGTTTTGTCTGGATTTCAATTTCTTTGACCCCGTGAGCCCACCAGTGTCCTTGCTGTCATCATTTTTCCCACTTTGGTCCTGTTTGGCCTTGAGTGCTGCCTGTCTCGCTTCCCGTTTCCGTCGATCTTCATTTTCAATTTGGGCCGTCTTCAATTTCTCACAAAACTGAGCCATGGATTTAAAGAACTCGTCAATGCAAAACTTTTTCAGGTCCTCTCCAAATTGTTGTGCTAGTCTCTGTTCCAGTTCCTTTGTTTTGATGACTTTGGCTTGAGATTCACTGAGTCGTTCCTGGGCTGAAGAGATGAAGGAGCCGAATTGGGTCAGAATGTCCGGCGAAGCTTTTCCAGCCGTGTCCACCTGTTTTGACATCTTGGTCACATTCTTGCTCAGTTCCGCAACTTCCGAAGAGACTTGCTCCAGGCTGAGGCGAGCGGCGGCGGTGAGATTCTTGAAGTCAGTGATGAAACTGAGCCACTGTGGGTTTGCGTGATCAACAATGAAATGCATCAGAGTCATCCTTGGCTTATTCGCCTTGGTGTCGTAGAGGCGTTCCAATATTTGGATTTTAAATCCTGCTGCATCTCCAGCGTAGCTTCCCTGGAAAATCCAAAGAACATCCAAATTTCACTGGAATTTTCAAAATAAAATTAAAGCTTTCCCCATAAAAGAAAAGTTTACCGTGTTGAGAAAGTTCCCAGTGGACAAAACAAAGGCCAAGAAGGAATGGAAGGAGGAGTTTGTAAGAAAGTCTTCAGCCGCCGACATGATGGTATTCAAGTTTTTGTCAATTGCCGCAATCGCTGTGCCAAAATCCTCTTTGAGAAACATGACTTCAGCTCTGAGTCGATATGCGTTCACGCCCAGGACAAGCTTAAAGAACTGCTCCGCACTTGCCAATTTCTCAAATTCTCCATCATATGCTTTCATAATTTCAATCTAAGCGAGATAACCAATATTATGCTTCAATATGTCTGGATAATTCGACAAAGTATAACTTTGGTGAATAAGTTTTTAACATTTTCTGAAGGGCTTTACCTCTCCTTCCACGGGGAGGACATCAAGAATCCCCCGGAGCCGCTCAGATCCAATCACTTCACTCTTCCCGTCTCGTATCAAGGCAACAATCACATCATTCGGCATTCGAAACTGCTTCAGGAAAATGTCAATGTTCATACTCCGTCGACTGTCGAGGAGGGCAATTTTAGACGGGACGGCGGCCTTTGCTGCTGGTTTATCCGTCTCACTCACTTCTCGGGACTTTTCACAAAAGAGCATTTCCGCTTCATCCACATGGGATTTCACAATTTGGGCCGTGTTCTGAGCATACTTTTGTAGGATTTCCTTCCAAATTGTCTGATTGATTGACTGATTCGGCACTTTGGTCCAATTTAGTCGTTTGGTTTTCTTGGTTGGTTTGGGCAAAATTGAGCCAATGATTCCGAGGAAGAAGGATTGCTGAGTTGGGGCGGCTGAATAGTTTTGGGCTACGCGGACTGGGGGTGGAATAAAT
>Ga0194135_10002287_pt1 | contig 11597 bp, 12 predicted proteins | sample LitLau_LLRF_2013_FD_134024 | JGI IMG/M metagenome (GOLD analysis project Ga0194135, IMG submission 134024) | Freshwater sediment microbial communities in response to fracking from North America - Little Laurel Run_MetaG_LLRF_2013 (version 2) | ecosystem: Environmental > Aquatic > Freshwater >... | reverse complement strand
TGTGTATAGCTTGTAGTAGCAGCAATGGCAGTATCATCATCGCATCGGTGTCGCGGTACTTTCTTTTATTTTGTTCACCCATTTCGGAGGCGAATTGAAAGGGAGACGAAAATATCGAAGCCCAAGGAGATTCTAAAGCGACTTAACGGCGTATCGAGAGAAAATGTAAGAGTACCCTAAAGACATGAAAGGCAATATGTAGGCGGCTTTTTTACCAACTGCTGAGTCTGCAATGCCAGAGCCAAATGGCCAGAGCAACTAATGTTCTCCTCTACATATAAGCAAGTGCCTTATTCCTCTGTCAAGAAGATTGTTTTGCACACAGACTTTCGAGTCCAAGAACAATCTCAAAAAGAACATTAAAAACTTCTGTCCATGACCAATGCGGCTCAAAAATATACATGCATGCATTTTGACATCTGTCGCCCTTACTTGTAATAATGTAGGATGACCGGGACACCCGGTGTCATCGGAAATTGTACCCATTTTCCCTGCCTTCTCGGTATTCAAGATTTACTTCATTGTACTGGAGAAATTGCCTCACTAATTCGCTTATCAATAGGACCATTGCTTCCCTTCCCATCTTTTTGTGTATTAGAATGCATACTCACACCACACCACCATTGACCGTTGGTCGTGTCCCCTTGTCACCTCATCGGGGCAATTTTATCATCTGGAACTCATAACTTAGAATTCTCTAGCCCAAGTTCATACATTACGCGATAATGTTATTGGATATTCAGCGACACAAACGAATTCGAAGTGTGGGGAAGGTGAGATTCTTCTTTTAAAATATCTCCAAATTGACTTTTGCTCTGAGTCGCATTGATCAGGAAGTCCACAAAGCAATTTCCACCACTCTCTATTCGTATGTGTGTGTGTGTATGTGTAGGTATAGGTAGATCGGACTCTTATTCTCTCTTCGTCACAATGACGACTGATTTTCTTTAGTCAGTGGAAAAAGGGGAAGACCGTTACCCTATCTGGTTGAAATCCATAAATCTTCCGTCAATGTCCGTAAAGATAGCACCTTGGCCAAATGGGGGACAACACGTTTGGATTATGCAGGCGAGCTAAAAAGAATGCTATCGCTTTCGTAGCTTTCTCTTTACTAATGCTTGCATGGATTGAAAAAGAGCAAGATTTCAAACTGTCTCCCACATTTCGTTACTGGGCATCTGATTCAAGGGATGTGATGTGAGATTATTACCATTGCTGTGTGTGCGTTGAAAACACTGCGAAAAATGGAAGATTGATATCGTGGAAATTGCTTTTACTTCACCGTGTGTGGACTTTCATCCCTCTCAGCACGGCGGCCACCTCGACATCCTTACTTACTTATATACACACACACGCATTTAAACTCAATGCATGTATAAACGAAAAAACTCCTTGTTATCCAATGTATTATTCATTGGAAGGGCTGTGCTGCTGTTCACGGGCCAGTCTATCAGTGACACATACGTATGTCGAACACTTATCCTATGTTATTCATTTACGTTTGACCCCTACACTACTTCTTCTTATTCTTCTTCTTCTTCTTCTGTAATTGAGAGTCCTATCGGAACCAAAATCTACTCTCTCCCCAAATGTGTGTTACGAAAAGAATGAGGCTAAAAAGCAGGAAGGAGAGACTATATATGTATACGAACTGAGCTCCTGTCAGTGTATGTTTAGGGTTGAAGTTGTTAAGACAGTTGATGGGGTGGCAGCGCCATATATAGAGGAATAGAAAGCATGGGAAAGAAACATGTCTTATGGCTCCTCGCAGCATTCTAATTAGCTGGGGCTTGAGGCTTAGAATAAAAGTAAAGTTGTAATGTTGATCGTGAGTGAACATTAAGGAAGGCGACAGAACAAGGAAAGATGAGGACAATTGATGTGAGAAAGTTGAAGAGGGCGTTTGAATTTTAAATTAAGCTGACGAGAAAAAGAGGTAGACGAGAGAAAGAAGAGAGGGACCGAGAGTAGCATCACATTTTCGTGATTATTGAGTCCTTTTAACATGCACAAATGAGCTTCATGTAACTTTTATTTGAATTACACTCTCGGGATCGTTTCTCCTAGCTTTCCCTCCGCTTATCTGTCTCATGAAATCTTCTTGTACTTCTCTCAAAATTAAGTTGATAAGCACTTTTCTCAATTTGTGATCCAAATCTCAATTCATTCTTCTCAGCGCGTTCACTAAATACATACGTATGACTATAGACTATACACATACAGATGAACTTATGTCAACTGGATTTGAACTTTCTTCTACTAATACTTTTACTGTTTTGTCGTTTCCCACATGTTCCCTTGCGCCCTTTCTATAAAAGTAACTAAGTTTCGCCTATTAGACCAATCAGACCGTTGTTTTATTAATCACAGGGTAAAAGTACATCGCCATCATCATCATCATTCGAGGCTACTTCAAACGTTATTTCATTTCACCCCGTACTTTCACCTAAACTTTCTCCACCCGAAATCGGAGTATTCAGGGAACTAACGTATCCTCACATGCTTTATTCTTCGTAAATATGCGTGTAAAACAATTCCATGATAGTCCCAACAGATAGAAGTATGTTATACGAGACACTTCTACGAGTCTCATACACAAACGACACGATACTCAAAATTCCAAAGAGAAAGCCGCCTCTCAGCTTAATATCCATTATTGTGTGGCTGCAAATTACTAGAGATTTCAAAAACCTGTGCTTCTTCATAAGAGAGCGTAATAGGAAACGAAATAATGTAATAATGTGGACGTTTATTTATGAATGGGCTAAAAAATTGGAAGCATGGTACGCATAGGGAGATGTGGTTGGAATTTGTAATAATATTCAATGGGAGTCAGGAAGAAGGCTCGTCGAGTCGAGTGTCCTTTTTCCGGGATACGAAAAAGAAGAAGAGTCACCTTATCTGGCAGACTCTAGCTTGGTCGTGTATCTTTTGCCCCAAGCTGGTAATTATGCACGCGTGGTTGAGCTTTTTCAGCTATGGTACTTTATTTTTCACACTTCAATCTTTTCTCTCTCCTGGTTGTCGGAAATGTGTACGACCACTCTTTTAAACTCTTTCTGTTGTGTATAACTTGACTTTTTCTCCTCCCTGTGCGTCACCGAAACCGAGATGGAGAAACTGATTAGCCAGATGGAAACTGAGTTTTAGTTAGTTAGGTAGCCTTGATGATACATTATTATTATTATTCGAGATAGACAGAAAGCTTTCTCTTTCATCCTGCCACCAGCACCGCCACAAGCACCACCGATTTCCCTTAACGTATCAATAACTTTCCGCGTAATTTCTCAATTTCATCCTTTTGTTTTTCGCTGGAAGAGCCATTCAATCGCGTTGATTTCAACTTTGGTAAGGTGACGAAGATATGAAATTAGGTTCGCGTCCTTTGCAAGACGATGAAGCAGTCTCGACATAGGAAAATGAAGTTATCACACAGAGTATATATATAAACTAAAGTGCAAAGGATGATTTGTGGGGAAGCACATGAAGAAATCCATTAGATGGACTCTCTCGCATTTTGTGTGTTATATGAGATAGGGTGGCTAGCAAAATAAAAAGGACACACAGGGAGAAAGCATGTGGGACAATGAATGATTCCTTAAACCTGCTCACTCTTTAGTAACTCGTAAGTTTCACTGTCAATTCAATATATACAGTTAGGTAGAGAAATAAAATGGACACTAGTGCGAGAAATGTGAACACCCGTCCAAAGGCTAAACCTCCTCCGTTTATTTTTTATCCCGTAAAGTATAAAAGTTTTGTTAGAGGAAACGGCAACCCACACACATACACTATATATAGGCAGTTGTTTGAATTATTACAACGAATGCTTTTGAAAGGGACATTTTGTCGGCGAGAAAAATAAAAAAGAACAATTGTCTTCTGTTAGCGCAATATATCTGGCAAATACATTCTTGTCTTAGGTGAGCACATACACACGCTCATACAGCATCAGATTAGATGTTGCTTCCGTCCAGTCCATCCATTGCATTATGGAGCAATTTTCTTATGAAAAACACTTTGTGCTCTCCCATCCAACTGCTCACAAGCTTCCGTCCAGCCTTTTTACACTCTCTCCACTAAATCGTCTAGTCGCGTGTCCTTTTTCATCAGTCAAACTAGCGAAACTTCGATTTGGTCTCAACTGGATGCTACAAATTCTTGTCCAGCCGATCTCTGAACTCTCTAAACTTCGTTCCCTCCAGTGCTCCTTATATATCTCTATATACATGTATCTGTATATGTCTCCCACTTTCCAATTCGCGTCTGGTGCAGTAGTTGAATGTAGAATGCGTCCATTTAAACCACCAAAGGGCTACTAAACCTCCTCCATATAGCAAATTATGACGCCGTCAACACAAAACTCTCAGATAAACGTACGTCCTTCGTACGTATAGATTCAAAGATCACGTGCGATTCGAATTAGACGAGCTAAACGAATAAATCTTGCCGTGTTTTTCGTCCCATTGGACTGGTGATAGCCCCTGTAAATTTTAACTTCAGCTATTTTCTGTACTAGAGAGTGTGGCACAAGGGATAGTTTCTTACAATCCAATACATTTTGACCAACATATATATTATACATATCTATAGTAGTGGGGAAAGTGTTAAGTACGGAGAGTCACACAGCAACAGAGAGAGAGAGAGAGGAGAAGCCGTGGGAGTCGTAAATCAGAAACTATGTTATTGCCATTTAGAAATAGATGGATACTCTCTCAGAATCGTATTCAAGAATTCAATATGCTCCACTCAGTCAGAAGAAGAAGAAGAAGAAGAAGAAGAGGACTTTCGTGTGTGTGTATGTGTGTGAAATTCAAGAGTCATAGACACATTAACGGAAATGGAGTGCAGTACATTACTTACAGTAGTAAACCCTCTTAAAGACCACGGTATGTGTATAGATACGTGAGAAGAGATTGCTTCTGCCAAACACACCTCCGTTTTGTTCCAAGTTGTAAACCGAAACACTCGGACACACTTTTAGCACAAAATACTTTCACACCCTTCATAAAACTCACTTTCTCCGAGTGGCCACACCGTTTAGTCCCCATTCTATTATTGTACTTTATTTCCACTCTCCGCAAAACTGACTTCTTCAAAGGTTACTATACTAATTCATCGCGTCTCATCTCCATCATCCTCTCTAGTATAATTCATTTATGTTTCGACGAATTCATAATGAATTTACTTTCCCTGAGATACTTATTCCTAATGACTAAATGTGCCTCCAAAGCGGTCCCTAAGGAGCCATCGACCTGACTTGTTCAAGATTTTAGACATCCTTCATGTATATACTATGTGACTCCTTCTAGGTGAACCAATGATCATCAGTCCTCCTCCCACGTTGCTTACAAAGATGCACATTAAAGAAAGACATTCGTTTGTTGGTCGCTCGTTTATATTGCTCATCCTTGAATTATGCCCTGACTGTGAATTGAATAATTTAGACAATTCAGCCTCCAGTCCGCCCGCAGGAGACGAGAGACGCTTTTAGTCTAACCTGTCCTGAGTATACCTACGTATAGTTATGCGTCGTATTGGGAGACTTTAGCTTATCCATAAATGGATTTAGTATACCTATAAGATGTGTAATATTTTTCGAATTAGCTCAGAGAGAGAGTATAAAGAGGAAGGCGGATGTTTATTATTGGGTGTGGATTAGAAGGAGAATAAGGCACAACATTTGAGGAGAACAAAGTTGGGATAACGGGCTGCTGAGAGTGTTTGGAATGGTCATGATGAGGGTATAAAAGATACAGTGTACAGATAGTGCGATAAAGCGAGTGTTGTTGATGCATTTTACGAGAGTTTCTCCATGGATGAAGGGGAAGATAGGGAAGGAAAAAGGGCTCATTGTGAGTTTACAATTTGAAGTGAGTTTTATAGAGTAATAACCGGCTGGCTGAGGCAGAATTGACGGAATAATATTTGTTGTGTGGTGGATTTGTGCATGAGTAATGCGTAAAAAGTGGCTGGTGAGTGAAAGGCCAGGGTGAAAGTTGGCACGCGAATGAGGGAAGGTGGACGAGATATGATTGTTTAGTGGGTGACGGAGATGATGAGGCATTTTTATTGAGGTACTGAATGCAGGTCGCGTTTTTATAACAATGTCTCATAGCAAAGGAAAAAAAGGAGAGAGAGGACTAGAGAGGACGAAATGGGCTATCGTGAGCAAATATTTACTCGGTGTGTGCTCTCTCCTTGCATGAAGTTGTGTGGAGATGCTGCAATGAATGATAAGACGTTAAAATGCATTACTATGATGTCACATGAAATAAAAGCCATACACAGTGGAGCATTATGTGAAAAATATGGAAATAATATTGCTCCCGGCAAGCAAAACATCGTCCTGCATATGAAATATGTGATAAGGGATCTTCCTGTGAAAGGGATGAAACGGAGAAGCGAGTTTTTAAGTTGGTCCTCGGATGCCCCGGTGAATACCAATGGCTTAGGTGGAAGAACACTTTGACAAAGGTTCTCGGCTTCTGCCACTCGAATTAACTATGAAAACAAAGCAACCACACTCCCTTTTTACGGCTCCCACCCCGATCACTTCTTTCTCCACAACTTTTACCACTTCTCATCATCATCATTACCATACGACTCGCCTTGACGTCATCCCACACACACACATATCTATATACATGTGTATACACATACACACATCACATCATCAGCATGATGATGATGATGCCCTGCCTTCTTCCTTCCTTATATTCACGCACCCACGCTAATCAAACTCAATTACCTCTAAACTTCATGAAATACACTCGTCCCTCTTCCTTCCTTCAACTCCTTTCCCAAGGGTCTCCGCTCACTCATTCAAACCAACACACTCTGACTCTAAAAAACCTCCACTGCTAATAAAAAACCTTCTTTCACATGATAGCCTCTCTGATTTCATCTTCCCCATCACTTACTTGTACTACTACTACTACGCTGACCATGAGAAATAAAAAGAACGCGTAGTTAATCAACCGAACTCTGACGATGATGATGATCATCACTTCTTCATTATTCATTCCCCACAGAAGAAGAAGTTGTTAAGTCTCCTTTAAATACAAGGCATTAAGTGAATCAATCAAACAATCTGGGAGGCTCACTTAATTACTATTAGTAAGGAGAATACGGTGATATTATTGAGACTGGGAGAAATGCAAGCTAAAGGGTTTTACTTCTTATTGATCTTACATTCTGCTTTCCTTCTTCTTGCGGAGTGTGCCATAAACAGATACTTACACGTTTCAAGTTCTTTTTCTGAGTTGAGAAAAGCTCCTTCATCCAAACGCATTGATGATGAGAGTGTTTCAAAGAAACAAGTTATTTTGTAGAAAAGACACAATCCCGAGTTGTAATAAGTGGAGACTTAATTGGGAATGAAATATTCACGTACGAATCCCCATCCGAAACACTTAAAAACACTCAAATCGTTGAGTATTCAGCAATATTGTTGCATGTACGACAAGGCTATTAACTTGATTGACTTTTCATTTGAACTAAGTAAGTAGTAGGACGTCACGCAATGCCACTCAGCTCATTTGCTTTTCAGAATGACAGCCTTCCTTCGTGAGCAGAATACATACACGACGACAGTACTACATACCTCTCGATAGCTTGACAGAATAATCTTTTCTTAGGTGATGTAGTCTCACTCACACAACTAGTTATACAAGATACAACAACTCGTTCTTTACATGTAATTAATTAATACACACTGTTGTTTTCTTCCATGTTTCATGCTATGTTCTTTTCTCATCTATTTTTCAACCAATGGGTTAACAACTTCGTGTGGCATTTTCGACTAAATGTCTTTCCTCAGCATATTTATAACTCACAGTTGTTTTTAAACTTTCATGCATGTATACACGTATATACTGGGAGAAATCAATTGGTAACATTCATATAAAGTTATCGTGACATCGTGACAGGCTTAGAGGTCAAAATGGCTCGCGAATACATTTTTGTAGCTGTAAGCTGATTTAGATTTAAGTTTCACCTACAGACATGTCCATCAAAATGATCATTTGAAGTAATTTCCAATCTGATTTTTTGTATTTCTAGACTCCTCCGTTAGTGAAAGCACTAAAACAGCGGCAAAAGGAACTACAGAACGTGTCTCCATTTGATGTGGCAAAGATGCGTGAACTTTCTGTTGGTAAAGAGAACATGATAAACCACGGGAGGAATGGTCAAGCAGGAACTCCTTCACCACCGAATGTTCCTCCTGGACCTACACCATGTCTCCCTGTCTCCCATCCCTCGATGAATTGTCCCAGCTCAGGAAATCCCTTGTTAATAGGCCCCAACATCCACCAAATGCAACAGCTCATTCAACAACAGCTTATCAGTCCTTCTCAGCTCCAACAATTGATGCAGCAACAAACGCTTTTATTCCAACAGCAAGTAAGCCCATGCAAAGATACATGCTCTTTTCCTGCTTGTATATTTATTTTATTGGTGGGGAGCAATCGTTTTGAGGAGAAAGCTGTATTACCACTAATCTCTGTTTATATTGTTCCCAGCAACACCATCAATTCGCTGAAATTGGTCGTAAGCAACTAGAACAAGCGTTGCAGAATCTCCAAGAACAGCTACAGGTACAGTAACCATGAAGTTTCAACTTTTCCTTTCACTGAATTTCTTCTCTTTCATCTGAAAAAGATATTGTAAGACACACTTTTCCTTGTTGTACTTTTTCAGCTGAATCTACTGCAACAATCTCATCTCATTCAAAACGGAGACAAGAAGAAATCTTCTGGTGCTTTGCAGCAACTGGCAGCTCAGCAACATCAATTGATGCAGCAACTACAGTTGACACAAAGGCAGTACTTAATACAACAAGGTATGTATAAATGTCACAAGCGTTTTGTAAATTGCAGTAAAAATGCATGCACATAATATCTACTGCAAATCTGCATTCCTTAGAAATTAGAGTTAAGGTTTCTCTCTCGCTGCACCGTTGTGGTCCGTTTGGTAACCAAAGAGTTTCAATCAATTTTTGAGGCATTTCAAACACAGACGGTTTTTCTACTATTCGTCGATCAAGTTGTATGAGAACTCCTAGGAAGAAGGGCAATTAGTTTCAAAACTGCAAACACTTCGTGGGCTACCCTAGTCAGCGGCACTACAAACGAGTTGGTTTCTCAGATTGAGGCCTAAATCTCATAGGGTTTCTCATAGTGAGGAGATGGAAAGTCATTTCTTTCATTCTTACTTCCTGGTCGTATGCATATACCTCACGGAGTGCACAACTCTAAACTTTGAATCAAACTAGGGTTTTTTACTTGTAGTTGTAGAATTAGTTAAGATTATGAGAGAGTGTTTGTGAATAAGAAATTGCTTTGGAAGTATTTTGGAAAGTAAAGAGTTTGGAAATGATGACAGGAATCGGACCAGAAGAGCAGCAGCACCCCAGGATCAGAAGTCCGTGGAAGGAAAGCCAAGAGACTTCACTTAATCCAGGGTCGTTAGTAGAATTACCAAATCAAAACGGTTCAAGTCCGAAGCATTTGTCAAATGGTAAGGATAAATAATAAATGGAAAGGAGCTCACTATGGATGTTAATTGATACGGTGGCGTAGGGAAGCGATAGTTTTTATTGTGTTGAGGGGTGACATTATATATTTTATATGTGTATATAGGTGCGTTTATGGGAAATCCTGGGAGAAGGAATGAACGGGAAGGAATGAATGGAATCTGCGGGGATGGTGACAAAGGAGACCCGATGGAGAAACAAATTAGTCAGCAGCATCCGCTCTATGGCCATGGGGTTTGTAAGTGGCCCGGATGTGAATCTGTATGCGATGACTTCGCCTCATTCCTCAAGTAATTGATACCTTTTTACCTTTTGTTTCACTTCTCTCCGAATAACACAATGACAGACACAAAAATTATGTTCTTTTGGGGTGAAACCGATCTAAATTTTTCTATCCTTTCTCTCATGGTCGATCGGAGATGGATTTCTTGTCAATTCACAGTCTCATGAACTCTATTCTCTCTGAGTAAATGTCACCCTACGTTGTTGCAATGAAAAAGTTTTCTAATTATTTCCCATTCAATTTAATGGAATTTCCACACGAGAAGTGATAAATATCCTGTAGTAGCTATTCAATGCTGATTGATGAACCTCTCTCTCTCTCTTTCTTTCTCCCCGAGATTCTTGCATTGAAAGTTAATTTGGAAGCAGTACAAAAAGCTAGGGAAATAAAAGTGTTCTTTGGAGCTGAGCTGATGTGATTTTTGGATTGTTTTAGACATTTAAACACGGAGCATACGCTAGACGACAGATCAACAGCCCAAGCTCGGGTTCAAATGCAAGTTGTGTCTCAGCTAGAGTTACAACTCACGAAAGAAAAAGATAGACTTCAAGCGATGATGCAGCACCTCCATATGAACAAGCAACTGAGTATGAACAATAATGGGAGTGGTGGAATGCGACCGGACTCTCCTACCGTTCCATCGTCACTTTCAAATGAACACGTAAGGCAGTCAGTGGTGGTGGTTGATTGTGTTGACGACAAGCAAAGTTACCTGAGGAAGATTGTGCTTTCACTGCTTGCAGAATCAGAGCTGTCACGGAGTACCGGTCTCGGTGAATGGAAATAATCAAATCTGTGGTCCGGTATCTGCACAATCTGGTATTCCCGGAGGTAACGGTCCGATGGGCAAGTTGTCTCTGAACCCGAACCTTCTCCTACCCGGTTTGTCGCCTTCCGGATTAGCTGCTGCTGCTGCAGCTGCAGTGGCAAGTGGCCGATCTCCAGGCATTTTACAGCCTCCTACCCCAAACATGACGGGTCCGATTAGACGTCGTGTTAGTGATAAAGCCTCTCTTCCGCTCTCTGGAGGTGAGCACTCTTCGTATTCTTTCATCGATAAGGCTATTTGTCTCCTTTGAGAGATGTGGTTGAGCCTTTCTTATTAAGTTGTGTGTATATAATGCGTATATGTGCCTATATATATGTGTCAAGCATTCTCTGGGCATCTCATAGGAAGAGCACCTCAGTCTAAAGCCATGCTTTACGAATGTAAACTATAAAAATCCTTCTTGGCTATTTTTACCCTCTCACTTGTTTTCTATTTAATGCTGCTGACTGTCTATTAGGCCTTCCGTATTTGCTGGAGAGAGCAGGACTAGATGTTCAGCAAGGTGAGGTGTCGTTGTTTGTACTCATTTTGGTAAAACAATTATCCCCACCGTCTGATTCTCCACCGTAACTTTATGGAAGAGACAATAAGCTCATTAAAATTAAGTCTGTGTCGGTGCGGGCATGTTTTACTCCTCACTCACGTTCAGCCTAATTTGAGTCGTAAAGATGTGTAGCAGGATGAGAGAGGGAAATCAAGTACATCTGGCATCATTTATTGTCGTAATCCTCTTGAGAAGAATCTTGAGGCTGTTTGCTACACAAGAGGAAGTCTCGCCGTTTGTGTATATGTATGTGTGTGTGTGTGTTGCAGTCTTCTTCGTAAGAGTTTGTAGAAAGCCAAGATAAAACAAGAAGTTCCGTGGGATGATTGCTGAAGGTCGAGTAATTATAATCGAGGAGACGTGAAGGAGAAGGGCAGGTGATAGGAAAGAAAGTTTGGTTAAT
>Ga0194135_10002286_pt1 | contig 11606 bp, 11 predicted proteins | sample LitLau_LLRF_2013_FD_134024 | JGI IMG/M metagenome (GOLD analysis project Ga0194135, IMG submission 134024) | Freshwater sediment microbial communities in response to fracking from North America - Little Laurel Run_MetaG_LLRF_2013 (version 2) | ecosystem: Environmental > Aquatic > Freshwater >... | reverse complement strand
ATTATTAATTAATTAAACTAAAAAACCATTCATTCAACAGGGGGAGTGCTCCAACCCGGCAGCAAGCCACCCCGGTTGACGGTTTAAGTACAATATTATATGTACGTAAACAAACCGTCTGGTAGCCTTTTTCTCTATCAGAAATGAAATTGTTTCTCCTTACAGGTAATTGTGACAGACAAACTGCCAGTAAACTTGCATTATGTACCGCATTTGGACCAAGTTTGGGTTCTAAATTGGCGTAGTGAGAAGGACGTGGGAGTGAAAACAATACAAATTATCAGGGATGCTTCACAGAAAAGGAAGCATCATACCGTCCATCCTGAGCCTATCGATGGCCAGTTTGATCTCGTCAGAGGGCTTTATATGCCCCCCGTACAGGTACGCCTATTGATTATCATGAATATTATAAGACTTCTGTCTTCACCACCAATTGAATTGAATAGCATGTAGTAGGTACTTTTATGTGTATATGATACGTAGGTTATCTATAAATGGATGCTATAGCCAGGTGCATGGAAGTTACATATTCTTTATTTGGAAAAGATGAATTAATTTTTTTCAATTACATTTTACTCTATGGAAAATGGACCTTTTGATAAGAACTAATAAGGCATCAAATCGCCGTAGCTTATGTTTAAAGTTTCCCGAAAGCACTCTGGAACAGTTTAACATCACAAAAATAATAATTATTGTCTCAGTGAAAAGGTCATTGACGGTGATTTTTTCGGCATCTTTGTGTGCCTGCAATTTTATGATTAGATTGTTGTTTAACATATACCATACGAGTACCTAAGTAGTTTCTATCCGGATTACAAAATATTGTCTTCTTTGTAGGACATGAGTAATACATTTAAGTACGGGTATGTATCCCATGGAGATCAAAAAGGACTTTACAAATTGGATCTCAGCAACATGCGATACATTCGTAGCGTAGACTTGTCGTCTTACTCCTGTGTGCCTAGAGATGTTCAGTTCTCTGCCCTATGTGAGTACCCACAAAAATACATAGACAAAGGGCGAATGGAACATTGCACTTAAATGTGATTTTCCATTCATTGATGGGTTTCCTCGGCGACTTCATAGAATTTTAAGATATTGAAGGAGACAATTACTTCAATATGTTTTTTAACTACTTAAACCTAGATTAAAGTGTATTGTACTAAACTAACTACTATTGACCATCATGGGAGTTCAGTCGCCGTTCAACCCTGCTCACGTTCCCAGAATTTCTGAGCCAGACTAAATAACTTAGGTAACCTGATTTCAACTTGTGCAACCTCTCCATTATTTTTCAGATGGGTTCGTAATGATTGAATGTGAAGAAGCAGTGTCCAGAAGATCGACGGGACAGGTTCTTTTGGACCTTATGACTGACACAGTCATTAGCCACAAGCCCGGGCTCTACGGCAAGCCGCACGTTTCACCCAACAGCCGCACGGTTGTCACAATAGACCGGCAGCATGATGGCGTCACACTGGTCGTTCAAAAAGTCACAAGTAAGCTTGTAAACAATGAAATTTAATGGTCTACTAAAGTGTCCAGACCCATATAGGACATCCAACGTAATGTATGTGTAATATGAAATTTTTTCCAGCTGGTGGACTGAAGTTTTTATTTGATGTAAAGACAACTTTGAATATAAGTGCGATTACATTCTATCCATCCTTGACTACACATGGATATGACCTGTACGCTAGTGCGTCAGACAAAGAAGACATTCTTTTCCTAAATTTAGTTACTGGTAAGTTTTTTGGCAAAATATACCTATAAATATGTACGGAGATACTTTGAACACCTTAAAGTGTCTATATTCGCGGTTTTCTATGACACAGTATGACATTAAAATGGCACAGCCACTTTGCCAGACGACACCAATAATATGGTTCATACGGGAATTTAAATTTCTCATCCAATCCAAGCTATACCACGGCACGCTTTTTAAAACACATCTTGGTTGACTCTACCCTTGGACATTGTCTTTATAGGAAAAGTGGAAATGATCACTGGAGTGGGAAAAGCAATGAGTGCGAGTCTAGCACAATGGGGAGCGCCGAACCGGCCAATCGTAGCGTCCGGTGTGTTCGGCCACTTTATGGTCACTCCGTCCAGTGAGGCAGTTTTTGTCATCAACGGCGAAACTAGGACTGTTAATTGTGAAATTGGCGGATTAGCACATCCGAGAACTCTCGTTTGGGTCACTATGCAACTACAATAAGGTGTAGCCATTCACGGAATTTATATCTGTAAACTAACTGAGACAGTTTTAAAAATTGGCGCCCAACGTTAGGCATGTTAAAGTAACTACGAATAATTCAATTGCTCATTTAACGACCTGCATAATAAACATCATGTACTTCCTTCGGGGCAATTTGAGAAAATCTGAACCTTAGTAAAACGTTGTAAATATAGTAACAATAATAATAATTCACAAACATAATCCCTTTACCCGTAATCATATCGTAAGTGTTCATAAATACTTAGGCAATAGTAGAAAGAGCCGATATTTTGGACAGAATGGGAATATAGTGATGTGTTTGTGCTCGCAATATTTTTGTTGTAAAATAATAATAAAAACATGCTTATTTCATTATTTATGAATCTGGGCTCAGGTATTTTTGCGTGTCTTCCCAACCGGTATATAGGTGTATGATTCGGATAATATTACTAACATGAAAATATTATACTCCATTCGCAGTTAGGAACGAACCAGAACCGGTTCTGAGGTACCCTTCCAAAAGGGCCCGTTTATCTACATATATTATTTTTATGCGAATTCCGGTCATCTTAAAATAAAGGTGTTTCCAAAAAGGATTTTAGAGAACAGTGGTTCGTTCCTAAGTGCGAATGGACTATAGAAAAATAATCGGTGTTTCTGAGAACCAAACTACACACCAGTTGGGAAGAAATCTGAAAAAATTCCCAGTTATAATAATATAGCCACAATCTCGTAAATTATTAACCTGCTGACTTTTACTCGCTGCATGGCTATAATTAAACAGGACGTTTTAGAAATCCATATCTTTATAAGTTAAGAAATAAGGTATAGTTATTCAATATATGTCTGGAGTGAATTTAGACTTCATTGTATCTACCTATACATATCAGGGGTGACGCGGTCGCTCGTTAATCGTAAACTAAAATTATACAATGGAATCGCTGTAAATTTCAGAAGAAATTCGAAGATTTACAAAATTTTACGAAATTTTGCTTGTAAAACATGGGCGAAACAGTAAGGCTGCATTCCTAGGAAAAATTTACAACCGATCGCGAAGACCCCTATCGATTCACGGCAAACACAGATTTATGCCCAAGCAGCATAACATTTAGGTAGAACCAACAGCAATCAAATTCCAAAATGGGCACCACGATATTCGAATAAGGCGTGTATTTATCATTTTCTAATAGGTTCCGAATTTGTTTCAGGCATGGTTGTGCGTAAATGCCAATTTTTTAGAGATACAATACTAAAAAGATATGGTAGGTAGGTCATTTAATTGTATAGTACCTATATTTGCTGGTTGTGAATAGTACCGAAAGTCTTTTGTACCAAAATGTATTACAAATTATATAACCCACTGCAATCTTGTATTAGAATAATTTTTCTTATCTTGATGACCAAGCTAAGGTGAAAAATTGGTAATCCACCGCACACATACGTAACTAAAGGCAGATCTGTATCACCTCATCACCTCATTTTTTGTACTACAATAATTCAATAAGCTCAGATCTCGGTACTTTTACTGGGACCTATTCAGTCTAGTCCAATGTAGTCCACATTATTATTTAAAGAATCTTCAGATGAATTTACCCATTCGCTTGATTCAACGACCCTGAAAAGTATTAAAAAATACTTTTATCCCACGGCTACTTAATAAATTTAACAAAAATTACTGCACGATAGGATAGTTGTGCATTGTCAAACGAAATTTAAAATAAGATAATGCCGCGAAAATAAGAAAAATAACGCTTACCCTGATTCCAAACGCTCGAGGAATGAAGAAACGTCTTGATCAATAGCAATTTCTAGCAGAATTTTTTCCAACACTTTCAAAATGTAGTCAACATCATTTGTAGATATGCACAAGGGTGGGATGAAACTTAGAGTATTATTATCGTAGCCTTCTGCACCTACTAGCACCCCCTTCTCTTTTAGTCTGTAAACATAACAAACAAACCATTTAGGTGGAGGCAGGTAAAATAAAAAGAGTAAGAGGATTAGTTTTTCGGCCAATATGAAACAGAGAATAATGAAAAACCCATTCACAGCCCTCTAAATCGAACTTAATTATGAATGAATTTCTGACAAATAATATTATTTAGTAGGTACCAAATACAATATGACGAGAAGTACAGGAACGGGACGAAGTAGTGCTATTTATATCTTAGACGCTCCCGTGTCATTATACTACCAAGCTGCAGGATTCGACGTTTGGATTCCGCTTAGGTAATACAATTAACTTACCTATACGAAATTTGGTCAGCCAACACTGAAGACGCCGTCCCATTTCGGTGAATTATGTCAACACCAATCACGAGTCCGATTCCTCGAACTTGCCCAATGTTTTTGTGTCTTCCTCGCAACGCCTCAAGTCTCCTCCTAAAGTAATTCCCGGTTCTCGAGACGTTTGAAAGAAGCTGCTCTTCTCGAAGAACTTTTAATACTGTCAATCCTATCGCGGATTCTACTGGTCCACATCGGAACTAAAACCAACCAATTGCAACATTCTTACGACTGCCACTATAACACTGGAGAACAATAAATTAACTGTACATAGAAGTCTGACCGCTGCAAAACTGCACTTTAAGGGGTTGATCAATCGTGATGTATTTTCTCTTTTTTACGCGGTCCGTCAAGAAAATCAATTGAGAAAAAAACCAAGTTAACCTATATACTTACCCTCAGTCTTTCAGCGGGAGTGAGGAAGCTTGCAATGGCTTCTGAGGTGAGTACCCCCGCCAAAGGGTACCCATTTCCCATGTGTTTTCCTATGGTGACAATATCAGGTACAGCACCATGACCAACAGCATCAAATGCCCAGAAACTGCCTGCCCTTCCGAAACCTGACACTATTTCGTCGCATATCACGAGCCCTCCATTGCTCTGGACATAGCTGCAACAGAGAGAATGTAATGGTTGGTTGCACGAAAGGATAATGCATTAAATCGGATAATGTGTGGTGAGAGAGAAAGATAAGAGAAAGTAGCACTAAAAGGCTAAATTTCCCAGATGTCGCATTATAGGTAGGCAAGTCGATAGTGCATAGTGGTTAACTATTTCGTGTTTACAATATTGTATACATCTATTTATTGGCAGGTAGATACCACAAAAAATTTCCATTACCTATAAATTGATTTGAGCCAATCTCGTGGAGGAACAACAACTCCGGGAACTATTAAAATCGGTTCGGATATGAAACAGCCAATCTGAAATACACAGTTGCATCTGTTAGATATTAGGAGCGAGGCTAGAGATCTCGTACCTAGTCGTAGGTGGGTAAATACAGCGGCGGATACGGGCAAAATAAGATAAGATAGTGTGAAAAATCTCAATTTTGGGGGACATTATAGTGTTCTGTGCTCATGGGATATGTATTACCTTCAATAATAATAATAATAATTTCGACTTTGATTAAGCAGCGAAGTTATGGCCCAGGGTCCTCTCTTACACTTACCCAACTGCTGAACTATAGTGGACTCCGAACCACTTAGACACACCTCCATAATTACTTAATTAGGTAGTATAGTCAAAGGTGATGGTACACTAGAAAATATTCACTTCAATCAGACTTACAACCATCCGCAAGATAGCCAAAGTCATTACCAACGGAACCACAGGCAGGAAGTCCTTACCTGTTTTTGGTTTCTTTTCGCTTCTTCCATGACTCGAATAGCTTCTTCAGCGTTATCATCAGCGTTACCGCCAAGTATAGGGCAAGGCACGACATGCACCCACGGATTCTGCATCCCTGAAGAAACTCGAAAAGCCCTTACTGCGACATTTGTTAGGGTTAATACTGCTCCGTGAAAGGAACCCTCTACCACCGCAACGTCAGTCTTTTTTGTGTATCTTCTGGCTAATTGTAGGGCTATATCATTGGCCTCTCCACTGCAAAAAATTTGTCTTACAATATTTTTATGCGATAAATATATTATGTACACACGCTGCAGTGCTTTCCAGAAAAGGGTGAAGGTAGACGGTTGGAAGTGTTGCAAAAATATCTGCGATTGAAAAAAATCCCTAAATTCGAAGCCCAATCGACATTGTGACTACACCCGGAATGAACTGCATAACAGTACAGTCCCTACTACTAAAGAACCTGTGCTGATTTGCAGAGTTAAACGGGTTTAACTTTTCCGTATCTTAGTCTTGCTGGATCTATTAGTTTATAAAATTAACTCAAACCAGTGAAACTTTTGAAATACATAATAATATGCCAAATAATGATAAACAAATATCTCTTTTTTGGCCGGATAGAAACTGGTTATGCAGTATGCTAAGGGACAATCTAAACATTAATTCGCAGGCGCATTAAACAGGTTATAAACATAATAGGTAGAGGTAGCGATAATTATTGTAGCAGAGGTAAAATATATTTACTTTCGCTACAAAAATGATTGAGAATGGCCATTATTGCACTACCATTTTTCCCCTAGTATTATACCCGATACGCAATCCTATTGATTGGCCGCCTAATATGTGTACGATATTAGGAGGAAAATGGAGTGATGTAATAGGGGTCATTGAGGATATTTATATCATTAATTAATTAATTAATTAATTAATATAGGCCGAAGTTGTCTTTGTGCTATAAAACTTACCCTGAATTGGTGAAAAGACATGTTTGAAATTTTGAGGGAAGTGTGGCAAGAAGTGTTTTGGCATATTCTTCTGAATAAGGTTCTTCAAAGGGGACATTTAAGGTTGAGATTTGCGTTGTCGCTGCTGACACTATTTCCGGATGGCAATGACCAACTGTTAACAAAAAAGAATATAGTCTTTATAATGGTTGTTATTTTGGGGATTGAGTTCATGAACTCTGCCCAGTTGAGAATAAGAACAAAATGAGTTGATGATAGATCATTTTGTGTGTAATTATCAGCGTCAACACATCCCACCTAGAGTTTGTGGAAACTCTATAGTCTGCCCGACCCCAGCATGATAGGTGACAAAAATATTACTGCTGGGTATAGGGTAGGTGAAAACAACATATAGGTTATGCATCCGACGAGGTGCGGTATAAAAATGACATTAATAGATAATTGGGTGTCAAATAATTTGCCTATTTGGCGGCAGCACGACGTATTAACAAGTAATACTATAGGTATCCACCATAAGTTTAGTCACATTAAAATTAAATCAATGGGGAAATTGTAGAATCTCACGGAAGCGCTTTGTTTCTGTTAATTTTCTATGGTCAATGTTCAGAAATTTGTGGAAGTCATAAGTGTTGGTCCCTTAAACCAAATTATAGTTAATTAACTTCTAGTTCTAATGACAAGATTTAGTTAAATCCATAACATTAGAATGTCAAACTAAAATTTAATTGAGGGCGATTTTATAGTCGCTAATTATATTTATATGTTCATTAGTTAATTTGGTAGATAGCTAGTTACGTCCTATATACTATAAATATACCATATGTACAAGTAGTTTCAAAATAATTATCTTTTACATACCTACCATACCCATATGTTTTAAATTATGTAGTTAGTTATACCTACTTACTTATCATCCATATTTTGATTTGTTAAAAGTTTGATTTAAGAGGTCAACTTTTTCTTTAATATTTCATGTCTTGTTGACTTCGTGGTACCTACCTTGAACAACTAGCATATCTTGGAGACGGCGACACTTTTCAAAGTGTGGTCCTACTGCGATCGTCGTCTCCAAGATCTTCTAGCTAGTTCTAGAGAGGTATTCGATAAAATACCTACTAAAACTTACCAGCAGAGGTTCTAGAAGTGCAATCCAAATATTTTTCATTTCGTTCGTCGTACATGTATTGCCCTTTCGCTCGCACGATTTTCAGTGGACTCTCCGTAAAATGCACTCGACACGCACTCCTAAACATTAAAAGTTTTATCTGCAATTGCATAATTAACGACGTAGAAAACCTATACCTACTTCGCTGGAAATATAAGGGTTAAGCAGAAGTATATAGGGGACATGCAGCCCATAATCCTAAAGACAATAATATCAACAAATAAACAAAAATTAATAACTAATAGATACAAATACACACGACGGGGTATGAACAATGCAATAAGAATAGGAATAGGTCATAGGTCCCGAAATTTTGACCCACCGTAAACACCTGCTTGGTGTAGCAATCTTTATAGGTGCCTATACTCACATATCTTTTGGTTGTGGGGTAAATCCCATGATAAGCCCTCCGCTACTATAAAGTGTCAACCGCATAGCCAGTACAAGTGAACATTAAACACAACATTTAGCCCCTTGGTGTGGGATATCGCACACATCTGATTAGCACGCGCGGTCCCCCTACCAAGTACGGCCCATTAATAATGTTGCTTAATAAAGCATACAACACAAACTTTGTTTCTCAACAGGGTTGTTTATTTTAATTTTATCAGGCTTGTTGAGTTGTAGGTAGGTAAGTAATAGCCCATGGCCTCTCTTACTTAATAATTTTCCACAGAGTTAACCAAAGGTATAAGAAACATTAAGGTTACCCTAAAACAAAAGCCTTGAAGCCTTTAAAAGCAGGTGCTGTGGCCAACGCAAGGTATATAGTTATTGTGGTTACTTACGCAACATGTTTGTTTCGAATCGACAACAACTCCCGGACACTTAAACCTTGATTGTCATAAGCCTCCATCCCGCCCCACATCCACACAGCGACTGGAACACGCGAAGGTACCTGGATCGGCACCTAACCCATTAGGAACCCCAGAGGCGTATCCACTTTTAGAAGGTCTAAGTTAGGTACCAATAGGTTTTATGATTGATGAGGTATCTTAATTGTGGCATTTTAAACTATATTTACTCAGTTGCCGAACCTAATGAGTTCACCGTTCAGTGACAATTACTATTTTTATCTCTCGGCTTTTTATGTCTTGTTCTTAGAAAGTCTCTTATACTCCTTGGGTAAGAAGTCTAGGGTCTAGCCTCTGGGTGAGATCCTGTTCAAAGACTAGACTTCTTGTAATATTTTCCTAGATTCCATTGATTAGTTCAATCGCGATAAGAGAATTTTGGTCAGGGTATATAACGCAAAATCGTTGTCGCAACCGCAATACTGTCTCGCTGATATACTAAGGAGCATATTCGCGAAATAGTAGTGTTATTAAAGGTAGACGTACACATCAAAACAATGATATAATTAAAAAGCACACAGATCTCATCAGCTACCTACAAAAAGAACAAGACCAGCTAAACGTGTTTTTAATCTAAAGAAACTGAATTTTCACCAACTTTACCAAAAGATGACGATTCTTCAAAACCGACAGGTCTAGGTTCCACATTGACCATAGATGAATCGACATTTTTTGATAAAGTGGCACTGCTACTAATTTCCGTATCTCCGCGATTTGACGGTTTTCCACAGCGTTTCTGTAGACAATAAACCCCAATATAATAAAAATATAGTTGCTCAACAGACCATACAAAAAAAGAAATCGTCAGCAACAACATAAGTAAATAAAAGGCGCCTTCTAGGTTGCTTAACCCAAATGGTTCTTTCGGCATTCTTTTGTGAACTTTTGGCCGGTTCAAAAACGGAGAATGATACTTTTTTGGTAATCCCGCTTCTACTAGATAGTACGTATATTTTGTCATTAAGTGAAACAACGGATGACCCTTTGATAAATAAAAACATATTGCCATATTCCAATGTTCCGTAGGAATTTTGTGGACCAATGGATACATGAATTCATCATAATAACTTCGAAAGTCAATACTTCTAGACATGGAACTCCCTAAAAGGGAAACATTCTTGTGTGACATAATATTAGAGTGGAGTCGGCCATTTGGGTACTGAACCTGGTCTTGAAGAGTCAAGTAGTTAGGGGAATCTTTCATTCGCATTTCAAAGTCAGACATCAGAGAACTATGCACAATGACGGGCAATGAAGATTCGCCAAGTTCCCGAACAGAACTGATTGCTGGCAGACGAGGTATCTCAGACAGAAAAGTGATTAAAGCTGCTTGATAAGCGGTGGTTATGTGAAAACTATAGAAATAAGCAGAAACCGCAAGAAATTTTATCGAATTCTTCTTACTGACTGCAGAAGGCAAATTAAGGGAAATTAATAGTGTTGGCATAATAGAAAAATTCCAAACATCATCTTCAAAATACGTCAAGAGGCACCCCGCAGCAAATATCATGATAGTGGAGATGATAAATAAAAGCCAGGTTTCAAGGAGAAATGATCTGTAGAGCGCAATGGACCTAGGAGCAAGATCTGGAGATGGAACAAAAAAAGACAAGGAGTCTTGTGTGTGAGATGGGAGAAAATCTAAAAACTTTGCATAAAGAAGACTTCTGCGTAAGCTGCTGAACATGACATCAAATTTGTCTTCTAATATAACTGAATCATTCTCAGAAATTGTCCAAACTACCTCTCGACCATCGATAAAGACATTTTCAGGAATCATGTTCAATTTTTTTGCGATGTCGGCAAAAATTCGTTGTTCCACTCCTGTGTTATTATAAGTTACATACGGTGGAAATAGAGATGACATCGATTTTAATACACAATCTTTGCCTGATGTTATTTCGTGGTGTTTAAAAATGTCTTCACTGGCCACTGGAAAAACTCTGGTAACATTTTCGCATTCGTCGTTTTGATAAGGGTGCCAAGTGAAGTAAGAAGGTATCGGTTCCAGTACTAGTGCAACTAATGATGACGCTCCTGTCTTTCGGACTGTTTTTGAAATCCATCGGAAGGCCTCGTCTTCTGAAGAAAGGATGAAGAGAATATTGCATCGACTGTATGATAGAAGAAAATTTGGATCTAGATTTTCTGGGAACATTATTACAGCACTCTGCGGTGCCGGCGAATTATTTTCGTATTGTGTAAAAGTTTTTAATCCCAAGTTGTCCATTTTTATAATCGTTCTAGTTTCACTCAGAAACTTAACGAGTGCGTCAGCAAAAGGTTCTCCACCTTCATCATAGATCAAAGTCGGTCCCTAGAAAAAAATTCCCAGTCCTGCTTGTTTGGATATTTTAAAAGTTTCAAGATGGTCAATTATTTATAGAAGAAGAGGAAGAAAATAACTTCATTTTCAAGTGGGCCTCACTTAAAGTTCAAGAATGTAAGAAAGCTTAAGAAGTTCTAAATCCTTATTGGCTGAGCGCTGTCAGGTGACCCTTGCTATGGTAACTTCGGACATTCTTAGATTTTCTTAAATTCTTAAACTGTGAAGCCCGTTATTTTTTCTTATACCCATACCTACTGTAACGTGATTTTTAATTTTTTTAATAGAAAAGCACAGTCTCTAGGTTTTTTTTAGGTGCATCCTCTGACTGGCGGGATGTTGCTGGACGTCGGTACTAAGTGGACTGCTGGGTACACTTTCGACGTCGTTGTGCTGTTGAGGTCTGCATTTGTTTTGCTTGCTTCATTCAAAAATATAT
>Ga0194135_10002285_pt1 | contig 11607 bp, 8 predicted proteins | sample LitLau_LLRF_2013_FD_134024 | JGI IMG/M metagenome (GOLD analysis project Ga0194135, IMG submission 134024) | Freshwater sediment microbial communities in response to fracking from North America - Little Laurel Run_MetaG_LLRF_2013 (version 2) | ecosystem: Environmental > Aquatic > Freshwater >... | reverse complement strand
GCAAGGATGCTGGCGCCGCTCCCCCCCATAACGCGGCATCAGGATTCACTTTGCTTGAACTGATGACCTGTCTTGCCGTGGCCGCCGTGCTTCTCGCGATCGCAGTTCCCGGCTTCTCGAATGTGCTGCTGAACGCCCAGCGCGCAGCCGTCGTCAATGACATGGTGGCGGCGCTCACCTTCGCGCGCAACCATGCGATCTCGACTCGGAAGCCCGTCACGATCTGCCGCTCGACTGATACCTCCACGTGCGCTGAACGGGGCAACTGGCAGTCAGGATGGATTGTCTTCGCCGACCTCGATGTCGACGGCTTCCGCGACCCCGAAGAGGAAATTCTCCGCCAGCACGAAGCCATCAACGGCAGCGTCAGTCTGAACGGCAATACCAATATCGGGCAGAGGATCACGTTTCGAAATTTCGGCGGGACAGCCAATAACGGTCGTATTGTCTACTGCGATCGAAGAGGCTGGAGCGAAGAAGCCAGAATCGTCATTGTCTCCACCACTGGGCGCGCGCGCATCGTCACCAGATCACAGGACCCGAATACGCCGCTCACCGGCTGCAGTCCCTGAATCTTTAGCCCCTTTGTCCGAATCTCGAAACCTTTGGTCGCGATGGCATACTGCGACCGGTGTGCATGGTCTATTTACACTACTCGAAATAATTCGGAATTAAAGCATGGTCGGGGGACGCGGATTCACGCTACTGGAAATGATGATCACGGTCGTCATCGCGACTGTTCTGCTCACTCTGGCGGTGCCGAGCATGCGGAGTTTTTTGCTGACTTCCGCACTGGGCGACGCCTCGACCTCGTTGTACGGCGGCCTAGTTCTGGCGAGAGCCGAGGCGATTACACGCAACTCGCCGGTCACCGTATGCCAGCGGGACTTCACCAACCCCAACGTCTTTCCCGTATGCGGTGGAAGCGGTGGGTGGGCCAGCGGCTGGATCGTATATCACGACAGCAATCCGTCCAGTACCGGCGCGAAGCCTTATGTGGCAACTGACGTGATCGCTGTGGGCGACCCCGTAAACAACGCATTTTCGATCGTTAGCAATCCGGCCAATGCAGGCCCCGTCCAGTTCGACGCGGCCGGGCGATCGGCGACCAGTAGCATCACGTTCTATCTATGCAAGTCAGGTGACACCAGCTTCCAAGGGCGCAGCATCCTGATTGAACTGAGTGGGCACATTGCGCTCGCACCTTATGCGAGTTGCACGACATGACCATTAGGATGCGAGGTGCGCGGGCCGGCGGCTTCACCCTGCTTGAAGTCATGATCACGCTGTTCGTGATTGGAGTCGGCCTGCTCAGCGTCGCGGGACTTCAGACCCTGTCAAAGAAATCGAATTTTGATGCCATGCAGCGCACGATCGCCGCCGCGCTGGCGCAGGATCTGATTGAGCGGATTCGCACCAATCCATCCCAGGGCGCAGGCTATCTGACGGATCCCGTCAGCGGGATCAGCGGCGCCAACGCGCCGGCAGCGCCGGGCGTCGATTGCAACACGGCGAACAGCTCGGCACCGGCCTGCACCCCAAGCCAGGTGGTCTCCTTCGACCTGTATCAGTGGTCACGCGCGCTGTTCGGCTTGGTCGAGTCCGTCACGACCGGCAGTGGCGCCTCCGCCAGCACGATCTACACCGGGGGGCTTTCGGAGCCCACGGCTTGTATCGTCAATCCGTCCGCGCCCTGCGGAATCTATACGGTCACGATTGTCTGGCGCGGTATCACGCCTGTTGCGCAGGCCACGTCAGCAGACGCGGGTACTGCGGTCGCAACGAGCTGCGGCACCGGTCCAAACAATCCTTACGTGCCACCCTCGCCTGCCGATAGCGGAAAAACGATGCGCCGCGTAATGGTCGTGCAGACCGTCATCGACGATCACATGAATACCTGCGCCTCGCCTTCGGTTCGATGAATATCGGTATTCGCCAACGTGGTCTATCGCTGATCGAACTCATGATCGCGATCACGCTAGGCTTGATCGTGCTCGCTGCACTGCTAGGCTTATTCGTGCAAAGCAGAAGCAGCTTCCGCCAGAACGATGCGCTGGCCGAAATGCAGGACAGTGCCCGGTTCGGCCTCGATACGATGGCGCGGGATCTCAGCATGGCCGGCTTCTACGGTGGCCTCTACGGCTATTCGGCCATCGTGCCCTACACAGTTGCGCCATCTCCGGATTGCGGCGCTCCAGACCTGACTGCGTCCCCCAGTATTCCCTGGGCCTTCCAGGTCAGCAAGCGCGTGGAATTCCGCAACCATCTATCGTCAGTGTCGGTGGCCTCGGCATTTCCCTGCCTGGGTCAGTCCAACACGCCGGTCGCGGCGAACACCGATATCGTCGCGGTTCGGCGCGTCGCGGGGCAGTCAACCGCAAGCATCATCTCGGGCAATACGGCAAATGCAGCGGCCAATACCTTTTACCTGAAGACCAACGGCACGGTCGGTTCGATCATTCATAACGGTGGCAATTCCGTGATCACGCTGAGTACCAGCACCGATATTCCACTTCAGGCGCCACTCGCACTGTACAAATACATGGCCCGCGTCTACTTCATTCGTAGCTATTCCCAGACTCCGGCAGACGGCATACCGACTTTGTGTCGAATGGAACTCCAGCAAGTCTCATCGTCCAGCATGAGTGTCGAATGTCTTGCCGAAGGAGTCGAGAATATGCAGATCGAATGGGGTCTGGATCTGGACAATGACTGCGTGGTCGACACCTACACCAGCAGTCCTTCGGCGACACAGCTAGCCCAGTCCGCGATTACCGCCAGGATCTGGCTGCTGGTTCGCACCACGCAGACAGATGGCGGCTTCAATGATCAGAAGGTCTTCAATTTTGCCGACTACAGCAACACCAGTGCGCTCGCGGCCGGCTTTCATCGGCGCGTCTACTCGACGACTGTACAGCTTCGCAATCCAATCGCTGATAACGGTCCATGTACATGAGCCCAGGGTTCTCAATGACTAGCGCGCTCATGCCCGGTTATCGCGAACGCGGTGCGGCGCTGGTAATCTCCCTGCTGGTTCTGATCATGCTCACCTTGCTCGGCATCGCCGCGATGCGATCGAGTCGCGTAGAACTGAAGCTTTCGCAGAATGCCGAAAGCCGCATCAACGCCCTGCAAACCGCTCAGGCGGTTGCGGATGCGGTCTCGCAATCCAGCAGCAATCTTTCCATTGCAACCGGACCAGGATTCGTAGGCTGCTACGCTGCGAGCGGTTCAGACGCGAACGGCAACAGTCTGGCACCGAATACTTTGCCTGATCCCGTGCTGGATCAATACCCCTGCGCCGGAACCGGCACCACGACTGCGCTATCCGGTACCCAGACCTTGCCGGCCTACACGTATGGCCAGGTCGTGCGTCAGTCACCTGAATTCCTGACGACCGCAGCCCTCCGGGGCGGTGGCGACAGTGCGCGTTCCTATGATTTCGCGAGTTTCAATGTCACAGGCGGATATGACAACACGAACCAGGGCTTCGGGGCAGCTGAGGTCACTCAAGGCACGCTGAAGCTTCACGCTAAGACCCAGGGAGTCACATATCAATGAACGCCAGAGCTTCGCTTCACCATATCGTGGCGTTGGTCTTGACCTTGTGCTGCGCTGCGCCTGCTCGTGCCGACGACATTGACATCTACTTCAACCCAGCTGCCAATGGGCTCCAGCCACCTGCAACGGTCATTGTGCTCGACCTGAATCTGCTCGGAATCTGTGACAACGTCCTCACCGATCCAGGTAGCAGTGGCGGAACCGCATACGGGAGCAGCAATCCATTGGGTGCAAGCGCTTGCTTCAATTTGCGCGCGCAAACGCTCACGAGCTACCTCACATCGATCGGCAAAACGCCGACCACTGTCCTGACGACGGCACTGACAACATTGGGGCCAGCCGGTCTTTGCTCCCTCTATACGACTCTGGGTCTGACCTCGCCAACGATCAGCTCCGGGCTGCTTGGTCTGGGTTTGCTGGGTTGTTCAACGCTGTCACTGCTGACCAATCCGCTGCTCAGCCTGACCGTCGTCGCCAACTTCACATCCAGTCTTGTCAGTGGCTTGCTGAACCCACTTCTGTCTACAACCCTCGCGGCTTTGCCGACTGCAGTCGCCGGCGCAGTCAACACGACACTGGCCGGCGTCGGCACAATTCTCGCAGATCCCCTGAGTGTGAATAACCTCTTCTCGACACTCGGAAGCATTCTCAACAACCTGGTCAATTCGCGTGTCGCAATCCTCGTCATGCATGCGAACCGGGGCAATCTTACGGGCACGCCGAGCACTTATACGGCCAACGACGGGAACGCTTATGCGTGCCAGTTCAACGATCTCACTTATGGATCCTCGGTCGGGGCGACAGGCAGCAGAAGTTCAACGTCTAACTCGTGCAGTAATGGGGCCTATTTCCTGTTTGGCTTCCGCAATCTCGTCGATCAGACCACCATCAATACTTTGCTGACAGATCTTCAGACCAAGCTTAACAATCTTCTCAATCCCTTGACCCTCACCAACGCGCTGACGGGCCTGGCGGGCGCGGCGCTGTCATCGAGCGATCTTACGCCGCCACTGCAAAACAAGGAGGGGTATGACGAAATTCTCCACTATATTTTTGGCGATCCTGTCTACAACGGACCGCTAGCCAAGTATGACGGTCTGACCGGCTTGCTGACCCGTGACACTTCGATCGAAAGTGGCGGCAATTATGTTGCCCCGTCGTTGAGTTGCCGCACAGTCAACGTTCTGAACATCGATGTATCGGATAGTCGTGCGGCCGTGGACAGCGACTCGGATACAGATGCAGGCACCAACTATTTTCCCGGTGTCACCCTGCGCGCCGTTGCGACCGCAAACGACCCCGATCCGGGATTTACCAATCTCCTGACGGCGGCGGGTTCAAGCACAGGCATTACGCGCAAAGGCAACACGATTCAACTGAATTCGTACTTCGTCGTACAGAACAATCTGTCCAGTCTCACCGCTCTATCGAACATCGGCGCCAATGTACTGAACTACGCGAGTGCCGTCGGATTGCTTGGCCTTGGACAAAGCATCGCTCAGTTCATGCAGCCGGTACTGGTCACCGATGCGACACTGCTGACAACCAGCGTCGCCGGAAGCCGGTCCAGTAGCACCGGGCTGCTAACGCCCGCTTTTCTGCCAGAATTCAGGCCGGAGAGTTCTCGTAAGCCGAACTGGGCCGGTAACGTCAAACAGCTCCGCCTGCAACAGAACGCGACAACCGGCGCCTACAGCTTTGTCGCATCAAATGGCGTTGCCGGACTCTCGGCTACAGATGGGCGTATCAACCCGGCCGCGTTGACGTTTTGGACACGCACCAGCACCGCCTTGCTTGGCGGCGCAGCGGTGGACGGCCGCACCACGACGCTCGGCGGCGCCGGCCAGAACATTCCAGGCTACGCTTATGGCGGCGGAGGCTATCCAGGTCGCGTCAATGCAGATGCAAAAAGAAAGCTCTACTACGATCAAGTCGGCCCCGCCATCACCAGTCTTGGGAATCTAGATGCCGATACGCAGTCGGTTCGCGACGATCTCAAAGTCGATCTCGGCGACACCGGTACAGCCGCCTCGGACGATACCCTGCGTCGTTCGCTCTTGTTATTTGCTCGAGGCTTTGACGTCGGCACGATCGCTGCGCCGAAGGGAACCGGATCGACAGTCAGCAACGTGGTCGGCCGACCCTGGCTGCTGGGCGCTGTTCTCCACTCGCGGCCGGTCGCAGTCAATTACGGCGCGCGCAGCGGCTACTCGCAGACCGACCCGGATATCCGCGTACTGTTCGGGTCCACCGATGGCTTCCTGCATTCAGTCCAGAATGGCCATGTCGGCGTCGGAAGCGATACTGTCAATCCAAGTGGTGTCGAGACCTGGGCTTTCATGCCGCGGACGACGATGCCTAATCTTTCCACCTTGCGCGCAGACGCCTACTCAGCCAGCTTTCCGTACGGTGTTGATGGCGCGCCTGCCGTTCTCCTGATCGATCGCGGCACGAGCACCACGATCAGCGGCGGAGGACCGGCGGACGGCGTCATCGATTCCAACAATCCAAACGACCACGCATACGCCTTCTTCGGGCTCCGCCGCGGCGGCAGCAACTACTACGGTCTCGACATTACGAATCCAGATACGCCAACGCTGATGTGGCGGATAGGTACGGATGGTCTCTATAGCGCGAATACCTCGTCGCCCGGATTCGCGACGGGGTCTGCCGCTTGGTTCGCGGAACTAGGACAGACCTTCTCGACGCCAGCGATCGGCAGCATCAGCTATATCAACAGTTCCAATCAGACTGTGCAGCGAAGCGTGCTGCTGTTTGCCGGCGGCTACAGCGGCGGCGTCAACAGCTCCGGAACGCGCGTGGGCAAGGATCTCAACAACAGTCGCAATTCCGCCACCGCTGCGCAGGTTGGCGTTGACGATACACGTGGCAACGCGATCTACATGGTTGATGCGCTGACCGGTCAGCTCATCTGGAAGGCGGTGCGCAGCCCAGGATCATCTATCGTTGCCTACGACCCATCCACCATGAGCTTCAAGAATCCGTTGCTAGCGGACGGTTTTGCATCGGACGTGACGGCCATCGATAGCGACGGCGATGGCATCACCGACCGTCTCTATGTCGGTGATACCGGCGGTCGAGTATGGCGGGCAGACTTCCCGAGCCCGGATCGTTCGACTTGGACAGCTGGGCCGATCGCGAGCCTGGGCCGCAGTCACACGTCTGCCGATGCCACCAACGCCAACGATCGCCGTTTCTTCCATGCGCCCGACTTCATTCCCTCACGTGGTCAGATCTCCACGACGGTCAATGGCACCATCGTCACGTCGATACAGAATTTCGACGTGGTCGCCATTGGCTCCGGGGACCGCGAAGATCCGTTCAACACGACTACCGGCAACTGGTTTTACGCGATCCGTGACAGGGATACCGTCAGCGGCAAATCGCTGACCGATACGACAACAGCCAATGGCGTCATCAGCAGCGACAGCGACTCAAGGCTTCTCAAGCAGACCGATCTCGTCGATCTGACCGCGAGCTGCGCAGCCACGTCCACAGGCGTCTGCTTGAGCGGTGCGACACTCCCCAACGGCTGGCGACTGCAACTGACCGGCTCCGGCGAAAAGACGGTCTCTGTTCCGGTGACGATCTACAACGCCGTGGTTTTCAGTACATTTACGCCGCCCGCTGCAAGCTCCACCAGCTGCAGCCCGAACGAGGGGTCAAGCAAAATTTACGGTGTGAACCTGGTCGACAGCCGACCCTATGTTGCGCAGTTCATCAATGATGGCGATGGTTCGGCCCGTTCTACCTCAGCCAACGCCGGCATTGCTGGAGAGGTGACAGGGCTCACACCGCAGTTGCTTGAAGTCAATTCCGCGGCGGTAAACCTGACCCCTCCACCGACCTACCGCACCTTCTGGCGTGAGCGACGTGAAGAAGAACCTGACCGTGTGAAACAATAGCTTCCGAATTAAAGGCGCTACTCAGACCCATGTACCGGATGCGCGGTTTTACTCTGGTCGAATTGATGATTACGGTGGTCATCGTTGCGATTCTGGCCACGGTGGCCTTGCCGTCGTATCTCACCTACTCCACACGATCTAATCGCACGGCAGCGAAGACCTTGTTGAGCCAGATCGCACAGCAGCAGGAAAACTGGTTTGGCGATCGCAAGCGCTATGCAAGCTCACTGAGCCTATTGGGGTACCCGGCAAACTATCTTTACATCACGAGCAATAGCGACCCACAGGCGGCTTCGACATCGAGCAGCATCTACCGGATCAGTCTTGCGGGCGCAGGGACCGGCGACTACACGCACTGTGTCGTCGATTCGAGTTCGGCGGCGTCAACCCAGTATGCCTATGCACTCGTTGCACAGCCGCAAAACAGCCAGTTGGCCAATGACACGGTTTGCGGAACCATTTGTCTCTACAGTACCGGGCAACGCGGCGCTGCGCTGCCGGTGGCCGCCAGCGATGTGCTTAGCAAGTGCTGGTCGCGCTGAAGTCCCCCGACGTCAATCCGTCACTTTGCCAGGGCCCGGTCTGAAGCCCTGGATCAGCATGTCCAGCAGCAGCAGACCTGCGCCGAGTGTGATGGCGCTATCGGCCGCATTGAAGGCAGCGAAACTCCAGTTGCCGACATAGAACTGCACGAAATCCACGACGTAGCCTCGGGTTGCCCGATCGATGGCATTGCCGAGTGCGCCGCCGAGGATCAGCGTGAAGGCGCATGCCACCAGAACCTGTCCATGCCGGTTCCGGCGCAGCCACCACAGGATGCCGATTCCGACGGTTGCGCTGAGGATGATGAACATCGCCGCAGGCGCCGTATTGAACATCGAGAACGCAGCGCCCGTGTTGTGCATGCGCACCAGATTGAAGTGCGGCGCGACCGGGATGGACTCGAACAAGACCATCCGGCTGGCGACGAAGTACTTCGTGATCTGGTCGATCACGATCACGGCCAGCGAGAGCCCGAGCAGACGAATATTGTCGAAAGGACGCGTCATCCTGGGTCTTCCCTGATGGTCTAGATGAAACGGCGGACTTCGCCGGCGCCGTCGATGTTTTCGATGCAGCGGTCGCAGAGTTCCGGATGCTCGGCGTGCGAGCCGACATCGGCACGACGCTGCCAGCAGCGAACGCATTTGTGCGCTTGTGTCGCCGAGGCCGCGATCCAAAGAATCTCGCCCGATTCCAGTTTTGCCTCGATCGCACGAGCCGGCTTCTCGCTCGAAGCTTGAGTCGAGGCTTCCGATGTGATGAGCCAGAAGCGCAGTTCATCGCCAGTCTGCGCCAGCGCGGTGTAGAGATCGCCGTCCGCATAAAGCGTCACGGCCGCATCGAGCCCGGAGCCGATCAACGACTGTGCGCGAAGCTCTTCCAGCGTCTTCTTGACGGCATCACGCGCCGCAGTAAGCCGCTGCCAGGTAGCGGATTCATCCGCACCTGGAGGCGGGAACGCATACCACTGCTGCGCAAACACGGTCTGCGAGCGATCGCCCGGCAGGAGCTTCCAGATTTCATCCGCCGTGAACGACAGGATCGGCGCGATCCAGCGCGTGAAGGCTTCGGCGATATGGAACAGCGCGGACTGTGCCGAACGCCGCGCCCGGCTTCCTTCGGGAAGCGTGTACAAGCGGTCCTTGAGCACGTCCAGATACAGGCCGCCCAGATCGACGACGCAGTAGTTGTGAAGCTTCTGGTAGACCTGATGGAACTCGGCATCGCGATACGCCTGCTGAAGCTCGGTCTGCAGCTTTGCAGCACTGGTAACGGCCCAGCGATCGATCGCGACCATGTCTGCCGGCGCGACTAGATGTTCGCTCGGCTCGAAGCCATGCAGATTGCTGAGCAGATAACGTGCCGTGTTGCGGATGCGGCGGTAGGCATCGGCGATGCGCTTCAGCAGGTTGTCCGAGATCGCGATCTCGCCCGAGTAATCGCTGGCTGAAACCCAGAGCCGCAGCACGTCGGCACCGAGCGTCTTGGTCACCGTCTGCGGCGCCACGACGTTGCCCAGGCTCTTGGACATCTTGCGGCCCTGCTCGTCGACCGTGAATCCGTGCGTGAGCACGGTCTTGTAAGGCGCTCGGCCCCGCATGGCGACCGAGGTCAGCAGGGACGACTGGAACCAGCCGCGATGCTGGTCCGAGCCTTCGAGATACATGTCGGCCAGCGGTGCCAGTCCATTCGCATCCAGCGCAGCCGGATTGGTTGCGACGAACGAGCACTGATGCACGGAGCCGGAGTCGAACCAGACATCCAGCGTGTCCGGGCAGCGGTCGTAATCGGCCGCTTCGCTGGCGGGAAGCCAGTCGGCGGGCGTGGAGCCGAACCAGGCTTCGAGGCCTTCTTTCTCCACCTTGTCGGCCACGGCGCGCAGCAATTCGGAAGCACGCGGATGCTGCTCCTGAGTGCGCTTGTGCACGAGCAGCGCGAGCGGCACACCCCAGGTGCGCTGGCGCGAGATGCACCAGTCCGGACGATCCGCGACCATGCCGTGGATGCGGGCACGGCCCCACTCCGGAATGAAGCGCACCTCTTCATCAATCGCCTTCAACGCCATCGAGCGAACGGAGCCGGTGCGCCCCTCGCCGTCCATGGCCATGAACCATTGCGCGGTCGCCAGCGTGTAAAGCGGCGTCTTGTGGCGCCAGCAATGCGGATAGCTGTGGGTGATGGTCTGCTCGAACACCAGGGCAGCGCCGGTGCGCAGGGCGTCGAGAATCGGGCCTTCGGCTTTCTTCAGATGGACGCCTGCAACCACCGGCGTCCCTTCCTTGAACCGGCTGTCCATGCCGACCGGATTGATCACCTCGATACCGTACTCGCGGCAGACCACGAAGTCATCCACGCCATGGGCAGGCGCGGTGTGCACGAGGCCGGTGCCGGCTTCGAGGGTGACGTGATGACCGAGCACGATCGGCGATGGACGGCCATCCGCGAACGGGTGGATTGCAAGGACCTTGTCGAACGCCTTGCCCGGCATCGGCTGGCCCAGTCGCACAGGCGCAGGCATACCCAGCCGCGCCGCCATCGCATCGACCAGATCTTCCGCGATCACAAGTGCGCCTTGCGTCCCGAAATCAGCCAGCACGTAGTTGAAATCCGGGTTCAGCGAAATCGCCTGATTGCCCGGCAGTGACCAGGGCGTGGTGGTCCAGATCACGAAGTGGATGCCGTTTGCGGGCGCAGTATCGAGCCCGAAGCGCTTGGCGATATCGGCTGGATCCTTTGCTGGAAACGCAACATAGATCGCGGTCGACTGCTTGTCCTGATACTCCACTTCCGCTTCGGCCAGCGAGGATCCGCAGTCCGCGCACCAGTGCACGGGCTTGAAGCCACGCACCACATGCCCGTTCTCGACGATGCGGGCGAGCACTCTGAGCTGTTCGGCTTCGAACGCCGGCTGCATCGTGAGATACGGCTTTTCCCAGTCCGCGAGGATGCCGAGGCGCTTGAAATCGACACGCTGCCGTTCGATCTGCTCGTGTGCGTCCTTGCGGCATTCCGCACGGGATTCGGCGGCATTGAGCTTCTCGCCGACCTTGCCGAATTTCTTCTCGACCTGAAGCTCGATCGGCAGGCCGTGACAATCCCAGCCGGGCACGAACGGCGCATTGAAGCCATCCAGACGCGCTGCCTTCACGATCATGTCCTTGAGGACCTTGTTGACCGCGTGCCCGATGTGGATATCGCCGTTCGCGTACGGCGGACCATCGACGAACCAGTAGTGCTTCCTCGCGCTCTTCGTCGCCGCCTGCACCTGCGCGTAGAGACCGGCGGCTTCCCATGCGCCAAGCATCAGCGGTTCACGCGTGGCAAGGCCGGCCTGCATCGGAAATTCGGTCTGCGGCAGGTTCAGCGTCTGCTTGTAGTCGCGGGCGGCGCTGTCGGTGGTGTCATTCACAGGATCACTTCTCATCATCAAATAGGGACCGCGCATCGCGGCCATCGGTCTGCATCTGCGCGGCCAGCGCGTCGAGCGAATCGAACTTCAGCTGCGGGCGCAGGAAGCGGACGAATTCCACTTCGAACTCGGCACCGTACAGCGAGCCACTGAAATCGAAGACATGGG
>Ga0194135_10002284_pt1 | contig 11607 bp, 9 predicted proteins | sample LitLau_LLRF_2013_FD_134024 | JGI IMG/M metagenome (GOLD analysis project Ga0194135, IMG submission 134024) | Freshwater sediment microbial communities in response to fracking from North America - Little Laurel Run_MetaG_LLRF_2013 (version 2) | ecosystem: Environmental > Aquatic > Freshwater >... | reverse complement strand
GATAATTGCTCCTGCTATTACACCCAGGAACATGATAATCATGACGATTCTGTCAATAGTAATCCATTGTTTCTGAGTTAATGCCTTTTCTTGTCTCACACGCTCTTGCCTGGCAAAGGTTGGAGAAATTAGATTCAATTTAATTAACATAGCCGTCTTTTTAATTATCTCTCTGACTAAAACAAACCTTGCGCCAAAAACCGCGAATTATGTTAGAATGTTGATAATTATTTCTTTCTGTTGACCGGGGTTTTTTATTTTATAATAAAATGACATTCCGTCTGCCCCCTGACCAGCTATAACTGGTTACTACTGTACTGTTTAGCCAACATCCCCTGTCTTGATTTTTTGCATTTTTTTCTTCTCTAAAAGGAAATAGCTTTTGGCTGTGAATTTGCCTTTTCCAACGCTTTATCAGCGAAAATGAAGTTGATCTGTCTTCTTTTATTTTTTTAATTAAAATTATTCATCTTTAAATCAGTGTGTTATGATTTTATTTTGGTTTTATATAGTACTATGTATTGCATATTACTATATAAAACACATAACTTTGATTTATGATAGCAGAAAATACACAAACGCAAATGCGCAAGGGCATACTGGAATATTGTGTGCTCCTGATTATATCCCGGGGAGAGATTTACGCCTCAGATATTATTGCTGAATTAAAATCGGCAAAATTACTGGTCGTGGAGGGGACGTTGTATCCTTTGCTGACCAGATTAAAAAATAATGGGCTACTCAGCTACAATTGGGTAGAATCTACCTCAGGTCCCCCACGTAAATATTATGTACTGACGCCATTAGGAACCACCATCTTATCCCAGTTAGATGGGACTTGGCAGGAATTATCATTTGCAATAACTCAATCAAAGAACCCAACCAAACTTTAACGCACAGGTTATGAAGAAGACATTAAATATAAATATTGGTAACTCTATCATTCATATTGAAGAGGATGCCTGTGAATTACTGACCAATTACCTCATAGAGGTCAAACAGCATTTTGGTAAAAGTGCTGACGATTTTGAAATCGTTACTGATATTGAAAACAGAATAGCAGAGATGTTTACCGAAATATTGCATGCCCAGCAGAAACAGGTTATTGAACTGGAAGATGTTCAGGTAGTCACAGGGATGATGGGCTCTGTCAGGGATTTTGAGGAACAATCAGATGAAGAGTCTTCGGCAGGATATTCCAACCCATATGGTTCGTCATTTACGGAACGTAAGATCTACAGGGATACTGAAGAAGGAATGGTCGCTGGTGTATGCTCAGGTTTGAGTCATTATCTGAAAATGGACGTAAGTATATTACGGATAGTGGCTGTGCTGACAATACTTTTAGGGGGCTCGGGCTTGATTGCCTATCTGATCTTATGGATTGCTATACCTAAGGCCTCGAGCCGGTCTGAGAAGATGGCCATGAAAGGGGAGGCAGTGAATTTACAAGGATTTAAGAAGAATTTTGAGGAGGAGTTATCGAATTTAAAGGAAAACCTGAGCCAGGCAAATGAACATTTAAAGCCTTTTGTTAAACATTCCGGAACTTTTATAACTGAATTTGTCGCTGTTCTTGGCACTTTCCTGCAAGGCACAGGAAAGGTTATTTTTAAATTCATTGCGATCATACTGATGCTGATCGGATCGGTTTGTTTACTGGCAGATTTCGTTGCTTTTGCAGCTGTGATGGGTGTATGGTATTCGGGAGCTGCCCAGGTCTTTCCGTTTAGCATCGTGAATGGTACTTTTCTGACCCCTTTCGCTATTGCAGCTTTTATAACTATTGCGATCCCTTTACTTGGACTGGTCTTATTCTCTGTGAGAATTGCTTTTAATAGCCGTGCAACTAATAAAATGGTTTCCTACGGTTTATTACTCGTTTGGTTATGTGCATTTTCTGTCAGTATTTTCTTTATCGCTAAAGTTGGCGGTGAGTTTAAGGAGCAGGCCAGTTTTACCCAAAACCAACCTCTGAAAGCTTATCCTGCATATACGCTGGAAATAGATAAATCTATGTTTTTCAGTAAAGAGGATAGCTTGCGTTACCGTTTGAATTCGGCTGATTATGTGGGGAAAATTATTCAGAAAAATTCGGACGGGTCATCCTCTTTACCGAGGAATGTAAAGATCAGGATAGAACCGGTTGAAGGTAATATACCCTCGCTGACCGAGAGTTATAGTTCGCAGGGAAGAGATTTTGCTACGGCCCTGAATCATGCAAAGAATATTGGTTATGATTTTATCCAGAAGGACTCTTTGCTGAGGTTCAGCCCGGAGATCCACTTAACGAAAAGAGCGAACTGGCGTGATCAGCGTGTAGAACTGATCATTAAACTTCCTGTCGGGACTAAAGTGAGTATGAATAAAAATATTGACCGTTACATCAATGGCTTTTCTCTATGGGATTGTGATGATGAAAATATAGGAGATAAGTATACAGGAATCATGACCGCTGAAGGCTTGAAATGCGCAGTTGTACCTAAATAAAAAACGACATTCTGTTTAAACTAATTAGGAATTTTTTTAGTAAATTTAATTAGCTAATTCCTAACGTGTTATGAAGCAATTTTGTACAGTACATGATAGCTTCATAACCATTAAAACAAGTTTAAACTGATGAAAACTGTAAAACAATTACTCGACACTAAATCAGCGCAGATCTTTTCGGTTCCGGCAGAAACATCTGTTCTGAATGCGCTTAGCGTCATGATGGAAAAGAACATCAGCGCGTTGCTTATCATGGAAGCCGGTCAGTTATTAGGAATATTTACTGAAAGGGATTATGCCCGTAAGATCATCCTGCAGGGAAGGTCTTCAGCTGAGACTGAATTAAAGGAGGTAATGACAGCTGATTTATTGACTATTGCTCCTGAAGACAGTCTGGAGCATTGTATGAAAATAATGACAGATCAACACATCCGGCATTTACCGGTAATTGCAAATGGTAAGGTTGCTGGTATGGTGTCTATCGGAGATGTCGTTAAATTCATTATAGAAGATCAGAAACAAACGATCTCCCAGTTAGAGGGGTATATTAACAGCTAAATTTAAAACACCTATTTATTACATTGAGCGGTAATAAATAGGTGCTAAAATTGACTATTTAACGGTATAGCGGTAAACATAACGGCCTACGTTACCATTTGCATCTACGCCTTCTATAACTGCTCTGTAGGTTCCTTTGCCATCTGCATTATAAAATTCAAGGGTAGTATCACCGGCAGCATTCGTTACTATTTTAGGGTTCCAGTAAATCGTTGTTCTCAGGTCATTGCCTGTATACGAACTGGTTTGTGTCAGGTACCTGGGAGCATAAAATTCTCTGGTTTTGGTGTAACCCTGCGGAGAAAATTTTAGCATATTGCTTTGAGGCATCATCTTTTTCAGCTCGGCGAGGGTTATATTTGATTTAGGTGTCTTTTTAGTATTCACTACCAGGACGCCGTTACAGTTATAGTTCTTGAAAACCAGACCCAGCTGATCTTTCAGGAAAATTTCCACAGATTCGACATCCGAAGGCAATACACTGCTCAGGTTAATTGCATCCACAGCATTTCCATTGATAAACACCTGTACCGGGGTACTCTTGTTACCCTGCATATAATCTCTTGTGATAAAGAATTTGTCTACATCAAAGGTAAGTCCCATAGCCAGGGTCTTCAGGCACATCAGCATGTCATTACAGCCAGTGAAACGGTCGCCGTCGATCTGATGGTCAGGCTGCATGCTTAGACCCGTTAAAGCCGTGTAATCCGCATGGCTGGGCTTTTTAACCGTTGCACCAGTAATTTTTACTTCTTTAAGCGTGCGCAGGTTGTTATACTGTTTTTTACTGTTATCCAGATAAGCAGATAAAGTACTGTCAATATTAACGACTTCTGTAGCCAGGTTAGGATTGCTGGTCACCTCTGGCTGTGGAGGATTGTCAAGCATGATCATCATATTACTTCCTGCAGCATTATACTTGGCATTAATTAGTAATTCTGCACCGTCTTCAAAAACGAGGTTCGGGAAAGCAAAAAGACCTGAATTTGTGGTCAGGGTTTCGGCCGAGAGCGTTCTTCCCGGACTGGTCAGACGCAGTGCACCTTTTCTTACCGGCATTCCAGTTCTGTCTCTCAGAGTACCTGTTACGCTTATTCCCTGTTCAGGTAAAAAGGTATTCGCAGGAAATCTGCCTGCCATAATCTCTTTGTAAGAGAAGCGGCGATAGCCCTGGGTAAGCATAAGGATATCCAGCTCTGCACGTTTCTTCTCATCAGTTTTAACAAAATAATAATTGGGGCGTTCTACGAATCCCTGAAGATCAGAAGTTAGTAAAAGTGAGCTGAGAATGGTCGTTTCGGTAGTTTCGTCCACTGGTACTTTTTGCTGATCGGTAACACTCAGAGAGAAATTTCCAACCAGACGCTGCAGTGAATCTTTGGCAGAAACAGTCATTTTTACTTTTTGCCTGGTTTTATAAACAGGAAGGTCAGTTTTTAAAGTCAGGTTCATCGCATTTTTATGCAGGACAAAGACAAGACGTTCACTGATCGGCTCGCCCGTAGCTGAGAAAAGAGTCAGCTGAATAATACCCGAAGGGAATTTATCAGTCGGAATTTTTGCTGCAGTAACCTGTGTAAGTAATTTCGATTGTGCGGCATAATATACCTGTCCGGCATTTTGTGCAACTAAATAAACACTTTTACCTTGATTTTGCTGGAAATAAGTATCACTTGCTACAATTTTAAATGCAATTTGCTGCGGGTTTACAGTATTGGCCTGTACAGCAATGCCAGTTTCGATCGCTTTAGGCAGATCCACTACTTTTTTTGTGCCGTTATTGAAAGTGATATTTGCTTTATAAGTCTTACCTGTTTCAGCATTCAGATAAAAAGAGCCCATCCCCAAATGGGCAGAATTAAAGGTTGTGATCTGATTGCCTTCATTGTCTGTAATAGTTCCTTTCAGCTCAATTCCCAAGCCGTCCTGGTTAATCGCCTTATAGGCAATCTGTGTAGGTATACCCTTGACCAGTTCACCGCCTTCAGGGAAAAACTGAATATCTGCACTGGCCGGTTTAGGTTTCAGGACAAAAGAGGAGTTGAGTATCTCCTGGTTGCCCATATTGAGCTCAGTAACCAGGTCTCCTTTCGAGACTACCTGATTTTTGCGTGGGGTAATGTTGATCTTTAATACACCATTCTGGTCGGTAACCCCTTTACCTTTGCCAACGACCTCGTAATTTGAAGTCATGCTCCAGCTGACAGGTTTATTGGCAAGAATAGCTTTATCAATACTTTTATACTGGATCTGTGCGTCTATAGTCTGGCCTTTATCATTCTGCGTACTGTTGTAGGTTAAATGCGTAATCAGCTTTTTGTCTATAGCTTCACCGATGGTGATCGTTTTGGTAAAGAAATAATTAGGGCTGGAATTAAACATCCACACCGTATAGGCACGGACATAGTAATTGCCTTGTTTGAAGTTTACCATATCCAGCTCCAGACTTCCGTAAGCAGAACTGTTGGTTACAGGTAATTTCAAGGATTTAATCAGTGAATCCCGGCTGTTCATGATATCTACATAAACTATTTTACTTAAGGGAGAGGGGATGTTTTGCTCAAAAGTAAGGTAGGCTTTGAAAAACATAGTGTCGGCAACACTATAATAAGGTTTGTCAAAATGCAGATAAACTTTTTCCACAGGATGTTCTTCGGCGATGAGCTTCGATCTGCTCATGATTTTGTTTAAAATAGTAGTGTCCTGTTGGGCCGATGCCTGAAAACTTAGAGAAAAACAAAGTATAAATAATGCAAATGATAATTTTAAGTATTTCATGTATAGCTTATAATGCGCGATTAATCTTGCTAATATATTGAATTATACAGGAGCTTCCATATTTGAACCCAGCTTTAACATATTTTGACATTTAAAACGAAATTATCAGGTACAAAAAAAGGGAGCCTGAATATTCAGACTCCCTTTTCAGAAAATATAGGATGATTAGTTATATTCAATAACGAATTCATTTAATGGCGTACGAACTTTTTTCAGGTTCACCAACCAGTCTTCAGTTTCATTTCTGTAACCTAATGGTAATAGTGTCACACTGCGAAGACCTCTTTGTTTCAGGCCTAATAATTCGTCCAGTTGTTCCGGATTAAATCCTTCCATTGGGGTAGCGTCTACTTTTAACAAAGCAGCTTCTGCGATTGCCATTCCAAATCCGATATAAGCTTGTCTTGCTGCATGGTTGAAATTTATTTCTTCAGTTCTGACAGTATAGTTTGCAGTTAACTGGATTTCATAATCTGAGGGAGCTTCATCAGGAAGACCACGCTCGTGGTTTGTACGGGAGAAAACAGATCTGATATTTTCTTCAGTATAGTTTTCCCAGGCTGCAAAAATCAGTAAGTGTGAGGAATCAACGATTTGCGGTTGTCCAAAAGCAACAGCTTGTATTTTAGCTTTTAATTCAGGATTAGTTACCACGATTACTTTGAATGGCTGAAGACCTGAAGAAGTTGGTGCAAGACGTGCTGCTTCAAGGATCTGGTCAACCTTAGCTTGTGGGACCTTTTCACCATTCATTTTTTTTGTTGCGTACCGCCATTTAAGCGCATCTATTAAACTCATAATTTTTTATCTAAGGGTTATAATGCTGTTACAACATCTAATTAATAACAGTGTTAGCAAATGTAGATATGTTATTTCTATTTGATGAAATAGCTGATGCGTTTTTACTTTTGTATGATATTGAACTAAATGAATGAAAAGAAATCTGTCTTAAGATTTGGATAAGTTTTATTTATTTAGTAAAATCGTTAATTGTTATGCTTGCATAAAATAAATGGGCGGGGGTGTTGTTTTTATCAGATTCTTATAATCTATAAATGAGGCGCTAACATAATTTTATACAGCAGACCTAACATCAATTTAATACCAACCAAATATGAAAAAGATTCTACTAAGTTTTTTACTGGCGGTGCCTATTCTGGGCTACTCCCAATCCTATCAGGTTAACCTTCAGGGGCAAAAGCAGACTGCTATGGGCGGTGCAGGCACTGGAGTTGCTTTAGATGAGGCGGCTGTATTTTTTAATCCCGGGGCGGTTTCATTTCTCAAGCAGAATGGTGTTCAGGCCGGCGTCAGTCCTATTTTTCTGAAGGCAGCTTTCCGGGAGAACGGTTCAAACGTTACTGAATATACTAAGGATAAATTAGCAACCCCTGTAATGGGCTATGGCGTGTTTGGTTCACCCGAAAGCAGACTTCGTTTTGGTTTAGGTATTTACACTCCGTTTGGGGGAGCTGTGCACTGGGATCCGAACTGGACAGGTAAATACGCTGTAACTTCACTGGATCTTCAGGCTATTTACATTCAGCCCACATTGAGTTATAAAATCACTGACCATATTGGTATCGGTGCCGGACTGGTTTATGCCCTTGGTAAAGTTGATTTAAAAAGAGCAGTTCCTATTACACTGAACGATGGTACCTCTTCGACTGCCGAGCTTAAAGGAAATACAGCTAATTTTGGCTGGAACGCCGGTATTTATGTGGAAACCATTTCAGGTGTTACGATCGGGGTAACCCACCGTTCACAGGTGACTGCAAAAGTTAAAGACGGAGATGCCATCTTTACTGTGCCTGATGCCTTGAAGAGTGGTTTCCCGACTAAATTCTCGGCAAACCTGCCTTTACCGGCAACTTCATCCATTGGTTTAGGTTTCCATCCATCTGCTGCAACAGTAATTGCTGTGGATGCGAACTGGGTTCACTGGAGTACCTATAAAGTACTGGCTTTTGACTATAATAATAACTCGAGAATTCCGAATACTTCGTCCCCGAGGAACTACCATGATGGAGGTGCGGTACGTGCAGGTATTCAAAACCAGACTACTAAGCGTTTAGCTTTAAGAGCAGGTGCAGGTTATGCATTTACACCAGTAGGCAAAGGATATGTGACGCCAGAGGTGCCGGACGCTAATCGTCTGTTACTGAGTGCGGGTCTTGGATACAAAGCCACAGACAGATTCAGTGTTGATTTATCTTTCTTGTATGAAAAAGTTATGTCAAGAAATGAAACCAATATTGAAACAGGTTTAAGCGGAACTTTTAAAACAGTTGCTTATATCCCTGGCATTTCTTTATCCTATAAATGGTAATCACCTTTCAGAAGAATATTATGAACTCGAAATTTATATTTAGAAGTATTCTTGCAGTCGCTGTTGTTGCAACGGCCTCCTGCAAGCCCACATTAAAAGAAATTACTCCCTCTAAAGGCAGTGCTGACTTTACCCGCTACATTGCTGTCGGAAATTCTTTAACATCTGGTTATGCAGATGGTGGACTGTATCTGGATGGACAACAAAATTCATTTCCATTAATGATAGCTACGCAGATGCAGGCGGTTGGTGGCGGATCTTTCAGTACGCCATTTTTTACGGCTGCTCAGGCGGATGGTACTGGTCACAAGAAATTATCAGGTTTTACGCCTACAGGAGATCCGATCATTACTGATGTTCCCGCGCAGGCCGTACGTGGTTCAATTACATTGCCTGGTTTTGGGACTGTCCCATTGTTTACAAAATATACCGGAGACCTGAATAACTATGGGGTACCGGGAATCAGGTTAAACCAGATTACCTATGCACCACTTGGAAATGTCAATCCATACTTTGAGCGTCTTTTACCTGGTAATTCGCCAACAAACAATACACCTTATCTTAATTTTGTAACGGCTAAACCTTTTACATTTTTCAGTATGTGGTTAGGTAATAACGATGTTTTACTTTATGCTACCGGTGGTGCTGATACACCATCAGATTTTCCTACGGACAAAGCTACTTTTACAGCATTATATAATGCGGCTGCCAATGCTTTGGTTACTGGCGGAGCTGGTGGTACCGGGGCAAAAGGTGTGGTTGCAACCGTGCCGGATGTTTTAAGTACGCCATATTTCACAACTGTGACCCTACAGGCGCTGTTGACAGCTGTTCAGGCTGTTGCACCAACTGTACAGGCTATTTTTATCAAAACTGGTGCAGGCCTGAGCAGGCCGGCAACTACAGCTGATTATTTCCTGCTTCCGTTAAAAGCTGCAAATGTGATCGGTGTACCTAATGCTTCGGGCTTCCCATATGGCCTGGATCCTCGTAACCCGGTAGAAAGTAAATACGTACTGGATAAAGATGAAGCTGCTTCAATTGTTGATTATACCACTTCATACAATAATACGATCAGATCTGTAGCGGCGGCTAAAGGCCTGGCCTTGTTTGATGCGAATGCTTTATTCAAAAGTTATGCAGCTGGCAGAGTTGTAAACGGAGTAGCGGTTAACGCAAGCTATATTACAGGAAATCTGTTCTCCCTGGATGGTATTCACCTGACTCCGATGGGTTATGCAATTGTTGCCAATGAATTTATTAAATCTATTAATTCACAATACGGATCAAGTATTCCAACTGTAGATGTCACCAAATACAGAGGAGTGAAGTTCCCTTAATCCTGTTGGATGATAAGAAAAGTGGGTGACCGGATTAAATTCTGGTCACCCACTTTTGGTTTAGTGCTGTTTGAGTTTTGCTTTAAATACTTTCTCCAGTTTTTCCATTTTAGGCAGGATCACCAGCCGGCAATAAGGCTGGTCGGCATTTTTATTGAAGTAATTCTGATGATAACCTTCAGCTATATAAAAAGGCCCTGCTTTAGTAATTTCGGTAACCACTGGTTTACCCAAAGCATTTGTTCGGTTTAACTCGGCTTTGTAATGTTCTGCCGCTGCTTTTTGTTCTGGTGTATGATAAAATACAACGGAACGATATTGTGTGCCAGAGTCTGCTCCCTGGCGGTTTAACGTAGTGGGATCGTGACTTTTCCAGAAAACTTCCAGTAGTTCATCATAAGTTATCTTCGAAGGGTCATAAGTTAATTCAATTACTTCTGCATGCCCTGTCGTCCCTGTGCATACCTCTTCATAGGTTGGATTAGCCAGAATGCCTCCTTCATATCCTGATTTCACTTTAACAACTCCATCGAGCCGCTGAAATAATGCTTCTGAACACCAGAAACATCCCATTCCGAATGTCGCTTGCTGTAATTTTTTCTGTTGTGCGTTGGTAGTGTTAACCGATAACAGGATTAAAACTATAATTGATAAATACTTCATTTTGATTTGGAATAAAGAGTAAACGGATCTGTTTCAGCCAATAGCAAATCTATTGGATTGTTATTTAATTTACGCAGATCAAAAGAGGTTGGTTTGCTAATCCGGATGATCCTGTCTAAATTGACAGTATACAGATAAACAACGCGCGTATGAATCCTTGCTGCAGATCGGTGAAATAAGGTAGTTTAAGCTAGTTTGTTTAAAAATGTTAATAACTTAAAATATTGTAAATTAGAATATTATATTCGTTATATCAATTATTAACAGGTTTATTAACAATTGTTTTCTAATTTCGGTTTCAATTCAAACATTAAGCAAATATGATGTCTACACCCTATATTCCAACCTTAGATCTTGGTTCTTATATTGACGGAACAGAACAGGAACGTAAAAAATTTTCTGACGAACTTGGCAGAGCATTTAATGATTCAGGCTTTGTAACAATTACTAATCATGGTTTAAGCCAGGAATTGATTGATAAATTATATCACAACATCCAGGCCGTTTTTCATTTACCGGCAGATCAGAAAGCTAAATATGAAAAGCCGGAACTTGCCGGACAGCGTGGATACACCAGTCCGGGTAAGGAAACTGCCAAAGGAGCTAAAACTGCAGATTTGAAAGAATTCTGGCAGATTGGTCAGACAGTGACCGATGGAGATCCGATCAAGGAGCAGTATCCTGATAATGAATACCTCGAAGAAATTACTGGTTTTAATGAAATAACGAATGAGGTTTATCAGAAGCTGGAAAGTAATGGTAAACATTTATTAAGAGCGATAGCTACTTACCTGGAACTGCCTATTGATTATTTTGATCAGCATGTACATAATGGAAATTCGATTTTAAGAGGTATCCATTATTTTCCAATCGAAAATCCTGATGCATTACCTGATGATGCAGTTCGTGCTGGTGCGCATGAGGATATTAACCTGATTACTTTACTGATTGGTGCAAGTGCAGACGGTTTAGAAGTATTAACACGCAGTAATGAATGGTTGCCTATTAAAGCACATCATTCTGATATCGTTGTAAACGTAGGCGATATGTTGCAGCGTCTGACGAATAATAAACTTCGTTCTACTACTCACAGAGTGGTGAATCCGCCAAGAGAGCTGATGAAGACTTCACGTTTCTCTGTACCTTTCTTCCTTCATCCGCGTTCTGACATGGATTTAACCAGTCTTGATTCTTGTGTTGATGAAGCTCATCCTAAATTATATTCTGATATGACGGCAGGAGAGTACCTGGACGAACGTCTGAGAGAAATAGGGTTGAAAAAATAAAAATGCTGATGCATAAAAAAAGGGTTCATTTTCATGAACCCTTTTTTATTTCCTGAGCCTTCTATCGGGATCGAACCAATGACCTACTGATTACAAGTCAGTTGCTCTACCAGCTGAGCTAAGAAGGCTTTTAACACCGGTTATTCGCTAACCGGGTGCAATT
>Ga0194135_10002283_pt1 | contig 11608 bp, 7 predicted proteins | sample LitLau_LLRF_2013_FD_134024 | JGI IMG/M metagenome (GOLD analysis project Ga0194135, IMG submission 134024) | Freshwater sediment microbial communities in response to fracking from North America - Little Laurel Run_MetaG_LLRF_2013 (version 2) | ecosystem: Environmental > Aquatic > Freshwater >... | reverse complement strand
GTATTGCTAGATAAACACACTCTTAGTCATTAAGTCGCATGCAATCATGATCAGTTACTGCAACTGGTAATTTTTCATTTTCAGCTTTCGAACAGCTTTCACTTTGTTTTCCGAGTTGAAACTACATCGTAGACATACAAGTAGTCGTTTGCTTAACTCATCCGGGGTTTATTTGGGAAAGTGGATGGCACTTTTAATATTAAATTAATCCAAAGCCAGATTGTATTGTGAGGAAAAAAACGAACGAACTGCGTATGAGCAACAAAGTCCACATAGTGTTCGATTTTACATACATCTCTTCCTCTGTGAAAATGAGTGACACATACATTAAAAAGAGATTTTGCCTCTGAAATGAAGTGTCAGCTCGAGGTTCCTCATTCGCTGGCTCCACTGGCATTTGTATATATGAAAGTCGACGAATTTATCTGTCGAATGGATAACATGGAAAAGAATATCACGAGGGATAAAATGTAAATGCAAAGGGCTCAACATGAAATAACTTTTTCACTGCACTTTATTCTATAAATCTACATTTGAAACAAACTTATTCGCTTAATTTTCAGGGTGTGTTATTTGCAAAAAAGAATTGACAATGACTCGAGAGAAGAACATTTCGTTTTTGCGAAAAGATTCAACTCTGTAGTGACAAAGAGATGATTCTAAGATTCTCGATTTTAGTTAACTTCGCATCTCTTCAAAATAACGCAAAGGACGTACTTTCTGTATCGTTTAGCTTGGCGTAATCGTGCTATATGCATGCTTTTGGAGGCTTTGCAGTGTACAAGTGGTATATTGTTAATTAGTTAAACAAAAGTCCTCTCTCTGATTTAATCACAAACGAAAAACTTGAAAGGAAATTCTTTGACAATTTAACATGCATCCAGTACACAATTATAGTTCAATTAGTTCTGGTCATATTGGGTTACAAAATCGCTAACCTTCTTTTTTAGTAACTTTATAGGAAGAATTTGACCTACGAATACGATTTATATAATATGATGATGATTGTCGTCCTGAAATTCCTTCTCTTGCTCTGAAGGATTCTAGGTGTATCTACCATTACCACATTCTAGAGTTTGAAGTTTGAAGCTCGTTTTACTAATCTCGATAATGAGTTTGGAGTCTCATACTGTGAAATGCTTTGACTCTTTTTAAAGATTGCTCTATGTATATGCGATCAACTCAAAAACATAAAAATGCAATGCTATGTTTGCTTTAGCCTTTAGCCTCTGGTTACTGCAGTCGTGGATTGTAGTAGTAACCTTTTGCATGCCAATTACACGAAGTGGTGCTATGTCCAAAATGTGTTTTCTCTAATTAGTGTCGACTTGACTGGCAGATAGAAATACCTCGTGCATACACGTCAAATGTTATTTCATGTTGGCCCTTTTATTCTTTCGAGCATTCCATTGTCATTTTGCTCTTGTTAGTTCGGGCTGGCATGAATTGGAAGATCGGACTTTCTCTTTCGGAGTTTGGCATTGCCATTTCCAGAGTTTCTCTAGAATCATTTATTTAAAAAGTAAAACTACAACATACGAGGTGTGTGTATCTCTCTCTTATTTAGAAATGTTTGAAATGAAAATTTCCCGTGTGTGTCATCCACTAAACCCATCCCTTCCCGTTTTATTGGGCCATGTCAAGTTGTACAAAATTAGGTCTGGCCTATTAAGTAAGTGTGGTGGGAAATGCATATTACCGCATTATACTTGTAAATATTCATTGAAGAACAAGATACCTATTAGATAATGTAATAATTCTTCAAGTCAAGAGTTGGCTGGTAAAATTCATGATAAAACTAGTTTGAGCTCACACAAAAATGTGGAAACGTATCCTTCCTTTAGTTTCTACATTTAATGTTTGTTGTTTTTACATTGATGCAGAGCAATACATCACGAAATTTACACAGATATACACATCGTTATCTAATTACATTATATACACACAACTGAGTGTGTAATTGTATTAGTTTCGGATTTCTCTCTACATTTTTATTAGTGAGACATTTTTTATATTGGAGCTCAATACAGAAAGATTAAAATCCCTACAGAGTAATTGCCTTCTACTTTATTGTTAGCGAGCCTGCCTTGTAAATTGTAGCAATTTTTACGTAGTTCTATGCAGACACAGTTTAGAGGTGAATTGTTACATAACACTTTCCACTTATTGTGTATTTCTTATGAACTAATGATTCAGGTAATATGATGGGTTCTCGCATCTGATGTCTTAAACTAATTCGCTATTGAAATAAATCATGGAAGTACTTAATGTACACACATTACAATTATATTACATTTATACGTACAGTCCACGAAAGAGCAGAGAGATCCTTTCCGAAGACGACGACGAGATGAGTGGGAGAAAGCTAGTGAAAATGTTGCAGTGAGAACTGTGTCTAAGATCACATTCCATGTAAAATTATCTAATCCGATCCATTCTTCTTGTTCAATGCACTCATACGGCTGAATAACTTTTTGCGGTGTTGATAATTAAGTATCCTTTAGTTAAGCTTGAAATGCCTCAGTCACTTTTGCTTCAGAGTCTTTATATATGACTTCACTCTCACAGACGAAATAATGTGGCTGTGTATACGGTATTATATTGGTACTTAAATCATTTACCCTCAATGAAGACTGCTACACATTAAAGGAGCACATGAAACACTTGTCGTCTACTTTTATATAAAATGTAACTTGCCGCATAGAGTCATCGTGTGGTATATTTATATATGTATCTATTTATAAATATTGCATCAGCTCATTCTCCATAAAGAAACAAAAGTGTGGTGGCTGCTTGCTAAAGTCATCGGGTTGGACTAATAATTTGGCATCATTATTGAAGTTCAGAAGAGTTCAGTTATGATAAACTGGAACAGTAACTGGATTCCCGTGTGTCACTCTGTGCTATCGTAGAGAATGGTAGAAAGGATTCTGATTGGAATGTCATTTCTACTTTTGGATCAAACATCACAATCAGTTATGTAAGAAGACTACATATAAGTAAGTATATTTTATTACTTCCCTATTTACCTATATCAGTAAATTGAAGTTTTCTTGGTTGCAAATAATTACTTGGATATTATAATAGCTCCATATGATTTGATTCTCTCATTATGTAGTTATTTACACAATTAGTATATAAATGGAATCGCAAAGTTTTTTCTTTGTGCCATGAGACCCTGGACAGCTATATAATAATTGTTTTTTTTCACGAGGTATTCTTGAGTAGTAACGGATTGAAGAAAAATGGATGGCACACAACACTTTGGAGGATGTATACTTTATTCATGAAGTTGGTGATAGTTCCATTAATTCCAGCTTTATTAGGAGTTGTGGCATTTTTATAACACAAATAGATGATTAGTTGGCATGTATTTGAATGACTTTCCCCCGAGGAAAAGTATTTGACACGTCATTACTGGACTGAGCATTTATATATAGATAGATTTACAAGTAAATTGGTGTCAGTAATTGGAGCAGCTTATGAACACATTTCGAGAGAGAGAGAAGATTTTCAGGGTTAAGGATGCAAATTGATTTTTGTATCGTATATATTGGCACTAAAATTCGCACAAAGGGAGGTTACTCCTGTGTATCAACTTTAATACTGTGGCAGATTTCACTGAAGCAAATTATATATATTTCTTGTGTAAAGGACACAACCATATTATTGGGCATACTGAATCGGAAGGTTTGAAAAACGACGTCAAATTCGAAGATCTAGCTGCATGTACATATCTCCACAGGGTTGAATTTAGGAAATCATCTTAAGCTCAAGTATATTATGTAGCCCACAGTTGATCCTATTGTTGATGAGCCTTTTGAAATGTTGTTGTTCGAAATGCTGGTGAAAAAGAAGAAGGACGGGTTTCCTTCATCCGTGTTGGATTTTCTTTTTTCTTCAAGTCGTTGGTCCTCAAGATACCTCACAGCACCTCACTGTTGAGACACATACAAGGAGGAAACATTGAGAACTTTGAACTTCCGGTTTCCGAGTATATAAAAAATGTATTTTTGGATAGGACGTCTTCAGGAAGTTTGCTCCAAGTAGCGTCGAGCAATAAACAATCATGTATATAACTCATTAGGAATACATAATTAGAAAAAATGTGCCTAATTAAATATTCATTTATTTATATATACTTGCAAGGTGAGATTATTGGCAGGTTAAATAATTCACACAAGAAAACTAAATATCAGGGCAACTAGAGAGAAAGTTGAACTCATATAATATATTAACAACAAATTAATAGATGGTTAGTAGAATCAAACTTAAGTGGATAAAGTAAAGTTTCATTTATATATTTGGTCATGCTTCAGTTAGTTAGAAAGTTGGTTATGTCAAAAATTAGTATTTACGATGATGGAGTCTATATATGGTTTGTATTACTTTGTATGTTGTATTATATATTTCATGTTAAGCACCGTAACATCTTTTAACTGCACGTGGACTGTATGAGTAATAGCAAGTATAAAACCCCCAAGTTTTGAAAGTCTCTGATCTACCAACGGTATATAATGAAAACTGAGAGTCTAACCAACTTGGTGTTAGTGTGTGAGTTTCATTTGATATATACATGGAATATACATATGGATAAAGACATTTTTTTGCAGTAGTAATAAAAACCACACCATTCTTTAGCACACGCAACAACTTTCTCGCATCTATATAGTTGTATTAAAAAGGGGTGTATAACCATTAAAGGTCTGTAGGAATAAATCACTCTGGTTGATTGTGTGATATAAATTATGTTAATATAGTTTTCTGTAGCACCACCAGTCGAAATCACATTATAGAACGAGAGAGAGGGGGATAGAGAGAGAGAGATTGCCAGGAGGTACGTAAACACTTCAGCACTCAGGAAGTGATCGCCACGGGAGATGGACACTAGGTAGGGATACGAGAAATGCACACAAGTATCTCTTCTTGAAAATCCAATGTTTACTTATGTTTCTTCATTCTCGAACATGACAAATGGGTAAACGACGCAGGAAGTCTCCAGTGAACAACACACACACGCTGTAAGTACTTTTCCAAAACAGCTCGAACACAAACAACGCTGTGGAGGATATAGAAAACATATAATCGGTTAGCTTTCTTCGTGCCCTCTTTCATAATGAGATGTGAGATTGTATAAGCGGAATAATATATATACAGGGAGCTGGAAGCTTTCCTTTCCATATGAACGTTCTAAACGAATCATCACTGCTCCTCTTTAGCATCGAAAACAACACGGAAAGCATGTTTGTTTAAAAAATGTGAGTAAAAAGTAAAAACTTGCGACTAATCTAAATGTAAGAAGTTTCCAAGAGCTGAGTATGGTTCGTTTATAAGATCGCATGAGTTGGAGGGTTTTATTTGTAAAAATAATAGCAGAGAGAAGGTATATATATATATTTAAGTTGACATTAAATGTCAAAAAGCTTACCAGTGTGGAGAGAACTTTGAAGCGTTGGACGTAGATTGCCCGTGATTACGCAGTTGTTCGTGATATTGTGTAAAATGACACAAACAATTTAGTTACGCATGCAGAAGGTTATTGGAAATCATTATATATTGACCGTAGTAGTAGTTCAACTCATATCATAAATTATAGAGAGATTGTAGAAGAAGATGCGAGTATCCGTGTAAAAATCAATTGAAATATGGAATCTATTTAGTTTCTTTTTCTCGTAAACTAACGAAGAAAGTTGTTGAGTGAAGGTTTATATTATTAAGTTGTAAGTGAGCATGCGTAATTTTATTAACTCATAATTTCTAGCTAGTTTTCATGCGACAGAAATGTTTAAATTCGGGCATCTCCGTCAGCTTCTCATCTATCTCCTGCCTCTTCACACACTTAAGTAATCGGGAATCTTGCGAATGACCACACGAGGTGCAAAGACGAATTTAAGGAAATGACGATTAGGTGTTGACTGCAGGACTGGAGTAAAGCTGACCTCCATTTACTAACAAAACTCAAAGGAGAGAGAGAGAGAGAGTTTGAGTCGAGTGACAAGAGATAAACGTCAAATCGACCGTTCCCATCCTTCTCCCATTCTGAGTTGTCACGATGTGGAAGAAAAGGTTGTCTAGAGTATTCCCCACGGTACTCTTGTCTAAGATTGCTTTCATAAGAGAAAGCTTGACATTGACGTTTCTCATCAAACCCCAAATGACTCACACAGTCGCTCCTTCTGTCTTCAATCTATAGACTAGTCCGTCTGTTACAAGATAGAAACCAAGATGTACTCAATAATCTATAGACTCTCCAGCAGATTTTTTTCACTTCAGCTCTTGAATTAAATATCGCCATCATAAAAGGTTCCACCGCTTTTTCTTTCACTTTCTTTATCTTCTTCTGTGTTTTGGCATTCTGCGATTCTTCTTACTTAACTCAAATGATCATATTCCGCTTTTCCTCTTGAATCCATCACACCTTTCTTCGGTACTTCAAAATACTCTCTCTTAAAATGTCGTTGTTGAAGCACTTTTCTTGAATGACAGATGGATGAGATGAAATATTCCTTAATCTTCATGTAACACTCGATTCGTGTCTTTATTGAAATCCACAAATGAGTAGGTGTACAAGGATGAATTTATTGAAAAATTTAGTTTGAGCAGTTGTTTAAATTGTCTGTTATATTGAGACTACGCTTTCGAAAATTATGCCTGAAATTCAGAGATATTTTTTCAAAACTTGGCATACACTTTGTGAGGTTATCGAAATTGTGTTCTCCATTCTTCTCCTTTTCATCATTCATATAATTTGACGCAAGAGTAAAAAATAAGCTCAATAGAGCAAAAGGTGAAGTACAATAAATTGTAGAAGATTATTACAGAAGATTGTTCAAAAGACTTGACTCGTTTTTGCTGCAGAATGAAAACTATGAGAAGCATATCTAGGTATACTGGGAGTGGAGTATATATTGTCCCGAGAGTATGATGATGAATGAAAGAGGGTAGAAACGGTGGCAGTGACGGTGTTGGAAGCATCAGTGTGGTGGGAAAAAGTTAAGTGAGGAGAAAAGATAAGGTAAGAACTCAAAGGTGAAAGTCTTGAGGCTGAAAAAGGGGAAGTTGGGCTGTATACGTTGAGGGAAACAGGGCAAAAAGAATTTATATGCTTGAGCAGATGAGCAGCTCTATTTTGAGTCAAATAGTGGCATGGTTAGGTGATTTCACGAAAAATCTCCCCTTCCACCCGAAACTTAACTATATATCTCCGACTTTTCCGCTTGCATGTCCTCCGTTTTCCACTTTATCCTTAATGTACTGTAGAGAAAGTGTTGTGTGGTGGATGGAAAGTACAACAGGAGAAAGAGAGTCTTCATTTTGTTCGTCAACATACATCGGAGGACAGATGGAGTGGGAAAAAACGGATGAGAGTACTTTGAACAGAGACGACTTGACGACGGTGATGGGTGAAAGTAGTCTCGGTGGTGGTGGTCAAGATAGTCAAGACAGTATCGTATACACACATACATATATATTGTTCTCTTGTTGAAAGGTTTAGCATGCTCAGGTTCTTTAAAGCAAGAGTGAAGAATAAAAGAGGAGGCAATAAAGGCAAAACGAGATGAATTCGGCCACTCAAACACAATTGAGCTAATGCTGGGAAAATTTTCATTCTTTTCTAAATCGGACCCCTGATGTGTATGAGCTCCAATCCACTTGGTCATTGCTAATGTAAGTATTCAATTCACAGATGTTCGTGCAAAGTGTCGCCCTTCGTTCATTCCATGTATATGAATATCTTCAACTTTCGCTGGTGAAAGTTTGGGGCACACACACATGTATAGAAAATAGAAAGATATATACACCAGTCACACTGTGTGCATACAGAGTCCAATTTTTATTCGCTTACAAAGACTGCGCGGAAGTTATGCTGATATCTTTGAACGTGCACAGACACTCTTATTACGTAAATGTGAGTATATACATATATACATAGATATATATATATGGACATGTCTGGTGTAGGAATCCATGTTGTAGTAAAACAGGAGGAGATAAGGAAAGCGAGTGAAATCCGTCCGAGGTTCTTGTTCTCTTCTGTATCTGTGTTGGATGAACTAAATATATTAGATGATACAAGAGGAAAGGAATGATGATTTGGCTTTTAGTATATTCAGTTGAATCTCAGCCAAATGTTTTACATGGGATGTAATCCTTTGTGTAACTTGTGAGAGATAACTTAGGTTTATTTCATTGCATATAATGAAGGAATGGAGAAAGTTGTCCGAAAATAAGGCTGCTGAAGCGAGGAGTGATGGGTGTGGGCATGAAGAAAGCAAACAGGGGAAAGTTAAACTTGCTCTCCCGTCTCTCGTATCCTCTTCTGATTCCTAGAAAGTATTTTGCACACACACACACTCACATATTCGTACTGGAAATAGACTTCTCTGTGTTGACTGTATGTGTGTGTGTGTGTATGCATAGCCTTTGTGTGATACTTCGTTTCGTTTATAGTGCAACTTTTCTGGAATGACGGTGATGTTAGAGTGGAGAGTAGTAGTAGATAGAAGCACGAAGAGAGGATTACACTCTTGTGTGGCAACGATGATGATGCTTAGGTGACGGTGATGGCTAGTTTTCTTCTTGGTTTGGAGTACTATCAGTATCATTATGGATGGTGGTGCATGGAGGAATATCGATAGATGTGTTTCTATAATATTATCCTTAAAGTTTCAGAAAGTGCGAATCTTCTCGGGTAGTTTCATGGGAAAGGCATCGTCGTCCATAGGAAGAAGAGCAAAGGACGGGAGTGAAAGCTTCCATCAGTTGGAAAAACCTGAAGATCCGTTCTGAATAGCAATGGGCTTTGGTGTTATAAAATCATTGGGTTTTATAGATATTCAGTTGTTCCAGATTGTCGCTATATATACGCCTTTAAAAGACGAGTGGGTGGTGGTGGTGGTTGTTAGAGAGAGTATGTAGCATTTGAGCTTCTGATTTCAAGTATCCATTACACGGGAGAAGGAGAAAGGAAGAAGAAGAAGAAGACGACGACGACGACGAAGAGTTTTTACAATGAAAGCATCTTCGGAGGATCTCTCTCTTCTTGTTGAACGGGAGGGTCGTCCTGATATTCTCTCTTTACTTTTCGAATCATGAGCCTCGCTGATTTTGTCGTTCTCTGTATTGATGATGAAGTATAAGGAGAGATCTTTGATATCTCTCTGGACTAGAGAGACGTAAGTAGGTGAGTCTGGAGTTGGAGTGATGAAGAGTAGGTGGTGTAAGTAAAGGAGAAAGTTCTCTGACTTCGACTGGTGGTGGTGGTGGTGAAAGTAGTAGTAGTAGTAGTAGTGGAGGTGGTCGTTCTTGGTGTGCATGATTGGTTATAATATATTTGGTGGGTATATATTGTGTGCTGCAGTATTAGAAGTAGAAGTGACCATATATATTTAGAATATAGGATGGATGGGGAAGGTATTCTTTAAAGAATGGCTGTGGTTTTTGTTGCTACAGAGTATGATTTTGCATGTATGAGAGAGAGAGAAAGTTGAGCCTAATTCCTTAACCTGGGTCACGTTGTTGTCTACGAGTTGTTGTCTGTAGTCTCTCTGTTGTAGCTGGCTGTATGGCATGGACATGGCATGATGTTGAATCTTGTTGATTTAATGGTAGATGTTGTAGTGAGAGCTTAAAGAAACGGCCTCATCATCATCATCATCATGAAGAACAAGTCTGGTTTGTAGGTGGGTAATGGTGGGTCTGTAGGGATGTTGATGATCTGTTTACTTTCTCAAGACAGCAACGGCTGTAACGGGCACACAAAAAGCTTTGGTTATTGATGTCGTAGAGAGTGAGACTCGTTTTCGTTTTAGATTGGATTCTGAGATTATAATTTGGAGATGATTTGGTTTTTGGTTTCTGGGTTGGGTTAAATAAATGTGCTTTTTAGTGATTAGCTTGAAGAGTGTAAATCAAGGGACGAAGACCTGAGGAGCGGAGGCGAGTACGGCCACGGTCGCGATGATGGTGAATAGAGTGAAAACAATAAGACAAAGTCTATCCACCACCATTGCTGCAAATTTCCATTCGTTCGTGATCTCCGCCGCCTCATCATCCTTCCGGATCTTGTCCGTGATCATTCGAAGTTCCTTGAGGATGAGCGAAAGTTCCCGATGCGCACCAAGACACGGGTGATGACTCACTGTGGCTGCTATCGGGTCTTCGTGAGAGCCCCCGATTCGCCACCCAGGTGTCGAATGGGGCGTCGTACGCAGAGTAGCCGGTCTGAAGTCATCGTCCATATCTATATATACAATAATAATAATAACAACATCATACGAACTATTAGTAAACCTCAATTAGCATTCTCCCCTCTTTATTGCACTCAATTCCACTCAATAATTCCACTCCCCCTCTATAAGTCTAAAGCAACGTGACCTCCTCGTCTGCTTTCACTTTCTACCTTCACTCACTCACTCACTCACAATATGAATGAGTGTAGTACTTTCATTCCCCAGATTTACCAGAGAAAAATGTGGAATGAGCGAGTGTAGTAATTCCTCCCTGGCTGTAAGTGGGCTTTCTTTGTCTCTCAGGTCAATAATTTTGCACACGAAGAGAGAAAGCGACTTGGGACTTGCTCTCCTCATGCCCCACACATACACATCCTATTGTTATATGCATGATCATGTTCACGTATTACTAAAGGTATAAAGCTCAAGTAGGATTTGCTGTTATCATCATCCTCTCCTTTTCCACACATACATTGATATTATGAACCATTCACAACTTACCAAGGACATTGGCTAGCAGACTTTTGGAAGATCTTTCTTTCATTTCGAGCTCACGAATCTGATCCCGCATTTTGGCAGTGGCAGCCATTGTCTTTAAAGTGATTTTATCACCCGGACGACTCATCCTCAGAAACCATGGAAGCCATTGCAGAAACACAACACGAATCTGCGTTTATATGCATCATATTCATTAAGCTTCCCTCTCACAAATGATATGATTCCTGACTGCTCTCTCTCTGCATTATTCTATGAGAGCTAAATACATTTTCGATTTGGAGAATAAATGCTGCAAGTTGAACTCACCCAATTGGACATTTCGTGAGTGTCCGCCGACCGATGATGATAATTCAAGATTAGGATTGTTGAAACCACCGAAGAGGCTACCATGAACATGATACAATTGAAGTATGTACCTATATGTCCGAGCAAGAAACAATAAATCACATTTTATCATCCGCTCACAAATCTTTCGCTAATAAATAACTCGCTTTGACAGCAATAATATGTTTGCACGAATTTTGCACGTTGTAATACAAAACACGCATATGGACTAATAACATGATATCAAATACAACAAGTTTGTAGTCTACAAGACTAAAAGCGACCAACTACAACGAACGAGTAGAGAGAAAGGGCTACATTTACCATTATTTACTCACATGCCAACATACAGCAACACACGCAACACCACCTAATCATTAGCAATTCCTTTTAGCATCAAACTCCATCCATTCATGCACCGACCGACACTACACTCGATTAAAGCAGACAGATGCACAGTGGAAAGTGAAAGTTTAGCAGCATCTTTCATTGATTGAGAAAGACAAGTTCTTTTTTCATTTTGATTACATCAACACAATTACTTCGTTTACCTT
>Ga0194135_10002282_pt1 | contig 11610 bp, 5 predicted proteins | sample LitLau_LLRF_2013_FD_134024 | JGI IMG/M metagenome (GOLD analysis project Ga0194135, IMG submission 134024) | Freshwater sediment microbial communities in response to fracking from North America - Little Laurel Run_MetaG_LLRF_2013 (version 2) | ecosystem: Environmental > Aquatic > Freshwater >... | reverse complement strand
TTGTAGCTTTATTGAGTTTAGGTTGAGACATATAAAAATGGAAGAGTCCTTGAAGGTTAAGAAATAAATATATTTTCTGAACGTGCGCTTCATTCTCTATGGCGTGAATTCAAAGAGTCAAATAAAATAGCCTTGTCTCTGATTATGATTTAGTGTTTCAAATTCGAGACAGCATTGGAGGGAAATAAAACGGAAGGACCATATATCTATATTTAGAATCAAATCCCTTTGGAACCTCAACACATCAGAAAGTGTTTCTGAGTAGACACAGGAAATACTTGAACTTTATAAAAATGAAGGAATTTCTTAGACCAGTGGGATCACAAGTTAGTAGATATCAACTGACAATAAGATGTGTCAAGTCTATCTCATGATTTCACCTTGTATCCTCTTATGCTTCTTAATGCGAGCTTAAAACTGCGTAAAAGTTTTTAACAATCGCTACTTTAAAATTCAATTGTTCATAAATTTTCCAAGCTAATTAGAGTAAAATGAATGAGATGTGTTATACTTCCTGCACTGAGTCTACAGAATCTAAAATTAACTTTTTACCCCAAGATTAATGTATGAACCCAATGAAAAACGTATAGCTATTGCCTCTGGTGTAAATGGAACTTTTGAGTTATTTTATTCAAACCCTGAACTTAATTCTTAGGAATCCGCAAGATTAACTTGCGTTAGTATGCAAAATAATTCGCCGGAAGCTCCGGAATTCAGCACTAAACCTAAACTGTTAACTCTCTACAAATATGTTCATTATAAACCAGCCTTATTAATTACCATTCCCAAACCCATTTGTGAGAAAGTAAGATATTAAAAAGCAAGTTAAGCTTGCAACTTGCAAGTTAATGATACACTGCGAGAATCTTGAGTGGAGTAGTCTCAAATAACTTCAAATAAAATGAAAAACAACAATTATGTTGACTTATGAGTCTCGGAGAACTAAACTAAACATCCTATACAGTTTATTCATCTTCCTGCAACTGTGGGTTTGTATAATTAATATTAATGCTTAAACATACCCTACATAATCTTCACTTTTGGGCTGAAAGTGTACTTCGTTAATAGCGAAGCTTAAAAGGTTCATTCTTTTCAATAGTCGCCTACGAAGCTCATTCTAAGAGTGAATAATTACGTTTTGGTATAAGGCTTCTTAACCAATCATCGGTGCAGGCTCGAAATAATTACTTATATCGTAATTATGAGCCGCATTCACTTATTTATTTTGTTTTTAATTGTATTTTTAATGAATTTGGGTTTTGTACTATATCAGAAAACGGGAAATTCATTAGGAACAGCACTGTTAAAATTGAGAAAGTTAGAAAGCGTGTTCTTTTCGCACGGTTCGTTTACAGTTTGACAGCCAATAAATGGGATTTGTGGGATGACTAAAAAGGAAAGTTGATTTAAACTCTAAAGATCGTCTGGCCGATTGCAAACATCTCACTTTTGTAATTCAACTCGACTGGCATCCGGATCACTAGATCAGTGGCAAAGAAAAACACGGATAGGGATGGAAGCAGAGAAAGCATAAAACGAATTGGTGCATGTCTCTTCGTCAAGTATTTTATTTACCACAGGAAGACTTGGTTTTATTCCATCTACGGCTCTGTATATAAACTTGCGTACGTAACGATAAAATGATGTAAATGTGAGTGAAGTAAAAGCACGAGAGAGTAGACTTTTACATTACAAATGGATTCATTAGCAGACATTTCGTGTGCGGGGTCAGAACTGAGCTAAAGTATTCTAATAAAGTCTTCCTTGTAGGAAAAGAGTGTTCTCGATCTGTGCGGTCATATGGTGGAACAAATGACTTTCAATGTGACATGATTATGGCCGGTCGACTTATATTTTCAACTTACATTTCGATTTGGTTAACTTGTTTCTACCCAAACTCTTGAAGTTATGCATGGTTAGTTCAGGAAACGTTAAGCCAGTGCGTTTTGACTTCTACGCATATTTTCATTCCGCCACGATGGGTTGAAATATTTCCGTTTCTCATTGAACCTGAAGGCTCCCTACAGTTTTAAATCCTACCCTTACAACAGAGAAACTTAAAGCTACTTTAATTCGAAATTTTATTCGCATGACTACTGAAATAAACTATTATTTAGATCAGAATCGCAGTTTCCCCCTTTATGATCAAGTGTAGTTTGTACTGTCACTGTATGAACATGAATTGCATTCTAGGGAGCTCACTTCATTTTAACAGGTGTATACACGTTTGCTTTGTTCAAGACCAATACCCTGAGGTTCTGAGGTTAAATGAAATTTTGAAAGATACAGTTACTAGAAGAATTGCATGTTATTCAAACATGGTCTGAAGGTTAGACAAAATGTTATGAATAAACAGTATATAAGCTATTCTCCGTTAGCCTTTGTTAATACGCAGTATGCAATAACCAAGAAATTCAAGATCTTTATACTGTACGAGTTTTGAGTCAACAAAAGGAATTTGCTTTTCTAAATGTCCGAAAGATTTAAGGTGGTTGGATAAAAATATAAAACATAAATTCGTGCCTAAGTATGCGTCATATTTCGGACAAGAAAAAATCTTCTCTTGAGCAAACTATCAACGAATCACTCAATTCCCTTATAAATTCCATTTAAGTCACGGGACTGGTAATATTTGTTTAAAGGAGATATTCACAAACCCAGCAACATTTTAAGGTGCATTGCAATATTGTACATGAAATACATACGAATGGCGAATATGCAATTAGGGTTGAAGAACTATTTTTCTTGAGTAGATTGTTGAGATTGAATTGCTGATCGTTTGGATAATGAATGCACTCAGTGTTTTTCGAGGCACAGATAGATAGAATAGTAGAAATAGGTAAAAGTTAGGATGAAAGTCAAGTGTGTCGAGATGTTCAACACCATAAAAGTAAGTTTCTTTGAAAACTTATGTTTTGATGTTGAACGATAAGTGAAGGTGGGAGAAGGTGGGTGTCGTCAGATGAGATTTACTGCTGGAGCATGAAGAGACTAAGGTAAAACTCTCGCAGTGTAAATGAAAAGTTACATCTCATTTGCAGACTCACTCTGGAAGACGACAATGGAAAGAGATGAATAAGTTTCTGTATGCGCTTTCGTTCTTCCAAAATCATCGGGATTTGAATTCCAAAAGCGACTGGAGAAGGTGATTTTCTTGGATAGAAATGGTAGTTTTTCACATCTAACGCGACACAGTGTGCATATGAGTGTTTGTAGTCATGCAACAGTCAACTTACACTTAACTCTTATGAGCTCATCATCGTGACGGTGATGGTAACAACTTTTCGCAGTCTAAGGAACTCGAACTACCCAAGGCCAGCATATAGTGAGTTTGCAGTTTGCCTGTACTTCCTTTCTCTCTCATCTCTCATTCTTTCTCCCACAAGATATCAAATTGTATTCATAAAATGCCCATCTTGACTCAGAGAGTTTTTTCTTTTATGGTACCTAAATACAAGCTTGTCGTGGGTAATAAACTTTCCTCGTCCTTTCTTCTTAAAATTGGCTTATTTATTATGAGTTTTGTAGCAGAAGTAATTTCATAGCAAAAGAAACAATGGTCATCTCGGCCAACTTCTGAGACACATCGTGAGAAGAAATCCCTAGAATTACTCTTAGCTCGTTTTCTATTTATTTTACGATACTAGAAGATAAAAACGTCTCGTCGGACAAGTCTCAGGGACATGGTACATCCATTATGAATCAGAGAATCAAAACAAAAAATGTCTTATCTTGGCAGATACAAACAAGCGAAGAGCTTTACTCCAAGTCCTCATGTGGGATTCATACAAATGTAAATTTATAAAATAGATATGAGAATCATGTCTAAAGCTCAGCTGGTCTGCCAGAATATTTGCTCTTCACATGAAGCATCGAATTAGGTTTTGAATTTTTATATTTTAAGCAGAAATGTTTCTTAAATAACATTTCAGAGCCCTAATTACAATAGAAATATAACAAATAATAACAAGAACACCATAAGTTGTAGGGAGCTCATAAAACCAAACTCATAAAAAATATCAAAATCAATCATACCATAATTCTTCTTCACATCCTTCAAAAAAGATATTTCATTGAATTTAACAACTCCGACAAAACAATGGAAGCTCTAAATCATCCACCCACGATTCTCATCTAACCCCGTAAGAATATATGGAGTCACATTTTGACACACAGCAATATTAAAAGGGTTATGAGTACTTCTATGCAGCCTATGCAGCTAGTGCTATTTACTGCCACATAATGAAGGTCCTGAAGATGCTATAATATTCAATGTCAATGTGTAATATAGATTGGGAAGAATTTTATGTCATTTTAAGAGTAAAATTTGAATGCCAAATGTTAACAGGCTTTCAAAAATTACTTATTGGCTCTTGAGCGGAGTTTTACTTTGATGCAACCTGCAGAAAAGTTAGCTTAAAATAGTCTTTGTATGGTGCAATTTAATGCCATCACGTAGGAACTTTAAAACGTAGTGAAAAAAGATTTTTAAAAGGTGAAAGTTTCACAAGCTAATAAAATGAAGATAGGGTATGTGAGTTCAGCGGAGGCTAAGGCTAGTGTGAACATAATGAGATACTAAATCAAAGATTTCTTTTACTACATAAGCTAAAAATGCAAGTGGAAGTGGTGTAAGATGACTTTGAGACTTGTCCTAATTGGCGTCTTTCATCTCCCAAACTGGGTTAATAGGATGGGTTTTAAGTAAAAGTTGGAACTGAGCACTTTTAGTTTGTGCACTCGTACTTTGATAGTACAAGTTGAGAATAAATCTTCGGACTAATTTTTTACAGCCTTTCATCGAGGAATATAATAACGAGAACTTATGGGAATGCACTTCTCCTTCAATGTGATCCAGAAATATATGTGTAATAAAAATTGCATTTGATACTCCCTTATTTTCATCCAGAGATTAACATCAACTCACTGGTTGACTGTTATGAGATTTTGGGAACTGCTTTCTCCATTCCCGTTCTCTCATCCTCGGAGAAGCCAACTGCTGTATGTGTTTTTATGCATAAGTGATTCAAGGCAAAAAGGGAGCATTAAGAAGAGATTAGTTTGATGCGAAATGATGCGAGAAAAAAGGCAACGAGTTATTTGTCTTGTTGCTTTTTTTATTCTAAGCAAAGTTGGAGAAAGAAATCAAAGAGCTATTAAGCTGCATGATATCCTTATAAGATCGATACACTCCAACCGAAGCAGATAATACTTTATGATAATAAATTCAATTCAACTGCACAACTTACCTTGACAGAAAATTGGTTGCGAAAGTTTTGTTTCTATCGTGTGGTTTCAAATCTTGAGGAGGCGAGAACAACTATCCTTTATTTATTTTATCATTTTATATTTGATACTGCTAGTCTCACATTCGCAGACAATTTAAATTGCTGATCGTTGTAAAAGTTTGTAGGGCTGGCGAGAAAGTCTGATAAAGAAAGTTTACTTAAATTCTAGAGACTACGTGTAAAAGTTCAATTGGGGTTATTTGAGATAGCGCAATTGGCCCTGATTTCTTGACTGTTCACAACACAACTGCAATGATAACTTTTTAGTTTTCTATTTTGACTTTTTTTCTGAATGATGAATGACTTACGATTGTTAAAGTTGAAGGTACTAACAGCACAGATTGACTACAGTTTTCAATACGAGATGAAGACAAAAGATGACTTTGGATAGAAGAAGGAGAGAGCAGGAAAGGAACAATAGAACAATGAATAGTTTACTTTCTTAGTTTCGATTTCCCCAGCGATGAGAGCTCGTCGACCGTTCAGACCAAACTGGGAGAAAGGCATGGAATCCGGGAACTAAAAGATGAGCGGAGAGTTAAACGGGAAAAGGGAATTCGGAGGAAAGGAAAGTGTCGGACTGTCGGAACTAAGTTACCGACACCAACTAGTAACTACATAGAATTGATGGACATGGGGCGTTCAGATTGTTGAATACAAAATACACCTTTCTCTGAGTTTCTGTGGAATAAAAGTTCTTTTTTATCAACTTACAGGGATAAGTCATCATTTCATAGATATTTTGACGGCAGTCTTCATTTGGTTTGAAAGTATTCACATCTGACATCCTATTTTGGTCAGTCTATGGACAAGGTTTCGGCACATGAATTGAATACACTAAGTTGTACGGATGCACTCTCTTGAAAGTTGAAATCAATTATCCTTCAAATATAGACTGCTGATTCTGTGGAAAGACGGGCCGAAGAATAATGCTGAATCATAAGCATCATACGTTCAAACAGAAATGTACATTATGCGCCTATCCATCAGATCGCTATCACGTTTGCTTCTACAGATTAATCATTTGACAGATCCTCTTCATCTTTCCTCAGTGGTCTAAGATATCCACCTACTGCCATAACTTCGCTGTGTTCCCAAATAATTCATCCTGCAATCCTTTTCTATGATTCTGAATATAAACAGATTCTTTTCCAGATAACCGAGAAAACGGAAGATCTGCTCAAGGAATCATATAAAAAGATTCTATTATTTTGTTCTCTCTTCATCTCTCATCCTGAAAAGAATCTCTACTGAATAAAAACTGAAAAAGCTCAGACGATTTTTGGGACAAAACTGCGTCATTTCTCATATTCTCATTTATTAATCTTTTTTCTCTTTACGGGACGAGCTGTTTGTCTGCGTTTTATTTTGAGCTCCGAGTAAACTAAGTAGCGTGCTCGCTTAAAAGTATTCATCTTTGAAATTTTTGTCCTATGCTTTCACCTTTTAACCTTTCCCATCGATCATCTTTGACGCTTTGAAATCTTTTGAGGCATCTTTCTCAGAATTTAATCATTGATACCCGAATCATCATGCGCAGGGATTGAAAATCAGATTGATCAAGTAACAAGTACAGTACTGTTTTAAATTCCATCAGAAAAGTTATGGGTCCACGTCCACGAATTTTTCAATCTATGTTTACCATCGGTGCAACGTTTCCATTATTATCGCGAGGTTTTCGTTTTGATAGTCATGATAAAAACAACGTAAACAGTTTAACCGTTTAACTCAATGACAACACAGCTCATAACTACAGCTATAGGTTTAAGATAGTTCAATGAAATATATAGTATAATACTCATCCAGTTATAGATAAGGAACAGAAAGTACTTGTATAATATGAACTTTGTGTACTTCTCATCCTGTCATCCTGATCCCACTGCCAACTCACGATAAAATGTCCACTACTATGCCTGTTGAAAGGTATATGGCAGTAGGTATTCATGAATGAATGAGTCGGGAAAATATGTACAAGCCACCATTGCCCCATTTAATTCTCATTTTTTCACCACTGGCTGGTGCTACTTAAAAATGCGAATGGTGAATAGAGATAATTACGCCATGTAAATCCTGTAATTCTATTCTAAATGATCTAGTGATGTCAGCGATGATGATGATACACCATGACTAGATTAGGGAGCTCTGCGTGGCTCAGCAAATGGGAAAGACAGAAATGCAACTAGGAAGGAATTGTAAAAACGAAGTTTTGAATCTGAACCATTATTTTTTCTGCACATCAAAAGAGTCGACTAGTCTGACAATAACGAGCAGCTAAATTTATGCAATGTTGCAATGTATCCTGCAGGTTATTTGAAAGTTACCTATCTCTGATAATTATGTAGGGATCTGACTGGACAACAGTCAACATGATGACTCTTGGTTGAAATAATATGAATGTAGTATAGTATAAACAAAGATGTAGGTATGAAATTCCAAGTCATGTGATAACGTGATGAAATTACAAGATGACAATTGACAATAGCACAAAAGGATGAAACATGTTTGCAGGATGCATGGGAAGCAATCAATCCATTGTCACTACATAAAATGTCACATTGAAAGACAAAGAGTGGTTTGGACAATTTTGGCAGTGGAATTACTGGAAAGAACTATATTGTATTCCTATTTATGCTTTTAGCAGATTAATATCCTCGCATGTTTATTCCTTTTTGAAATAAACATCGTTATTTTATTTTCCATTAGGCATCATGTATGGCTTGTATGGGAGTGTTTTTGGAACTAGAGGGAAAGTAGCATGAACGTTGTGTCAATGTTGGTGATGATGTGATGACGAAGAGATTGTATGGGGGCTGCACATAATTGTGAGGAAAAGTTCTTGGAGAAAGTACTTTTCTTATTGACTCGATCTGTACATAACAAGGATTATAATCGGTTGATGTGTTTTCTTGTAAAGAATTAAAAACTACTTAAATCTGTGTTATGCATTATGCTTAACAACTCAAGTACACAGAAGCATGTGGGCTCATGGGGATTCAATAATATTTTCTACATCGAACAATAGTAAAGTTGTTTTCAAATCTTAAAAGGAGTAATTGGGCTTGTGGAGAAAGAGCTTTAGGAATATTTTCCTGTTTTTTTTCTTACGCTGAATAGAAACAAGACATAGAGGACGGAGGAAGTGTTCTTTTTTCTTTTACTGAGAAAGCTGATACTTTCATGTAGTCTGCAATATAATAAAGGTCTCAAGTTGAGATTTGGCCTTGCTTAGTATTGTGTAACTTTCCTTCGATTCATATGCCCAACAGCCACAATATTCGATCTGTCGCTCTTTTAAAACATTTTTGCTACATAGTTTTCATGATTTTAAAACGTACTCTGTCTAAGGCCAGGAAGCAAAAAGAGAGATGAGATGGTGTCCAAGAACGTGCGGCTTATTTCGTAGATTCAAGAACATTTCATGGAAATCATTATAGGAAAATGAAACTGAACACAACTAGTAGCTGTGATAGCAGCTCCAAGGGAAAAAGAGGATGTACCAGTGTGGCAGACTTCTTGTTAAAAATTAATGTAATGTAATGTGAGAGTATTTTACGGTAAAAGAGATGCATTTTTGGAAGTCTCGCAGTTTGTTACAAAAGAAGTGCTATATCCTGCATATTATTATAATGCGTTTTTGTCAAGATCCGTCATCCATGAAGTCAGAAGCCGATGTTACTCTGTGGAAGTGGGGTAAATAGTCTCTCAACTCTCCACCTCAAAGAAAGTGTTACTTAAGATTGGAAAATTGCCAGTCTCAGAAAATCAGATTCCCTTGAGTGAACTCTTCTGAAATCAATCAAAAGTCACATGTAGGTGACTGTACGGCAGGTCCTGAACAATGTAATATTCTTCAGTTTTTATGGCTCAGCTCCCTTCTGTATAATGCGGTAGCTTGAGTGATTCATAATGTAAGCATTTTATACAACTATTCCTGTAGACGAAACAAACCTCAAAGATGGAGGGGATGATGAATGACTGCAAGAGTACATTTTGACTTACAATTATTAGTACTAGTGAGACTATATAGTGACGAGTCGGAGTTTTAAATGCTCGAGACTAGAGATAAGACTTAATATCAATATAGTAGTCAAATCGATAGGGTGATTGAGACAGACAGTAAGAGTACAGAAAGGATTATGGAGTTCTGGAGGAAGTTATCAGTTTAACGTCCGTTAGTAACATGATTCCTTGAGTGAAATACACATAATATTTTATGACTTCGCTCTGACTGATGACGACGAGGTGTGTACAATATATACCACTCATTGACTATTGATTACAAGCCTATTAGGACAACCTACATTAGACCAGATAGAAACTTGAAGTGAAAGATGATTGTACAAACAAATATTATTATTTCTCAGAGTAGCCATTGATACTCACTACAAATGTTTATTATCAATTTGTCCTCACAGAGATTCCAGCTTTATTACAATATATCGTACAATAAGACTATTTAAATCGTAGCTCTATTAGTTAATATATAGTCTCTCTGACGGATCGGCTGATTTTTAGTGATTGCAACCGAGAGTGCTTTTCATAATCTTGGATCATGATACTTACCATCTACCTACTCTTAAATATATTCCTCATAAACAGCTTTGCAGTCATTTAGACGCAGTTAACCGGTCAATCATTCATTCGGGAATTTCTGCCATAAAAACAATAATTTGCAACAATAGAACTACATATTTTCATATAGCAATATAATATATAGATATATAACTCCGCTTAGAACTAGATCAATATTTCGAAAAGTAAACTAGCATCACGTAACAGTTAAAGTAGGTTTAAGAGGGTTTTCTAAGAAATTATTACAATTTAAACCGATGACTCATATGTCACTAGCTTGATTTATAGCATTTGAAGGATTGGCATTTGTGTTGGGGGTGGCGGTGGTAGTATTAGAAGAATCGTTGTCGTGGGCTCCCATCACAAACTTGAAGAATTCGTAAATTGACCAGCAAATAGCAGTTGATGGCATCTGATAGAGAACGCGAGCCGACATTCCCTGCAAACCAAACCAGAATAAGTATTTTAGAATATGTTTCATTTATAATATATCTCCCATCAAAAAGCTCCACTAAAATTCTCATAAGAAATGACACGTATTATTATTGACAAGATTTCACACTTACTTGGAAATATCCCCTGGGTCCTCCCAACTGGTACACCGTCCTAAAGGCAATCGCAAGTCCGCTAATCTGTGAGCGTCCTAAAGAATTGAGCGTCGCTCGTTCTTGTGTGTTCAACAGTGTCTTGCAGACATCCAAAGGAGTCGTAATAGCGGCAGCTACAGCACCAGCCATCGCTCCAGAAACCATATGAGCTTTGGGATTGTAATGTCTGTCGTTATTCGTCAGTGTCTGCATTCCCTCGTACACCATGAAATGAATGCTCTGGAAGGGAATATTCATGCTCAGCTGAGTAGTATACGAACGGTAGAACGCCCTGTATCCCTCCGCTTGATAAGTCTTCCTCACACAATCCCAGCACGACTTATAAGGACTGTTGTACATCTGCATCCTCTGCTTCACAACATCCGCCGGGGTCATAACACCATCGTGAAACACCGTCGCAAGGCATCCAGCAGCACCATACACAAAGTTGTTATAGTAGGACGACGCAGGCACCCTCGGATTTGCTAGGGCTTCCTTAATCCTCTCGTAACACGAAAAGTACATGGCGTGAGCAGGTCCTGCGCCAATCATGACTGCACTCATCCCCCTCACAGGTCGGAAGACCCCTTCAGTCCTCACCATCTGAGTTAGCGTGTTCATCACACTCCGTCCTTCTGCCGAGGGCGATGGCGTCAGACTTTGCATCCTCGTCTTCACCGAATCCAGCGGGTACATTACGCAATGTTCCGCTGTACCCGCTATCGCTCCTGCCGTCATGTGTGTCACGACACTCCCGTGCGGAAGCTTCTCGTACTCGTCCCCATCGCCGTCGAATAAACCCATACTACGCCAGTCAACCCTCCGTCTCCGACGAGAACCTACTTATCCTCACGGGGGGGAAGGAGGACCTCGACGATGATTTCTCTCAAGACTTATTACACGCTATTTCTATTACTATGTAGTTCTAGGATGCCGCGGTGTGGAAGATTAAGTACTCTACTACTACTACTACTCTTCTATTATATATCCCACGACCACGATGATGGTGATGAGCCTGCTGACTGGCAAGGACGAGAGCACACCACGTTCTAATCTCCACAACAGACTGAAAGAGTTCTGCTCAGCCAACTATTCCTCTCCTCACTCCTCTCTCCACACACACACACACACTATGAGGTACACACACACACACACTGCAGTTT